>Ga0302313_10003489_pt1 | contig 10293 bp, 12 predicted proteins | sample III_Palsa_N2_2_FD_200454 | JGI IMG/M metagenome (GOLD analysis project Ga0302313, IMG submission 200454) | Peat permafrost microbial communities from Stordalen Mire near Abisko, Sweden - III_Palsa_N2_2 | ecosystem: Environmental > Terrestrial > Soil > Palsa > Peat permafrost | place: Sweden...
ATCATGCGCGACGCGGAGTCCGAGCCGGATCATTCATGGATTCACACCCGCGGCATGCGCAAGTTCGGCCGCCCCGATATCAGCATTCGCGGCGTGCCCGACGCGCTGAGCGAGCACGCGGGCATCCTGTGCGAAAAGCTGGTCGAACTCGAAGCGCTGGGCGCGCACTTCGTCGATGGTCAGGTGCTTGAAATCGACGGTCTGGGCGCCAGCGTCGTCGCGCAGCTGGGCGGCGGCCTGGATGACGAAGACTTCAACAATACGTTTGTCGAGTTTGAGTGGCCCGAGTAGTGAAGAGCGGGGGCGAGGGATGAGTCGCGAGGGCGCGTCGGTGGCGAATGTCGGTCGGCATCTGGCCGTCCGTTTTCCAGGCGATGCAAGCGACGCGTAGGTTGGCGGTGAGCGAAGCGAACCCCAACAACCGCCGCACATCCTGTTGGGGTGACAACTCGCTCGTGCGAGTTGCCCTACGGGCCATTCGCTGTGCGAATGTTCGTTCCGGCATCCTGCCTCCACTGTCGCTTGCGCTCACTGCCAACCTACGCAGATCGCCTTGGCGTTCCTCACTTCTGGCAGCGCGGGCACCAAAACGTCGACCGCTGTCCCAGCACTGCCTGTCTGATCGGCGTGCCGCACACTTTGCACGATTCGCCGGCGCGACCGTAGACGTTGAGCTCGCGGAAGAAATAGCCCGGTGCGCCGTCGGGATTAAGAAAATCGCGCAAGGTCGTACCGCCGCGTTCGATCGCCCAGGCCAGGATGCGTTTGACCTCGGCGGCGAGCGACGCGTAACGCTGCCGCGACACCTTGCCGGCGGCGCGGCGCGGGTCGATGCCGGCGGCGAACAAGGCTTCGCTGGCGTAGATGTTGCCCACGCCGACGACGTTGGCGTTGTCCATCAGAAACAGTTTCACTGCGGCACTGCGTCCGCGCGAGCCGCACCAGAGCGTGTCGCCCTCGAACGCGTCGGTCAGCGGCTCGGGCCCAAGCGCCGCCAAGAGCGGGTGCAGTTCGCCGAACGGCTGCCACAGCAGGCTGCCGAAGCGGCGCGGGTCGGTGAAGCGCAGCACGCGGCCGCGCTGTTCGGCGGTGCCTTCAAGCACGATGTCGACGTGGTCGTGCTTGCCGATCGGCGCGTCGGGCGGCAGCACGCGCAGCATGCCCGACATGCCCAGGTGCAGCATCGCGCTGCCGGCCGCGGTGTGGATCAGCAGATACTTGGCGCGCCGCTCGACGCTCTCGATCAGCTGCCCCGGAAGCCGTTCGCTGACTTCCGGGGGAATCGGCCAGCGCAGGTCGTTTCGGCGTAGGGTCACTGCCGCGATGCGTCGACCGGCCAGATGCGGCTCGATACCGCGTCGGGTGGTTTCGACTTCGGGCAGTTCAGGCATGCGTGTTCAGCTCTGACTAGTCAATGCCGACTCATCAATTCCAGTCGGCGTGGAAGCTGCCCAGCTTGTCGATGCGCTCGAACGTGTGCGCGCCGAAAAGGTCGCGCTGCGCCTGAATCAGGTTGGCCGGCAAGCGCTCGGAACGATAGCCGTCGTAATAGGCGATGGCCGAGCTGAAGCCGGGCACGGGCACGCCGATGCGTACGGCCGTAGCCACCACATCGCGCAACGCCTCCTGATACTTCTGCGCGATCTTGCCGAACGTCGGCGCCAGCAGCAGGTTGGCCAGCTTGTCGTCGTGCTTGTAGGCGTCGGTGATGTCCTGCAGAAAGCGCGCGCGAATGATGCAGCCGCCGCGCCAGATCTTGGCGATGGTGCCGTAGTCGAGCTTCCACTGGTATTCCTCGGCCGCTGCGCGCAGCTGGGCGAAGCCCTGCGCGTAGGAGACGATCTTGCTCAGATACAGCGCACGGCGCACCGACTCGATGAAGGCCTTGCGATCGCCCTTGAAGGCCTTGGTTTTCGGGCCGTGCAAATAGTTGCTCGCGGCGACGCGTTCATCCTTCAGCGAGGACAGCACGCGTGCAAACACCGCTTCGGTGATCAGCGGAAGCGGCACGCCGAGGTCGAGCGCGCTCTGGCTGGTCCACTTGCCGGTGCCCTTCTGCGCGGCGCGGTCGAGAATCACGTCGACCAGGTCCTTGCCGGTTTCCTCGTCCTTCTTCTGGAAGATGGTCGTGGTTATCTCGATCAGGTAGCTGTCGAGCTCGCCCTCGTTCCACTTGCGGTAGACCTTGGTCAGCTCCTTGTTGGACAGACCCAGCACGTGCTTGAGCACGGAGTAGCTTTCCGCGATGAGCTGCATATCGCCGTATTCGATACCGTTGTGCACCATCTTCACGTAATGGCCGGCGCCGTCGTCGCCCATATAGGCCACGCACGGCGCGCCATCGGGCGCTTTGGCGGCGATTTCGGTGAGGATGGGTTCGACCAAATCGTACGCATCGCGCGGACCGCCGGGCATGATGGATGGGCCGTGCAGCGCGCCCTCCTCGCCGCCGGAAACGCCGGTGCCGATGAAGTGGATGCCGGCCTTGGCCAGCTCCTGGTTGCGCCGGATGGTGTCCTTGAAAAAGGTGTTGCCGCCGTCGATCAGCACGTCGCCCTTGCTCAGCAGGGGCTTCAGCTCGGCGATCACCGCATCGGTACCCGCGCCCGCCTGCACCATCAGCAGAATGCGCCGCGGCTTTTCCAGTGAGGCGACAAACTTTTCGATCGTGTAGCTGGGGACGAACTTGGCCCCGGGGTTGTCCTTGAGGACTTCGTCGGTCTTCTCGCGACTGCGGTTGAAGATCGACACCACGTGACCGCGGCTTTCGATATTCAATGCCAGATTGCGGCCCATCACCGCCATGCCGACCACGCCGATGACGCCCTTGCCGGCCGAAGCGGCACTTTTCCTGGCGACGGTTTTTCGCGCACTGATTTTCTTGGCCACTGCTTTTTTCGCAACGGTCTTGCTGGCTGTTTTAGCCGCCGTTTTTTTGCTTGCTGCCGGCTTGCGTTTGACGGGCGTGGCCATGGGTCGGACTCCTGCTGTCGATGCATGAAAGATGGGGCGCAGACTGCGCCGCGCAAGGTGAAGCTAAGGTAGCTTGCTCGCCTGGCCGCGCGATGCTCGCGGCATATAGCGAACCGATACTAGCGCCACGCGCCCGTCCACGCGCACGTAGCACTGCGGGCCGGTGACGGAGATCTCGCCGAAATCCAGCGTGTGGCCGTCCAGCGCCAGCGTAGCGCTAGACGGCGTCAGGCCGATGCGGGCCGGGTCGAAATCGCTGGCCGGCCGCCAGCGCAATACCGCGGCGGCGGCGGTTTCGGTGAGCTCGCCCAATCGCCCGTCATCGGCGCGCACGGCGGCGCCGTCGATGCGATACCAATGGCCGTCCCGCTTGGCGTAATGCTCGGTCGGCGCATTGCCGATATGCACTTCAACGTGCGAAATGGCGGATGGCTCCAATGCCAGCAGCGTGCCGGGCGCTTCGCGACTTTCCTGTCGCCATTGCCACGCCGCGAAAGCCAATACGACGATGGCCGAAAGCAATAGCGACAGACGATTGCGAACCGAACGACGCATCGTTCAACGCCGCCGCCGGCGCCATACGATCAGCGTGCCGATCAGCAGCAACAGCACGGGCAGCACGATCAGAAAGCCGACGCTCAACGCGCTGAGCTCGCCCTGCGAGATCTGCATGATCCGGTCCGGTGCGCCGCGCGGCGGCAGGTCGACCAGCTTGTCGTCACCGAGCAGCCAGTCGAACACGCGCTCGCCCAGCGCACGGTTGCCGCCGTTGCCGAGGAAGCTGTTGGAAAGAAAATCGCCGTCGCCGATGACCACCACGCGCTGCTCGCTCTTGTCCGGGCTCGGCGAGAGTCGGCTCAGGGCAAAGCCGAAATCCAGCGGGCCTTTCAGCTCGCCGGAGGCTGCATCGAAGCGGATCTCCGAAGGCTGGCTGTTGTCGATCGGCTTGAACTCGGTCCAGCTCTGCGGGCTGGAGCGCAGGAAGGCATGCACGGCCCAATCGCCCTGCGCAATCTGCGCCAGCGCCGACACCTGCGGAAACAGCGTGGTCAGCGTAAAACCGCGAGTGATGGCGTTGGGCACGTAGTCGCCGAGCGCAATCATGCGGGGATCCTTCAGACCCAGCGCGGCACCCGAGCCATCGACCAGCACGCCGGGCAATACCCGAACGCTCAGCGCGGCGGAAAGCGGCCCGAGCCCCAGATCGCTGTTGCCCGGTTCGGTCAGCCAGAGCAGGTTGCCACCGTTCTGGACATACGCGACCAGCGCCTGCACGGCACCGGGTGGCAAGGGCAGGGTCGGGCTGGCAAGCACCACCAGATCGGTATGCTCCGGTACGGCCGACGCCTGTGAAAAGTTGAGCGGCACGGCGCGCATGCCGCGACCTTCCAGCTGCGCCATGAAGGTGCCGAGGTCGGCGTTGGCCTTGCCGTCGGCGCGCCGCTCGTCGTCGCCGGTGACGAAGGCCACGATGCGGTCGTTGCCGCGCACCAGACGCTCCAGTGCGTTGGTGAGGCTGCGCTCGGACAGTTCATCCAGCCGCTGCTCGCGGCCGCGGTAGTGGACGATCAGCGCGCCATCCACGGTGATGCCCAGCTCGCGCATCTTCGCCGGGTCCAGCTGCGGGTCGACGAAATGCAGCGTGAGGTCGGGTTTTACCTGCTGATAGCGCTGCAGATAACCGGCCACGGTCTGGCGCAGATCACCCTGCGGATTGGCGTAGCTGACGATGTCCACCGGACCGTCGAGCGTGGCGAGCACCGCGCGGCTTTCCGGCGAGAGGCTGCTGCGGCCGTTGGCGGTCCAGTCCGCTTCATGAAAGTATCGCGTGCTGAGGTAGCCCACGGCGCCGGCTACGAGCAGCAGCATCAACGCAAAAAGCCAGCCGTCCAGACGTCTGAAAAAAGTGCGCATCATCCGCGCTCCCTTTCGGCGGACAGCCGTCGCGTGGCGAGGGTCAGCGACACGACAATCAGCAGCACGAACCATACGATGTCGGTGGTCGATACCAGCCCGTGCAGCATCGGCTGAAGATGCGAACTCATGGCCAGCCAGTTGATGGTGCCACCGTTGATGCCGGCCATCTGCGCACCCAGGTTGACGGACCACAGCGCCAGCGTGATCACCAGTGCGGCGGCAGCGGCGATCGCCGGGTGCGAGGCAAACGCCGAGCAGGCGATGCCCAGCGACGCCAGCGAGGCGAGCATCAGGACGAGTCCCAGCGTGGCTGCGGCCAGTTTGCCCCAGTCGAGGTTGGTGAGATGAGCCAGCGCCAGCGGCATCGCCAGCGTCAGCAGCAGCCACAGCAGCAGCCAGCCCAGTACCGCCAGATATTTGCCAAGCACGATGCGCGAGGCCGTCACGCCCGCGGCAAACAGCAGCGGCAGCGTGCCGTTGCGTCGCTCACCGGCGATCACGGACATGGTCAGCAGCGGCACTACCAGAAAGCCGAGCTGGACCAGTTGGGCCAGTAGCGGTACGGCCACCAGGTCGGTAAAGCCGGGGCTGTCGGGCAGCGCCGCGCGCTGCATCTGCGACGCGAGAAAGGCACCCATCAGCAGGGTGAAGTTCCACGCCAGCCACGCCAGCGTGACGGCGGCCAGCACCCAGGCCAGCGGGCGCACGATCAGGCGACGCCATTCCAGCCGCGCCACGGCGGAGGTATTCATCCCGAAAGAGCTCATGCGGCCCGCGCCGTGCTGGCGTTGCCGTGCATGGCGATGTCGAAGAAGGTTCGCTCCAGCGCCGCATGGTCGTCGCCAAGCACGAGGCCGTCATGGCGCAGACTCCCCTCATGCAGAATGGCCACGCGATCGCAGACGGCGGTGACTTCGGTCAGCAGATGCGTTGACAGGATCACCGCCGTGCCGCTCGCCGCCTGCTCGCGAATGACCGAGCGCAAGGCGGCAACCTGTACCGGATCGAGCGCATTTGCCGGCTCGTCCAGCACGAGCAGGGCCGGGCGGTGCAGCAGGGCGCAGGCCAGCCCGAGGCGCTGACGCTGGCCCTGCGAGAGCACGCCGGCCAGGCGATGCGCCAGCGGCTGCAGTTCCAGCCGTTCGATGATTGCTGTGCGGGCGTCGCGAAGCGCCTTAGCCTTGAACCCGCGCAGGCGGCCGTGGGCGTCCAGGTGTTCACACACGGTCAATTCGGGCCACAGCGGCGCGCGCTCGGGCAGCCAGCCGATCAGCCGGCTCGCCAGCTCCGGATATTCCAGAAAATCTTTGCCGTTCAGCTGGATGCTTCCACTGTCCGGGCGCAAGGCACCGGCGATCATCGACAGCGTGGTCGATTTGCCAGCGCCGTTGACGCCCAGCAGGCCCAGCACCTGGCCCCGCTGCAGCTGAAGATTGAGGCTTTCAACGGCGCGGCGGCCCGCGCGGCGCCGGGTGAGACGGTCCAGCTGCAGAACAGGAGCTGAGGATAGGGTGTTGGCAGTCATTGCCTGATTGTCATCGCGACACCATGGTTAAACAACAGGGGCGATACTGGATTCGGCACATGCCTTTTTCACATTCTCTCGCTTGACCAGCTGCTACCATTTATGATGAGACCATGCTGGCGAGTACGGGACTCGCCATCTAGACTCATCTGACTCACTACCTCTTGGTGTCTCTCATGCTCGACGCGGTGCTGAATTTCCTCAACAACGGTGTCACCGGCGCAAGCTGGGGCGAAATGTTGGTCTACCTGCTGGTTGCGACCCAGCTCACCATCTTCACGGTGACGCTGTACCTGCACCGCAGCCAGACTCACCGCGGCGTGGATTTTCATCCGGCGCTGGCGCACTTCTTCCGCTTCTGGGGCTGGATCAGCACCGGCATGGTGACGCGCGAGTGGGTGGCCGTGCATCGCAAGCACCACGCCAAGGTCGAGACGGTAGACGATCCGCACAGCCCGATGATCTACGGCATCAAGAAGGTCTTCTGGGACGGTGTCTCGCTGTACCGCGAGGCCTGCTACTCCAAGCAGGACATGGAGCAGTACGGCCGCGGCACGCCGGACGACTGGGTCGAAAACAAGGTTTATGGCGCCCATCCTTACTGGGGTCCCACCCTGATGCTGCTCATCAATCTCGCCCTGTTCGGCGTGATCGGTGCGGCCATCTGGGCGATCCAGATGATCTGGATTCCGTTCTGGGCGGCCGGTTTCGTCAACGGCATTGGCCATTGGTGGGGTTATCGCAACTTCGAGAGCGCCGACACCGCCCGCAACCTGATTCCGTGGGCTTTCTGGATCGGCGGCGAAGAGCTGCACAACAACCATCACGCTTTCCCCAGTTCGGCCAAGTTTGCCCTGCGCAAGTGGGAGTTCGACATCGGCTGGGCGGCGATCTGCGGCCTGCGCGCCATCGGTCTGGCCAAGGTGCTGCGCGTGGCGCCGTCGCTCGACGTGCGTCCGAACGTGCCGCTGCCGGATGCCGACACGCTGCGCGCCGTGCTGACGCATCGCTTCCAAGCCATGACCGATTTCTATCGCGGCGTCATTGTGCCGACGATCGGCGACGAAGCGCAGCATGCCGGCGAAAGCCTCAAGGCCGTGCCGCGCCGCCTGCGCCGCGCGCTGGCCGACGGTGGTCGCTGGCTCGACAACGAAGGCCGCGATCACCTGCAGGCGGCGCTGGCAAAGCGTCCCACGCTCAGTACGGTGTACGACTTCCGCAATCGCCTCGCGGCGCTGATGGAGCAGCGCGGCGCCGATCAGGCTCTGCACGGATTGCAGCAGTGGATCCGCGAAGCCGAGGAAAGCGGCATCCGCACGCTGCAGGATTTCGCGCAGAGGCTGAAGGGCTACGCGGTCGCTGCGCACTGAGTCCAGCGTGAGCTGTTTCTAAAAATACCCGCCATCTCGGCGGGTATTTTTTTGATAAGAGTGGCGCGTCGGGTTTGTCGTGAAGAGCACAGCGTCGCCATTGGTCATGGCAAATTCTTGTGGGAGCGGGCATGGGGTTGCGGGTTGTACTGATCGGTGCGACAGGCGTGTTCGGTTCTCGTGTGGCGCGCCGCCTCGCTGGAGATGCACGATTTACCCCGGTTTTTGCTGGCCGGCACAAGGCCGCTCTCGAAGCCTTGCGCGACCAGCTTGGCGATGCTTCGGTCGTGGTTGCCGAACTCGACGTGAGCAGTGCCAGCCTGACTGACACGCTGTCACGGCTTGGGCCGCAACTGGTCATACACACGGCGGGACCCTTTCAGGGGAAAGACTATCGCGTCGCCGAGGCCTGTCTGGCTTGTGGTAGCGACTACGTTGACCTTGCGGATGGCCGCGATTTCGTCAGCGGTATCGGTCATCTGGAAAGTTACGCAAAACAAGTCGGGCGGCTGCTGGTCAGTGGTGCATCCACCGTACCTGCGTTGAGCAGTGCGGTCGTCGACGCGTTGCGCCCGCGGTTTCGCACGCTGGATTCGATTGAACACGCCATCAACCCGGGCAACCAGACGCCGCGCGGTGATGCCACCGTGGCATCGATACTGGGCTATTGCGGCAAGCCGATCCGAATGTGGCGGAACGGTCGATGGATGCATGCCTTCGGCTGGATGTCGGGCAAGCGACAAGTGTTCCCGTTCGGGCATCGACGCGTTGGCGTTTGCGACATACCTGATCTCGATTTGTTTCCTGTGCGTTACCCGGAAGTGCAAACCGTAGTGTTCCGTGCAGGGCTGGAGTTGCCGCTGCTGCACGCCGCAACCTGGTCTGTAGCGGCGCTTGTGAGGCTGGGGTGATACACAATCTCGCCGCGTTTGCGCCCGCACTGCGGCGCCTCAGCGAACGCTTTATCCGCTTCGGCTCAACAACCGGCGGCATGGTGGTTGAACTGTCGGGTATCGGGTTGGATGGCACGCCGCTACGACTGCGCTGGTGGCTGCGTGCCGAGGCGGGTGATGGTCCGCAGGTGCCTGTGACGCCGGCGGTGGTGCTGGCCCAACGACTGGCCGACGGACTGGTCAAAGTCACTGGTGCTCAGCCTTGCATGGGCTTGCTTACGTTGGCGCAGATCGAAGCGGGTTTTGAAAACTACGCCATCCGTTGTGGTGTCGATACGTTGAGCTGAGGATCAGTCGAGAAAACGATCGGCGTAGGCGGCGTCGGGCATTCTGCACTGCGGGCGACGACCAAATAGACGATAGCGATGTCGGGCGACCCAGCGATAGGTTGGATTGCGGATAGAGCGCGGTACCAAACGAATCATCCAGGCAGTGATCTGCCAGCCGCGGCCGAGCCCCATGAGCACGCGGACGAGTGCTTCGGTGTCGGTGAACCCGCGCCCGTCCTGCACCAGCAGAAAGGACGAGGGATCGTCCGCCGAAAGGCCGTGTCTTCGCAGCAGGCGTCGGCCATGGTTGCCTTGCATGGCCGCGAGTCGATAGCGGCCCGCGCGATCGTGGCGCAATAAAAAGTCCACCCAGCGGTTGCACAGCAGGCAGACCCCATCGAATACCACGACCGGCCGATTATCGGCGTTCATCAACGATCTCCAGCCAGCCGCGGTAAGCCACCAGCCGGCCGATCAACGGCAGCCTGGTATCGATCTGGAAGGTGTAGCGTCCGTTTTCCGACGCGCAGCGAGCCATGACCTTGCCAAACAAAAAGCGCGGTATGGGCAGGCAGACCCATCGGGCGCTCTGCAGCTGCCAGTCGATCGACTCGTGATCGAGATTCAGCGCGAAGCGCAGCGTGATCAGGCCTAGTTTCTCAGCCAGTAGCGGCGCGTGCGTCGTGCGGCGAAGTGTGGATCGCATGCACTGGACGCGAAGCGGCGCGTCCATATTTCATGTGTGCCGCTGCGTTCGATGGTGACTTCAACACGCTGCTGTCGTCCCGGCTTGGGCAAGCCAAGCTGCTCTCGCAGCAGGCGAGCGATCCAATGCTGAGATCCCTCCACGTCGGCGACGCCTTGTGCGACCAGGCGCTCGGCATCACCGTGCATGCGTTTGACCGAAGTGGACAGATGCTCCCAGTCGTCGCCCATCAAACGTTGAAACAAGCCAAGGTTGAACGTCATGTCTCGATGATGCGGGTTGTCAGGTAACTGCAGCAAGCGCCAAAAGAAAACCCGCCACGAGGGCGGGTTTTCTGTCGCGGCCTGGAAGCCGCTGCTACCTGGAGGCTTGCGCTTGCGCGCGATCGATTACTTGATCTTGCCTTCCTTGTAGATCACGTGCTTGCGCACGACCGGATCGTATTTCTTGAACTCGAACTTTTCCGGCGTGTTCTTCTTGTTCTTCTGCGTGGTGTAGAAGTGGCCGGTGCCGGCCGAAGAGATCATGCGGATCTTGTCTTGTGTCTTGTTAGCCATGGCTCAATCCTCAGACCTTGTCG
>Ga0302313_10003490_pt1 | contig 10290 bp, 10 predicted proteins | sample III_Palsa_N2_2_FD_200454 | JGI IMG/M metagenome (GOLD analysis project Ga0302313, IMG submission 200454) | Peat permafrost microbial communities from Stordalen Mire near Abisko, Sweden - III_Palsa_N2_2 | ecosystem: Environmental > Terrestrial > Soil > Palsa > Peat permafrost | place: Sweden...
CGCCGTCGTCAGCGCGTTGAGAAAGACTTCATATTCTTCGCGAGTCATCGGGCAGTTGATGTAATCCGCCGTCCCTTTGTCCCAGCGCGCCGCGAAGTAGACGCGGTTCATGTCGATGCTCTCCGCATCGACAATGGGCGAGATGGAATCGTAAAACGCCAGGTGCTCCGCGCCTGTGAGCCGTGCAATCTCCGCGCTGAGAGCGTCTGAAGTCAGCGGACCGGAGGCGACAATAGTCAACCCATCGTCTCCGAACTCGAGCGACTTCACCTCTTCGCGAATCACCGTGATCCGCGGCTCAGCGGCGATGGTTTCCGCGATGCGACGCGAAAATTCAACGCGATCGACAGCCAGCGCATGGCCTGCCGGCACCGCAGTCTCGTCCGCCAGCGCAATCAGTCGCGATCCAGCCCGCCGCATCTCCTGCTTGAGCAGCCACGGAGCGGTGTTCGGCGACTCGCTCTTCAGCGAATTCGAGCAGACCAGCTCGCCAAACTCAGTCGTCTGGTGCGCGGGCGTAAGCACCGGCTCTCCGTCCACTTCGCGCCGCATCTCGTAGAGTTCCACTTCGCAGCCCAGGCTGGCAGCCGTAAGCGCAGCTTCTGGGCCGGCCAGCCCGCCGCCGATTACCCGGATTTTCTTGGCATAGCTATTCAAAGAGATCATTTCCCGTCTATAAGTCGGAGGATAGCGTGCTCGAACTCGAAGAATCACGCCGCCCGGAAGAACTTCTCCACCTTGGGTTGCTTGCGGCGCGAGGCATGCCACAGATCGTATTGTTGCTGCAGGTCGAGCCACATTCCCGGCTCTGTGCCGAACGCCGCTGCGAGTCGCAATGCCATCGGCGCTGTAAACGACGCTCGTCCATTGAGCAGCCGCGAAAGTGTTGACCGCGCAACGCGCAGCTTTTTGGCCGCTTCCCCAACCTGCACAGAACCGAGGTACTCGCGGAGAATCTCGCCCGGATGGGCGGGGTTATGCATTGTCATGGCCATCTTCGTTTCCTCCTCCGTCAGTGATAGTCCAAGTAGTCCACCAGGACCGGATGCTCGTTCTCAAACGCGAATGTCATTCGCCAGTTCCCGTTGACTTTGATCGACCAATGATCCGTCAGCGCTCCCTTCAGCGAATGAAGATCCCAACCTGGGACCTCCATGCGATGTGCGCTCTTGGCCGTATTCAAAAGCGTAAGCTGCCGGCGCAGTTTGACCGCGTGTGCCGGCTGAATTCCCGCCTTGCTGCCGGTCAGAAAAAACTTCTCAAGACCGGCGTGACGGAACGACTGAATCATGTCCGCATCGTAGCCTGTAGCGCCTCACGCGTCAAGATCTGGCTTCGACCGATGCGGAATCAAGCGCCGCCAGCTTGGCAATCGCCTCGCCCGTCATGCGGACATTGCGCCAAGTATCCATAAACTCAACCCCCATCGATGTGTAGAAATCGATGGCGGGTTGGTTCCAATCGAGAACCTGCCACTGCAGCCGCGAGCATTCTTTCTCGATCGCGATCGCCGCCACACGCGCCAGCAGCGCCTTGCCGATACCCAGACCACGAAACTCCGGATTCACAAACAAGTCTTCGAGATACAGACCTGGCCGCCCAACCCATGTCGAGTAGTTGAAGAAATAGAAGGCAAATCCTGCCGGTCTGCTCCCATTTCCATCGTCGTGTTCGGCAATCAGGCAATGGTAGTAGGGCTCCGGACCAAATCCATCGCGGAGCAGGTCAGCCTCCGTCGCCGTCACCGCATCGGGCTCGCGCTCGTAGGCAGCCAGCGCTCGAATGAACTCCAGAATCAGCGACACATCGGCTGGCGTCGCCGTGCGAATCGTTGTAGACATAGCTCCATTGTAGGCGGCAGGAGGCTTTGCGCTCACCCCGCGCTCCAGGCCTCGGACTGCCACTCGTGCTCAGAATCACAGAATCTCCGTTCCCAAGGCGATACCATGGAGTTCTGAGCCATGAGCACAGCGCCCGAGCTTCTTTCAAACTCCAAAATTCGCTCCGTCGTCTGCCTCTCCGGCGGCATGGATAGCTGCGTGACCGCCGCTATCGCGGCCCGCGACTCGGAAGCCTTTGCCCTGCACTTCAGTTACGGTCAGCGCACCGAGGCCCGCGAGTTGGAGTCGGCCCGCGCCGTCGCCGAGCGGCTCGGCCTGCGCGACTTCCTGCATCTGAACACCGACGTCTTTCGCCGCATTGGCGGGTCTGCGCTTACCGACGCTCAAATCGACGTCCCTGACGCCAGCGACGACTTTCGTGATTTCGGGATCATCGAGCAGCACGTTCCAGTCACGTACGTTCCTTTCCGCAATGCCCATTTTCTGTCCGCGGCCGTGAGTTGGGCTGAGGTTTTGGGTGCAACCCGTGTTTACGTCGGCGCGGTGGAGCAGGACAGTTCCGGCTACCCCGATTGCCGCCCGGCCTACTATGAAGCCTTTCAACAACTGGTGCGCACCGGCACGCGCGAGGGCAATATCGAGATCGAGACGCCGCTGATCGCCCTGAGCAAAGCCGAGATTGTTCGACTTGGCCTTGAATGCAATGCGCCTTTGGATTTAACGTGGTCCTGCTACAAAGAAGAGCAGGAGGCTTGCGGGGCCTGCGAAAGTTGCATTTTGCGCCTGCGGGCATTTGCAGCGGCCGGAGTACCCGATCCAATCGTTTACCGAGCCGCTGTCCCGAAAACGGAGAGCTGACGGATGGAAACTTCGCGTCTCTCAAGCCCTCCGCTGCCGTCCCTCGACTTTTAAGGAGAAGAATATGAAGCTCAAGTCTCTAATCTCACTCACCGGAGCGGTTCTGCTTTCCGCATCAATTGCGGCGATGGCCCAGACAGCGGCCACCGGCAAGATTCACGGTCGGGTCACCGATCCCACCGGCGTTCCCAAAGGCGCCGGCACCGTCGGCCTGTCGACCGACGGCGGACATACAGATAAGTACACCTTCCCCGTCAGCGCGACCGGAGATTTCACCGGCGATAATATCGCTCCCGGCAACTATTCCCTGATCCTCCGCCTGCCGGATACGCCAAAGGACAAGTTCGTCGATGAGATCGACAACGTCAAGATTGTTGCCGGCGAAGACCTCCACCAGGATGACGACATGTCCCGCCAGGCATACATCGACAAGATGACGCCAGACCAAAAGAAGCAGGTCGAGGAGTTCAAGAAAAAGAATGCCGAGGTAATGAAGGGCAACCAGGTCATCAAGACCCTCAATGCAGACCTCAGCGACGCCCGCGCAGCGAACCACGACAAGAAGTACGACGTGGCGGAGACACTGATGCTGAAAGACACGGGCCTCAAGCCGGACGGCGAACTGCTCTGGTACGAACTCGGAGAAGCTCAGCTGGGCCTGAAAAAGTGGGACGACGCGACCAGCAGCTTCAAGAAGGCCTCCGATCTCTCCACCGCCTCAAAGAAGCCCAGCCCCGAACTGATCGGTGGAGCGCTCGCAGGTATCGGCGAAGCAGACGCGCGTAATAACAAGCCAGAAGACGCTACCGCCCAGTATGACCTCGCCGTCAAGGCCAATCCGGCCAAAGCTGCCTTCTACCTGACCAACGAGACCGTCGTCTTCCAGAACGTAGGCAATGCCGACGCTCAGGTTGCCGCGGCCGACAAGGCCATCGCGGCCGACCCCAAGAACCCGCTCCCGTATTACCTCAAGGGACAGGGCCTGGCGGGGAAGATCACCGTCGATAGCAAGACTGGCGCTTACGTTCTGCCTCCAGGCTGCGCCGAAGCCTACCAGAAGTATCTGGAACTGGCTCCGACCGGGCAGTTTGCCGCCGAATCGAAGGCCATTCTGGATGCCAGCCAATCCAAGGTCGAGAACAAGTACAAGGCCAAGAAATAACCTCGGGCGCGCCAGCGTCTGAGTTCAATCCAGGGTGATCGCGGGCTGTCTCGTTGAGCTTTCAGCAAAGCTGGAGCGACTTCGAGGCAGCCCTTCACCCTTCCGCTCCGAATCCTTCCCCTCCATCGCTTCCCGATACAATCGATCCATGGCGTCAACGCTGCTGAGCTATTCCGAGGCCTCGGAGCAGGTTCACCTCTTTATAGAAGCACTCGCCGAGGCCAGCGGAAATCCACCTCCTCGCAGAGCAGCAGAAGCCGTCTCTCTGGCTTCCGCCGCAGGCCGGGTTCTGGCCGAAGGCATCCGCGCCGACCGCGATCAGCCGCCATTTCCCCGCTCCACACGCGACGGCTTCGCCTGCCGCGCAGCGGAGGCCCGCACCAACCAGCTTCTCTTTCTTGCCGGCCATGTCCGCGCCGGAGAAATGCCCTCTGCCGCCCTGCAGGCCGGCGAGGTCTGGGAAATCATGACCGGCGCTCCCGTTCCCGAGGGCGCGGATGCCGTTTTCATGGTCGAGCACTCCGAGCTCGCTTCCAATTTCGTCCGCCTGCTCGCCCCGCGCACTCTCGAAGCTGGCGAAAACATCGTGCCGCGCGGCTCCGAGGCCCGCGCCGGAGACCTGCTCGTCCCTCCCGGCGTGCGCATCACTCCCGCTCAGATCGCCATTGCCGCCCAGTGCGGCTACGGCCAGCTCTCCGTCGCTCCCAGGCCCAGGGTCGCCATTCTCTCCACCGGCGACGAACTGGTCCCGGTCGAAGCGATCCCCGGGCCAAGCCAGATTCGCAATTCCAACTCGCCCATGCTGGCCGCGCTGGTAGCCGCGGCGGGCGGCGAACCGGTCACTCTGCCCGCCATTGCCGATCAGGATGCGCCGCTGGACTCCGCAGTCGCCACGGCCATGTCGCTTTCCCTCGCGGCAGATTTGCTGCTCATCACCGGCGGCATTTCGGCCGGCCGTTTCGATCTTGTCGAAGGAGCGCTGACCCGCGCTGGAGCCCGCTTTTTCTTTGGCGGCGCAGCCATTCAGCCCGGCAAGCCCGTAACCTTCGGGCAATTGGTTCGCGCGGACGGGCGGATGCTGCCGTTCTTCGCCCTGCCCGGCAATCCCATCTCCAGCGCGGTAACCTTCCATCTCTTCGCAGCGCCTTTGCTCGCCGCGCTCGGCGAGGATTCAACGCCATTGCCGCGCTTCGCCCTGGCACAGCTGGCTGGCGGCTGGCGCGGCAAACCGGGCCTGACCCGTTTTCTGCCAGCCTGCTGCGACTTCGGACCGGCCTCGGAAGTGCGCCTCATACCCTGGCAAGGCTCGGGCGACATCGCCGCATTCGCCCGCTCCAACTGTTTTGTGATGATCCCGCCCGAAGCCCAGGAAATCGCCGAAGGCAGCATCGTCCAGATCCTGCTGACTTGAATCTTGAACGAGATTGAATCTCGGACCAGATCTCCGCGCAACCCTGAGCAGCCGGCACAGGCATGGCCTTGTCATCCTCAGCAAAGCGAAGGATCTGCTTTTCCAATTCCCGGCGAACCAAACAATTTCTCTAGCTGACCTGGTTACCATTCTTGCGCCGCATCAGAACCACCCAGACCGCGATCGCCACAAAAATCAGCACCAGCCCGCTCAGGAAAACCGCGAGATGGTCCCGGACCAGGTCCCCCGTCAACGAGACGGCGCTAGGCCCGAGCTTCAACACCAGCAGGGAAAGCACCACCCAGCGCACCAGCCGGCCGGCGAAGACCGCCAGCATGAACGGCGCCACCCGCATCTCAAATACCCCAGCCGCGAAGACGAAAGCCTTCCAGGGCGTCGGCGGAGGCATCATGCTGGGCACCAGCACAGCGAGAAACTCCTGCTTCTCGAACCGGGTGCGCATCTGCTCAAAGCGCTCGCGATTCACCCGCCTGCCCGGCCCAGGCCGTAGGGCAACAGCCCGCCGATGGCCGACCCCGCCGCGCCCATCAGGCAGTACATCCAGAAATGGCCCTTGTCCCCCCAGACATACCCGGCCAGAATCAGGTCCATCGGCACCGGCAGCGTGGAGGAGTCGATGAGCGCCACCAGGCCTACACCCCAGAAGCCCAGCTTGGCCAGCGCCGGAAGCACAAGGAATTTCCAGCGGTCCATCAGTTTTAGGAAGAGCTGTTTCAATCAATCGTCTCGTGTGTTGTCATGTTTGGGACTCAAAAAACGCCTGCGGTCAGAAGCGAGCTTCTCGAGATTTCCCCCGGTATCCACAGAGCAACCAGCTCCAAAAGCCGCGACGATGACCTCGACAGACCAAACTCGTCTAATTGGATGTCTTCTCAGCGTTTTGGGTCTTTGGTTTCCCCACCCTTGCCCATTCTAAGCCGCCGGGCTGCCGGATTCTGTTTCTTCCTGGATTTGCGGACTTTGCCCCCGGTCTGGCCGTCTATTCAAGAGGATGAGAGAATAAATTGAGTCTTGGAAGTGAGTCCCAAGGCGCGAACGCGTTCGCCGCCAATTGATTGCCTGATGCCAGCCAGTGAAACGCCCACCAACCCGCCCATCCCAGCGCCCGAGGCGGAAGAGCCGAGATCGGCCTCGACTGCGGTTGAGGAGTCCTACCCGGAATCTGCCGATTCCGAAGAGGCTGGCTCCGAAGGAAATGGCCGCCGCTCTCCGAGGCAGGGCTACTCCACCTCCCGGTACGTCGACTACGATGCCCATGAACTGCTGGAGAAGATCTCTCAGTATGAGGACGAGCGGCGCTGGCAGCGCATCCGCGAGGGCATCTGGATCTCCATCATTGCCCACTTCCTCTTTTTCGCGGCGCTCTACTTCATTCCTCGCTACGTCTTCCATCAGACCCAGCTCATCGACCCGATCCAGGCCATCAAGGACCGCAAGGATCTGACCTACCTCGACGAGCTGCCGGACGCGCTGAAGCAGGTTCAAAAGGCGAAGCCCAGGCTGAAGCCCAACGAGACGCAGGTCGACAAGAAGACCCTGGATGCCCTGAAGGCTCTCGAAAAAGCGCGGCCCAAACCAACCCCGCCGCCCCCCGCTCCCGAGGAGCAAGCCAGGAACACGCCCCCTCCGGCTCCGGTTCAACCCCAGCCCGAGACTGCCCCTGCGCCGGCTTCCAACGCGCCCCCGGTTCCGTCACCGCAAATCCCCCAGGAAGCGCCAAGGCCTGCGCCCGTCCCGGCACGTCCCAACTTCTCGCTCGGCCCCCAGAATCCCAACGACCAGCTTCGCCAGGCCATGCGCGGATCTCAGAGCGGCCAGAGTGGCGAAATGCGCGGCGGCCCGCTCGCTCAGCATCCAGGAGCTGGCGGTGGCGCGCAGATTATCAGCGATACGCAAGGGGTGGATTTTAGCGGGTGGCTTCAGAAGGCCGTCCGCGAAACCCACCGCGCCTGGGATCCGATCATTCCCGAAGAAGTGAATCCACCCATCCTCAAACGTGGAGAGGTGGAGATTGTCTTCACCGTTCTGCCCAACGGACGTGTGCAGTCAGGCAGCATGATGCTTACCGGCCGCTCCGGCGATGTCGCGCTTGATCGCGCCGCCTGGGGCGGCATCGTCGGCGCCGACTACCCGCCGCTGCCGAGCGAGTTCCACGGACCCAATATCCAGCTTCGCTTCCGCTTCATGTACAACGTCCACTAGGACTACGGGGCTTCACGCGCGTCTCTCCGTTGGCCCTGTGCTCTCGCTCACTTTCCGCCTCGCCAGGCTTGATATACACTTGCCTTCGTCTTAACGAGGGCACAATTCATGCAGTCAGATTGCAGGCGCGCAGCCATTCGCGCCACCCTGTTCGCAGCCATATCCGCGTTTTCGACCCTTCTCGCTCTTTTCCTGGTTCCGTTATCTGGCCGGGCGCAAGCTACCCCCGCGCAAACGCCTCCAGGGCAAACCACCCCGAGAGCCGTTCTGGACAAAGGCGTGGCTGTCACCGGGCTGACCGGCGCCGACGCGCCCGCATGGCACATCAAGGCCGACTACAAGCTCTACGATCGGGGTAATCTCACCGAGTCCGGCACGCTCGAAGAGTGGTCGACCGGCCCCTGGGCTTGGAAGCGCACCTACTCCGAAAAGAAGCTCGTCAGCAACGAGTGGAGCGTCAATCGCAGCAAGCAATTCCAGACCAAGGAGAGCAAGCTCGATCTCACCCAATTGGACCAGCGTGTCGCAACCATCCTGACCAATCCGCTTTTTCAGGCAACGAACTACAAGCCTGAGGTCGTACTGGATGGCCGGGCCGGCACGTTTTCCGGTCTGATTTTGAACTGTGTAGCCGCTGCCGATCCTGTCTTCGCCGCCGGCAAGATCGACCCGAATGTGCTCTTTCCTCGCCTCTGCTTCGACGCCAAGGACTCGACGCTCCGCTACATCAACACCCCAATCACGCTGATCAGTTATACCGAATTCAAGCCTCTGGGCAATCGCCAGGTGGCGACCAGGGTCAATGTGAACTACGGCGGGAAAGTTGCTGCCGATCTCGACATCACTCTGCTCGAGCCCCTCGCCGCAGGCGATCAGGGCCAGATCGCGCCGGACGGCAAGGCGGTGCCTCGACCGTATCTGCATCAGCCTGGCGACGCGCCTTTGGTGCCAGTCAAGATCACGGAATGCGCTTACCCCATGGCCGCCTCTACCAAGCAGGAACACGGCATCGTTTCTATACCCGTCGTGATCAAGAAGGACGGCAGCGTGAAAAACAACGGAGGCGCCCAGGGTCCTTATGAACTCGCCCAGGCCGCACAGGACTGCGTAGGCAACTGGAAATTCGAGCCCTTCAAGCTCGACGGCGAAGCCATCGACGTCGCCGATTCCTTGCTCTACAACTACGACGGCAAACCCTTCAAGGGCATAATCGGCATCGCATCCGAGCCACCACCGCCAGCCAGGTAGCTTCCAATCGGCTGCGTCTGCACCGTCAGAGGCGCGACGCAGCCAATCTCTGCTTCCATGCCTTAAAATTGTTGCGTCGTATGAAGCCCGCCGTTTCCATTCCGCAATCCTCACCGGCTCGACTCCCCTCTGCCATACGCGCAACTCCCGTTCGCCGTTTGAAGCGCTTTCGCTACGGGCGCGCCGACCGCGGCCGAAGCCTGCCTGCCTGAGCTTCGCATTCTTGCAGAATTTGAAATCGCGCCGCCCGCCAGTCCACGAGATCCTTTACCGGGACCGGCGAAGATCGACCAGCACGCGCAGAACTCCAGATCCGTACCCCAGCCAGAAAGGCATTCTCAGATGAACACCTTCCAAAGCCGGACCACACTCACCTCCGGCGGCCGCACCTACACCTACTTCAGCCTTCCCGCAATCGGCAAGCAGGGTTTCAACCTCGCCCGCCTGCCCTTCAGCCTCAAGATTCTGCTCGAAAACCTGCTCCGCCGCGAAGACGGCGTCAACGTCACCGCCGCTGAGATCTGTCACCTCGCCGCGTGGAAAGCCGAAGCCGAGCCCAGCCTCGAAATCGCCTACATGCCGGCCCGCGTCCTCATGCAGGACTTCACCGGCGTCCCGGCCATCGTCGACCTCGCCGCCATGCGCGATGCCATGAAGACCCTCGGTGGCGACCCGGAAAAGATCAACCCGCTGCAGCCCGCCGAGCTGGTTATCGACCACTCTGTCCAGGTCGACGAGTTCGGGACATCTTCCTCGTATGACGCCAACTCCCTGCTCGAATTCCAGCGCAACCGCGAACGCTACGCCTTCCTGAAGTGGGGCCAGACCGCCTTCCGTAACTTCTCCGCCGTTCCTCCCGGCATGGGCATCTGCCACCAGGTCAATCTCGAGTACCTGGCGCGCGTCGTCTTCACCGCTGAAATCGACGGAGAGACGGTCGCCTATCCAGACACGCTGGTCGGCACAGACAGCCACACCACCATGATCAACGGACTCGGCGTCCTCGGCTGGGGCGTCGGCGGCATCGAAGCCGAAGCAGCGATGCTCGGCCAGCCCGTCTCCATGCTCATCCCCCAGGTCGTCGGCTACAAGCTCACCGGCAAGCTCAGGGAAGGCGCAACCGCGACTGACCTCGTCCTCACCGTCACCGAAGCCCTGCGCAAGCTCGGCGTCGTCGGCAAATTCGTCGAGTTCTACGGCCCCGGCATCGCCGAACTGCCCCTGGCCGACCGCGCCACGATCAGCAACATGGCTCCCGAATACGGCGCCACCTGCGGCATCTTCCCGGTCGACGAAGAGACCCTCCGCTACCTGCGCCTCACCGGCCGCAGCCCGGAGCAGATCGCCCTCGTCGAGGCCTACTACAAAGCTCAAGGACTCTTTCACACGGCCGACTCACCGGAAGCTGAGTACACCCAGATCCTCTCGCTCGACTTGAGCACCGTCCAGCCCAGCGTCGCCGGCCCCAAGCGCCCCCAGGACCGCGTCCTGCTCTCCGAAACCGGAGCCAGCTTCCGGAAGCAGCTGCCCAGCCTGCTCGGCCCAAC
>Ga0302313_10003506_pt1 | contig 10260 bp, 7 predicted proteins | sample III_Palsa_N2_2_FD_200454 | JGI IMG/M metagenome (GOLD analysis project Ga0302313, IMG submission 200454) | Peat permafrost microbial communities from Stordalen Mire near Abisko, Sweden - III_Palsa_N2_2 | ecosystem: Environmental > Terrestrial > Soil > Palsa > Peat permafrost | place: Sweden...
TCCAGATGCGTGAGTTCGCGGAAGATTGCAAACCGCTCCTCGATCTCATCGCGGGTCAGCTGCTGCAGGCGTTGAGTTCCAAACCGCTCCACTGTAAAGGAGCCCATTACGCCGCCATAAAACATGGCCTTCTTGAAAACCTGCGGCGTGAGCTCTTTCTGCGAGGCTATGTAGCCAAAGAATCCGCCAGCAAAGCTGTCGCCCGCACCCGTAGGATCAATCACCTCAGCCAGCGGCAGCGCCGGCGCGCGGAAAGGATGATGCGCATCGAGGCCGGCGAAGGAACTGGGTCCGAAGAAAGCCGTCGCGCCGTATTCGCCATGTTTTACGACCAGCGACTTCGGCCCTAACGCCAGCACGTCCTTGGCAGCCTTCACGGGATTCCTGGTTCCCGCAAGCAGCTTGGTCTCGGTGTCGTTGATGAGCAGAATGTCGACGCCCTTCAGCGTCTTGAGCAGGTTTTCGCGATGGTCGTTGATCCAGTAATTCATGGTGTCGCCGCCGACCAGCTTCACATCGGGCATCGCATCGCGGACGCGCTTCTGTAGCACGGGATCGATGTTGGCGAGGAAGAGAAATTCAGAGTCGCGATAGACCTCTGGAATCTTGGGCTCGAATGACGCAAAAACGTTCAGGTCCGTCTGCAGCGTCTTGGCTTCGTTCAGGTTCTCAAGGTACGAGCCCTGCCAGAAGAAGCTCTTGCCGGGGGCGCGCTCGATGCCGCGCGTATCGATGCCCCGCGCTGCAAAAACAGCCTCTTCTTTGCTTGTGAAGTCTTCCCCTACAACGGCAATCACGCGCACGTCGGTAAAATAGCTGGCTGCCAGAGAAAAGTACGTGGCCGCTCCCGCCAGGCAGCGGTCTATCCGCCCCGCTGGTGTCTCAACCGTATCGAATGCAACACTGCCCACAACTGTTATCGCCATGCTTCTCCCTGTTTTGCGAATCTGGATCTTCGAGAATTTGAATTTTACGAGTTCAGGTATTTTCCAAAGAGCAGCTTCAGCCGTTCACGCGCCTCGGCGGGTATTGCCCCGGGTTGCGTCAGAATGGCGTACTTAGCGGCGGTCGCACAGGCGCAATTCCGCTCCGTCGGCAGAGCCGCGACCGTCGCGCGAACCACCTTGGCTGCGTTTTCGGCATTCTGATGGAGCACGGCTACGATCTGGTCCACGGTCACGGAGTCATGATGGGGATGCCAGCAGTCGTAGTCGGTAACCATCGCGACGGTTGCGTAGCAAATCTCTGCCTCGCGAGCCAGTTTCGCCTCTTGCAGATTGGTCATGCCCACCACATCCGCACCCCAGCTGCGAAACAGATTTGACTCGGCTTTTGTAGAGAATTGCGGCCCTTCCATACAGATATAGGTGCCGCCTCGCTTGCCCACCACGCCGGAAATGACGCAGGCATCCACTGCGGTTCCAGCCACCGTCGCGCATACCGGGTCGCCAAAGGCAACATGCCCCACGATTCCATCCCCGAAGAATGTGCTCTTGCGCAGGAACGTCCGGTCAATGAACTGGTCGGGAATCACGAAGTCCGTCGGTTTGTGTTCTTCCTTCAGCGACCCGACAGCAGATACGGAGACAATGCGTTCTACGCCCAAAACCTTCATGGCAAAGATGTTGGCCCGGAAATTCAACTCCGAAGGAAGCAGTCGATGACCGCGCCCATGACGGGCAAGAAAAGCCACTTTCCGTCCCTCCAGCTTGCCTAGAACAAAGCTGTCGGAGGGGTCGCCAAAAGGAGTATTCACCGTTTCTTCGCGAATATCTGTCAATCCAGGCATCGAATACAGCCCGCTGCCCCCAATGATTCCAATTTCTGCCTTTTGCAAACAACGCTCCCGAACGCCGCCCATTCCAACCCGGGCGAGCGCGAAATTCGGCCCAAACACCTTAGTATACCGAGGGCGCTTCCCGGCCCGAGATTCGCCCCTTGCGATTCCGGAACCCTCTTTTGGAAAATTAAGCAATAACTTGTTTCAACTGCGATAAACTCGGGCAAATGCTCTCCCCGCGCCGGAAATCCTAAAGCGCTCCTTACACGGGCCAGAGCACGCTATCTGCCGAGATTGATTGAAACCGAGAATCTACCCTATGGATCGCTGGTATTACCTCAGACCCTCCGGCAACAGGACTCGGGTTCGGCAAGCTGAGGAACTGTTCGCGATGCGCGCGGCGCCTTTCTTCTCAGGGAGAAGGAGCCGTTGAAGATTCGCAACCTTTATCATCTCAACCGGCTCTGGCTGTCTGCGGCGGCAATACTCCTTGGCATCCTTGCGGGGTATTTTGTGGGACGAGAAGCGATCCTGCATTCGGTCGAATCCAGACTGGAGGACTATGCCGATCGTGTCTTGCAACGCGATGAAGAACTGGCAGCAGAAATCAGCGATGTCCTCGCCGAAGCAAATAAGCCTAATTTCGAATACTGTTCGGAGCAGGACATCGTGCACCTTCGACGTCTCACCTTTGCCGCCCGGTTCCTGAAAGATGTCGGCCGCTTGCACGGGGGGAAATTTCTTTGCTCGGCCACCACGGGCAGACTCGCCAAGCCTGTTCCCTTGCTCAAACCCGACATCACCTTCCAGTCGGGGCATGAATTGTTCATAAGCTACCCTCTTCAGGTACCAGTGGGGGAACGTGCGGAGATTGTTGCTGACCGGTCCGCGGACGTTGTACTCAGTCCAGACATTTTCTCCGAATTTCCCCAACAACCAATCCAGTTCGCTGTCGGTGTTCCATATAGCGGCAATGTCGCGGGCGTCACGGCGGCAAATCCGGGCAGGATTGACTCGAATTCTGAGCCCGGTTCGCGAAATTCCACGAAAGGAACACACCTGTCCGGCGCCGCTGGAACGTTTACGATCCCCACCGAGGTGCTTACGTCGCCAAAGACAATGCGCGTCGGAAGCACAATTTATCGCGCGCGATGCTCGAGCCGCTACACCGTGTGCGCGGTCACGAGCATGGCGGTTTCGCAGGTCTGGAAGGGCAACCGGACTCTGATGCTGGTGTATATTGCGACCGGAGGAATAGCGGGAATTGTCTGCGCCTCAACCCTCTTGATGGTTGGCAAGAAAAGACGCAGCCATACCAATCAACTAAGGCGCGCCATCCTCCTCGATAAACTTTCCGTTGCATATCAGCCAATCGTGGAGCTGAGCACTCACCGCATTGTCGGCGCCGAGGCTCTGGCGCGGTGGATCGACGAAGACGGAGAAAGCATCCGCGCTGAGACCATCATCGCCCTGGCTGAAGCGGAGGGATTCGTAAGCGAGATTACCCGATTTGTTTTGACTCGCGCGTTGGAAGAGATCAAGCCGATTCTGGAATCGAACCCCAACTTCCGGCTCAATATCAACCTCGCTCCGTCGGATCTGGCAGACCCCAGACTTCTCCTGCTTCTCGATGAAAGGCTTAACGGTAGTCTGATCACTCCGGCCAACATCGCATTTGAATTGTCGGAGCGTGCAACCTCCAACCGCGAGGTCGCCGTCGCCGCTATACGAAGACTCCGCGAGAGGGGCCATGCAATCTTCATCGACGACTTCGGCACTGGCTACTCGAACCTGGCCTATCTGACGGAACTGAATGTAGATGGCATCAAGATCAATCGCTCCTTCATTGCGACCATCGGCACCGAGTCGGTCACCGCTTCGATCGTGCCGCAGATTCTGGCAGTCGCAAAGGCTCTGAGCCTTCGCGTCGTGGTCCAGGGAATTGAGCGCGAGGACCAGGCCACTTATTTTGCCGGCGACGACTCCACTATGCTTGGGCAGGGATGGTTCTTCGGGCTTCCCGTCCCGGCAAGCGGTCTCATTTATCTCTGCGCGGAGAAGTCGGAGTGAAGATCTTCCTTCAGAAGTACGCTCTCCTTGCCCTGCGCGCAGCGGGAATCGTACTTCTCTGCACTTTGGCAGGGCTCATGATTGGATTGGTCGTGGCATCCAGGGCTTCAGAGAGAAGGCTCGACCGCTACGCCAAACATTTGCTGCAATACGCGGAGACATACAACTCTGAAATCAGCTCCACGCTCGACGCAGTCAATGCGTCGCCATTCCCGTTTTGCTCCGATGACGACATATCCCGATTGAGAAATCTGGTATTTCACGGGCATATGGTTAAAGAGATTGGACGGGTGAGAGGGAACGAGCTCTATTGCACGTCTACCAATGGCCGGTTCGATCACCCGATACCCGAAGGCAAGCCCGACATTGTTACTCGTACTGGAAGGAGCGTGTGGCTGCACGCTCCACTGGTCACGATTCCCGACATGTATGGCGACATTACGCAATCTGGCGAAGCTACTTTCGTCGCCGCGCAAGATGCGTTTGGAGACCTTCGCGAAGCACCGATGACCTACACCACTACCCTTACCAACCGTGGAGCCGGCCAGGTATTGCGCACGGCCGGCGAACCTTTGCAGTTGAGCAATGCAGAAGTTCTCGCGGAGAGAAACGTGCTGCGAGGAAGCACCTTCTACGTGGCTCGATGTTCCACACATTTTGCGCCTTGCATGGTGGTAGGAATCACACTTCGCGACGCCTGGTATTTGAATAGCGCCCACATTGGCGGCTTCATGATTATCGGCTCCCTTGCCGGCGTGATGCTCGCGCTCACGCTGATTCTGCAGCCGCGCAAGCGAAACCTGGCGACCCAACTCCGACGCGCGCTTCGACGCAACTTGCTGACCGTCGTATATCAACCGATTGTCGATGTAAAAACCGGCAAAATTCTCGGCGCGGAGGCACTGGCTCGATGGACCAATGAAGACGGCCAATACGTGAGGCCGGATGTTTTTGTTGCCGCAGCGGAAGAGCTCGGCTTCATCGGGAAACTGACTCGCGTCGTGTTGCGGTTGATTGTGGCAGAGTTGGGCGATTTCCTGCGTGCTCATCCCGAGTTTCACGTCAACGTCAACATTGCCGCCGCCGATCTGGCCGATCCGCAGTTTCTGCCTATGCTCGAGAAGTTGCTGCGCAAACACCGCATCTCTTCCCACAGCATCAATCTCGAGTTGACCGAGCGTTCCACCGCCGATCACCATCTCGCCATCACTTCGATCCATAAGCTGCGCGAGCTTGGGCACGAGTTCTACATTGACGATTTCGGCACGGGCTATTCGAGCCTCTCTTATCTGCATCAACTTGCGGTCGATGCTATCAAAATCGATCGTGCCTTTACCGATGCGATTGGCACCGGCTCGCTGACCGCCGAAATTGTGCCGCAGATTCTGGCCATGGCTGAAACACTGCATGTGAAAGTTGTTGTAGAGGGCGTGGAGAGGGCCGAACAATCCGATTATTTCGCCAAACTGGAACAACAGATTCTCGCTCAGGGGTGGCATTTCGGAGAGGCTGTTCCCGCCGCAGAGCTATCGCGTTTGTTTGACAGCAAGGCCATCGAAGAAATCTCCGGGCAGGTGCAGACGCATTGAGACGACCAGGACCGATTGCAATGGATGCGTAAGGATCGGCGCCGCGTCGCTGGGTACAGTAACTTTGGATTTTTTCTAGTGGAGAACCGCCGCCTTCATCATCCCGCAAGAATGCATGAAACTCACCCAGCTATCGGATAGCGCGCCACGCGGAGTCGTGACTCCCGCAGTCCGAATCTCTCCCGTCCCTTGGCTGTCGATCAGCAAGTCCGCCAGTTTGCGAGCGGTTCCCAGATCGAAGCTTTCGGAAACAAACACGAACTTGTTGCGAACCGTGATCACAACCGGCCCTTCGTTGGTGTTATAGATGACTTCGTCCCCCTGCTCGGTACCAGGCGCTTTGTCGGCAACGTCCAGCTTCACGCCGGAGTACTTGCGGCCAACCTCGTCACCATACATCCGTGCAAAGGTACGCGCTGACGCCGTGCTCTTCCACGCCGACAGGTACATCAGAGCGACCGAACTGGTCGCAGCCTGCTCATCGGCGGTTTTGGCACTGATCTTCTGGCCTGCCCAGTAGATGCCGCCATCCCACGCCGGAGTAAGTTCGCGTGCTGCCGCTTCTCCGCCAAAAATCTGCGCCAGGATACGCAAATCCAATTGCCCCACCTGGCCGATGTCATACGGCTTATACAGCTTGTTCAGTAACGGGTGAATATCCGGCAGCACCAGGAGGGGAGACTGCTTGGCCTGTTCGTACACGCGAGGATTGATTACTTCCCAGCTCGATGACGGAGGCCGGTCCAACACACCAGCGAACGCAGACTTTTTGCCCTTGTCCATCCAAACATCCTGTTCAAAACTCAGGCCGTCTTTATAAGGGAAAAGCAGGGACTCGCTCAGAAGCAGCGGCGCTCGCGCCAGCACTGGGGAATCGTCCGTGGACTGCATCTGATTTTCAAGCTGCTCCAGCAATTCGGGGTCCTTGATCAGGCTCCGCCCGCTCGGCTTCAGCGAGTAATCCACGAAGACTGCCATCGCCTGGCCCTCTAATGCAGCCGTGCGCGCAGTATCCATTTCGTCCTTGGCCAGATGGTCGTTGTCCTCGCCGACATTGTGCGAGGGATCGGCCGGCGTCTGATCGTTCCATTTCTCGAGATCGGTGTGCTGATCCTGCAAAGCGTGCGTGAGCTCATGCACCAGCACCTGCTTCTGCGTCTCCGGATCGACCCAGTCCAGCATGTAAACGGTCTTGGTCTTGGAATCGTAATAGCCCGCGATCTGTTCCTTGAGCAGCGCAAGCATGAAGGGTTTGAGATCGAAATCTCGGTCGAGCAGGCCAAACTTCTTCAGCACGATTTCGCCTCGCTGCATGCGCCTCGAATCTTGATCCTCGCTGAATTTATCGCTCAGATATTTTTCGACATCTGCGCGCGATGTCAACGTTCGCTTAACCTGGTGTCGAATCGGAAGACCCGTCTCGTCGGAAGCAAAGTTGATCAGCTCATCGACACTGCGAAAAAGCTCTCTCGCCTGATCGGGGGTGATGTGGGTCTCCGTTTGCGGCTTATCTGCAGGCGCGGTTTGACCTTGAGTTGGCGGTTTCGGAGGAACTTGGGCGGCACCGGCCTGGCCAGAGCCACCCTCCAGAGCACGCACTGCAGGACCAGCCGACAGCGTGGCCAGCATCATCATGACGGCGAAAAGTAAAGTAACGCCGCGCACAGTCCCGAATATTCCAGACTGGCCAACTCCATGCTCTTGTGTCATTCGCTCTCCGCCAAAACCGTGTGTGCCGGGCAGTCTTGATTGCTTCATCCAAACATCCGGCAATGTTGCGCCTTAACTGGGAATATATCCCAAGGCTATAATCAACCTTGTGCCACGCTCTCCAATTCACGGGAGAACGTGCGCACCGCGAGCCTGACATGACGGAAGTGATCCAAACGACAGCAGCCCCCGCCACAGCGCTCGCAGAGCATCTCACCCGCTCGGGATCGGCCTCTTCGCCGAACCTTGTTGCCTACCTAGGCGCGCTCACGCCACAGCAATTGGACGCGACAGACACGGAAACTGGAGCACTTCTTTCCGGAGCGGCGGTTCACGATCTCGGCTGGTTGCGGCACATCGCGGTACGTTGTGAGGATCGTTTCCGTTGGCTAAGCGGCATGGTCACCAACGCCGTCGAAAGCCTCCCTGACCAAACAGGAGCCTATAATCTGGTGCTGAATGCCCAGGGGCGCATTCAGGGAGATGGCTACGTCTGGCGCAACGGCGATTCGCTGGAGATTGAGATCACGGCGGAGCAATCCGAAGCCCTGTTGGCGCATTTCGACCGCTTCATCATCATGGATGACGTCGAACTGGTTCCTCTATCGGGCCAGTCCGCGCTGGGAGTTACCGGTCCTAAATCCAATGAAACCCTATCTGCACTCGGTTTGGAGACATCAGGCGAGGAGCTATCGGTGGCAACTGGCAAGGTTGCCGGAATCCCCGTCCAGTTGCATCGAAGCTATGGGACGATCGTCCCTCACTACCAGATTTGGGTGGCGAGCGAGGAAATCCCGGCTATCTGGAAGGCCTTGGCCGCAGCCGGAGCAACCCAAGCCGGGGCAGCATCGCTCGAAGTCCTCCGCGTCGTAGAAGGCATTCCCGCCTACGGCATCGACATCCAAAGCCGCGATCTCGCCCAGGAAACCTCGCAAATGCGGGCGATCAGCTTTACCAAGGGATGCTACCTTGGGCAGGAAATCGTCGAGCGCATCCGCTCGCGCGGCCAGGTGCATCGGCACCTGCGCGCCCTGGAACTGACCGCAGAGCCGGGAGCACCATTACCCGCCGTGGGCGCAGAATTGCGCATTGCAACCGCTGTTCCGGACGCGAAGTCAGCCGGCGCACTCACCAGCGTAACCTCGGTGCTAATTGGCGGCGTGCAGCGTGTCTTTGCTATTGCCATGATTCGCGCCGAAGCTGAAGTCGGCAATCAGCCGCTCCAGTATCCCGGCGGCACGGCGCGCATTCTTCACACCCCACCGAATTTAACCCCAGCCCAGGGGCAGTAACCCCCAAGGCTCGCAAGAGAGACTAGATGAGCGACACACCAAAATTCACCGTCGTTGACCGGCGCAAATTCCACGCGGACGACGAAGCAACTACAAATTCCGAGCCGGTAACGGCAAAACCCACCCCGGAGCCTGAAGCGGCCGCGCCCAAGCCGGACTCCGGTCCGCGCCTCAAGCTAGTCGAGCCCGTACACCAAGCTTCTGCCAAGCCCGAGCCGTCAGAGCCGGCCGTCGCTTTAGCGGACGAATCCGACGATTTCGACGAATCGCAGCTGCCCCCGCTCCCAACAGCGGAAGAATCCAGCTTCCAGAAAACAGCCTACGAGCAAGCCGCCGAGCGGCTCAACGACCTCGTGCGCGCTCAGAACCCCGGCGCTCCGGCTCCGGAGACAATCGGCTTCCAGCATCTCGTGCAGCAGCTCTACCTCTCCGCCATGATGCAGATGGGCGCTGGAACGCCCGAAGGCCAGCGACCGCGGATCGACATTCTCGGCGCGCGCCAGACTATCGACCTGCTCGGCGTAATTCTCGAAAAGACCAAGGGTAACCTCGGTCCCGACGAAGATCGCGCCATCCAGACCGTGCTCTTCGAACTGCGCATGACATTCCTGGAGTTGACCCGTATGATCTCCGCGCAGCCTCCTATGCCACCACCTTCTGGCGGAGCGAAACGCTAGAGCATGCGGGGAGCAACGCAGGGGACCATCACATTCCTCGGTAGCGGCACTTCCATGGGGGTGCCCACCCTGGGCTGCGGGTGCTCCGTCTGCACCTCAACCGATCCTCACGATAAGCGTCTGCGGCCATCGATCCTGGTTCGTTGGCCCTGCGCTGCAATCGACCTCGACAATCCTCCGGCTGCGAAACCCGTTCGGGCCCGCAAGGGCTATCTTCCCTTCCCGCCCATTCAAGACCGGCCCTGCGAACGCGTCGTCCTCATCGACACCGGCCCCGATTTTCGCGCCCAGGCACTTACCTCCGGCATCAAGCATGTCGACGCGGTCTTCTACACCCACTCCCATGCTGATCACATCTTTGGCCTGGATGACCTGCGCCCGTTGAGCTTCGTCACCTACCGTGAATCCGGTCCGATTCCCCTCTATGTCACGCCGGAGACACGAGCCGTGCTGGAGCGGATCTACTCCTACACCTTTTCGCCCGAATCGAAATACCCGACCCGCGCCAAAGTGGCGCTCAAGGACGTTCATGGCGACACACCCATCCAGGTCCACGAAGCCACCTTTACACCGATTCCGGTCCTGCATGGCGAACTGCCCATTACCGGCTACCGCTTCGGCAACGCCGCCTACATTACCGATGTCAGCACCATCCCGGAGAGCAGCTTCGCTCTGCTCAAAGATCTGGACGTGCTGATCCTCTCCGCGCTGCGTCACACACCCCATCCCAGCCATGCCACCGTCGATCAGGCAGTACGCTGGGCCAATCGTATCGGAGCCCGCGAAACCTGGTTTACCCACATCTCCCACGATCTCGGGGCGGCGCAAACCAACGCCAACCTGCCCGATGGCATGGCGCTGGCCCACGACGGCCTCACGCTGCCGGTAACGCTCGCATGACCCAGATATTCAGATCCCTCGACGAAGTCCCCGCCGGATTCGGCCCAACTGTTGCGGTCATCGGCAACTTTGACGGCGTGCATCGCGGCCACCACCAGGTACTGACGACTGTTGCGGCAGAAGCCCGGCAGCGAGGATGGCGCTCCATTTCCATCACCTTCGATCCGCACCCTGAGTGTTTCTTGAGGCCCGCAGCCGCTCCCAAACTGATCACTCCCATCCCCGAACGTCTCAAGCTCATC
>Ga0302313_10003508_pt1 | contig 10255 bp, 4 predicted proteins | sample III_Palsa_N2_2_FD_200454 | JGI IMG/M metagenome (GOLD analysis project Ga0302313, IMG submission 200454) | Peat permafrost microbial communities from Stordalen Mire near Abisko, Sweden - III_Palsa_N2_2 | ecosystem: Environmental > Terrestrial > Soil > Palsa > Peat permafrost | place: Sweden...
GCGCGGCTCGGCCGGCTTCCGTCTGGGAGGCTTGGCGGTTGCTCGACATGAGCAGCGCGAACATGCGACCGGATGGCTGAAACATCAGGTAGCCGCGCGGCGCGTCCCCGTATAGCGCGCGGTGCTGGCCGGTCGTTTGGGAGACGGTATAAGCCGCGGCAAGCTTCCAAGCGCCCAGGACCTTTTGCTGATCGAGATGTGGCAATCATCAACTCCCCGGTGTCCGTACGCTACTGCCACGGTAGCGTCAGCGGCCGAGTCAGGATATTCCGGAGCAGCCCGATCTCGATAGCTTCAGCAGTCATCAGCCGACGTGACTCTCAGTTGGGTAGGAGACCAAAGAGAGCCTGCCGGACACGGATGCTAGCATGCCTCAGGCGTTAGTAGTCCACCCGCAAGGAGAACTGCATCAATCTTGGCTGATTAGCTTGCGTTGTCATGATGCCAAAGAGAGAACTCGCAGAGTTGACATTAGGGTCGCCAAACTGAGTGCGGTTGGTGACATTGAAGACTTCGGCGCGGAAGATCAGGGCCACACTGTTGTGAATGGGGGTCGTCTTGCCGAGAGAGAAGTCCCAGTTGTCGACGCCTGCGCCCCGGATTGTGCCGTCCGTGCGAGGCTCATCGCCGAAGGCGTTTGCCGCCGGAGCAGTGAAACAAGCAGCGTTGAGGGTGGGCGCTCCTGATCTTCCCTGTGAGCCAATTGATCCAATCCTCTTGTTACATCCGGCCACGACGTTTGGTCGAATCTGACCAGCGCCGTACAGGTTGGCGAGATTGTTATTGGTGGCGATGATCGCCAACGGGTAGCCGCTCTGGAAGGTATTGATGCCCGTCGCGCTCCAGCCGCCAACGAAGCCCTGCAAAACGCTGCTGGCGTTGGTGAGGAGAAGCCTGCCCTTGCCAACCGGAAGATCCAGGATGTAGCTGACGACGAGGCGCTGAGGCACGTCGAAGCTGAGGTAGGACTTTTCAGCGCGAAGGTTTGTGTTGTCCTGGATTACTCCCTGGGAATGGATTTCTACTTGAGACTGCGTGGACTCGGCGTTGGACAGGAATTTGGACCAGCTGTAATTGGCAAGAAGCGTACTGCCGCCGCCGAACTGCTTGCGAAAGGTGGCCTGGAGCGAATTGTAGTAAGAGTCGCCGACGTAAGCAGACTGCGCGTTCACGTCCTGGTAGATAGGATAGGGACGGAGCGCCTGGCTCGGCGTATTGTCGTACTTGTCCGGCAATTGATTGATGTCGAAGGTACCGAAGATCGGCATATGGTCGCCGCGAGCACCCAGATAGGCAAGCTGGAGGACCGCAGTTTTCCCGAGCGCCTGTTGAACGTTCGCGTTCCACTGCTGCAGATAAGGATAGCGAGAGTTGGCAATGCGACCCGTGACCGTCTGCCCTGCAAAGTAATAGGGATCACTTGCATAACCGCGGCCAATGGGCTGCAAGATGGTCGGTGTGACCGGATTGTTGGGGGCGTGCAGGAGAGGGTCGCTGAGCGGGCTGCCTGGAATCACAAACGTGATCGGAGCATTGACCGGTGAGGAGTTAGGCCCGGCAGAATAAACTGTGTCCGCGGGCAAGAAACTGAGACTGTAGCCCGCGCGCACAGAGGTCCCGGGCTGTGCCTCGTACGCCAGACCGACCCTCGGAGAAAAGAGCGTGAGGTGATTTTGTAGGTCGCTGCGGCTTGAATAGGCGGCCGTGTCCACTAGCACCAATGGGTTGCTGAGTTGTGGGAGCAAAACGGTGTCTCGATTATTCTTCTCCGTGTCTCCTCTTGGCAGCTCGTAACGCACGCCAGCGGTTACCGTCAATCGTGGCGATATCTGGAATACGTCGTTGGCAAAAAACCCTGAATAGTAGTTCACAGCGGAGGGCACAGCGGGCTCCTGAAAGCCGAGTGGCGCCACGGTGATGACACCCGTCACAAAGTCGGCAATTGGCGTTGCACCTCCGCCAGGAAGTGTGGGGGCAACAGTGTACGGCACTCCATTCGGGTTCCGGCAAGTCGAGGCACCCACATAAGGAATGCAAGCGGTTGAGGTACCAGCAAACACAAAAAACCCAGACTGCGATAAAGAGAAGCCGAAGTAATTCTCTCTTCGACGGGTCTCACCCCCGAAGCTTAGAGAATGCCGTCCAGCCGTTCTCGAATAGACTCCGGAAAGTACATAGTTGTTCGAGGAAGAGACTGTTGTTGGGTTAGAGGCGTCGAAGGGATTGGTTATAACGTTGGAAATGAAAATATCCGGAAATTGAGTACCGACAATTTGCGGAGCGAGAGCCGCCCAAGCCGGGCCGAAGGAGGCAAGATTGGCGTTGTGCTGGGGAGTGATGTTGTTGAAGTTACGAAGGTAGGAAGCCCGCAGATCAAGTATGGACTTAGCATTCAGGACAATTGTGTCTCCGAGAACGAAGTCTTGCGCGTGATTGATATTTGACGCAGTGGACGTAGGACCGATTGGGTTCGTGAGATACACGGTCGGCGGTTGATCGCCGTCAAAACGGGAATAGCGACCGAAGAGTTTTTCCTTCTCTCCAAGGTTGGCATCGATACGGAGCGTGTAGCTGTTATTGGACGCACCCGCTTTCCCGTTCTGCGAGAAATTAATAGCTGGATTGGGCGACGTTACATTCGGCGTCGGGAAGTACTTGATGACGTTCCCAACGATGTTGGAAGTTGGATCAATGCGGTTCGGGCAGATAACGTTCGCGACACCGTCGCAGGAGAACTGTTTTACTGAGCTGTAAATCCCAGTGCCCGGAATTAGGGTTTGGGTGGTCGGATCGTAAATCGGAGGGTCCGCCCTAAAGTCACCGTTGAGTTCCGCAGGGGTGGGTACACGTCCCACATTTGGAACGCCCAGCGCGAGTTGAAACCCTTCATACGATCCGAAATAAAACACCTTGTTTTTCTTGATCGGACCGCCTATCGATGCGCCGAACTGGTTCTGAGTGAATTCCGGTCGCGGAACGGGTGCGCCATTCACGATCGTTTGATTATTGAAGAAGGTATTCGCATTGAGCACGTTGTTACGTAGATATTCGTAGACGGTGCCATGCACCTTTGAGGTTCCCGATTTTGTGGCGAAGTTGATAATGCCGCCACCAAACTCACCATATTGCGGATTGATGACGCTCGTCTCCACGCGGAATTCTTGTATGGCATCCTGCGGAAGCACAAAGGCGAGCGTATGACCGAGGGCAAGGTTCACCGGAGCGCCGTCGATGTATACCGAGGACTGGCCAGCGAGGCCGCCGGCTATTTGGTAATTGTTGAAGGCGAAGGGATTGGTGAATCCGCCACCGTTCGTATTGTTGCTAGTGTTGCCGCTGGTTGAACCCTGCGGGATTACGCCGGGCGTGAGTGCCACCAAGTTCATTACATTGCGCCCGTTAAGGGGGGTATCCAGTACTTGCCGGCCCTCAATCACCTGGCTCACTGTCGGCGATTCCGTCTCTATGAGCGGAGTCGAGGCGGCAACCGTCACATCTTCCGAGACTGACCCTACTGAGAGTGTGTAATCGATGGACGCCTGATCTTCGACGTGAAGTTCAATGCCATCGCGCACGGTCGTCTTGAAGCCGGGCAGCGACACAGTCGAGCGATAGGTGCCAGGGAGAAGGCCGGTAATACGATAGGAACCTTCACTCGTCGTCTTAGCGACAGTGGATACTCCTGTCGCTGTGTCTGTAAAGGTGACAGTCGCTGCCTGGGCACGTGCACCTGACGGATCGTTGACGAATCCGGACACAGTGGCCGTGGTGGTGGTCTGCGCTGCTGCGATAGCGAACGACGTGAAGAGCGGGAGAACGATCAGCGCCTTGAAAAACTGGCGCGAAAAGAGAGTTGCGGTGCGCTTCATCATGTTTCAGAGATCTCCTGATCTTCCTTGCGCTGCAATCTGAGCAACATAGGGTGAACGTGTTCGCAATGAAGATGCACTGGCTAATGCGCAATTGTCAAGTGATTTATGGGCAATATTTGGTGTGTCCGGCTGGATACCGTCCCCAGCGAATTGGCCTTACCCCCCACGCCCTGCATTTCAACAGTTGCCTTGAGCATCGAGGGTAGAGGCATACGCGATGAAATATGCACTATTGCAGATATTTTTAGCGTCCGCGGCCTTGGAAAATGCCGCTCAAATATGACGGTTGAGCTGCAAACGCTCAAGGCTACGAGCGCCACATTTTGCATCGCCTCCGGCGGACGGGGAGGCACCGTCCACCTGTCCCTATTGGACCTTTGTCTGGGGCGAGGGGGCCCTAACTAACGGACAGGTTCAGCTAATGGTGTCGGACCTTGCATGTCGTATTTCGGCCTGACGAAGGTGGCCGCACCGGCGACAGCGCTGATCCCGACAAATAGAAGCAGCCCGGACTCGTATCCGCCGAGTCGATGAAAGCTCATTCCCAGCAGGAGCGGACCCAATCCGGTTCCCGCGAGAAAAAGGCCGAAGGCGATTCCAAATCGATGGGCGAAGGCCGCGTGTCCGAAATAGCGGCGCACCACGTTCGGACCACGAAGCGCGCGAGACAAATGAGCAAGATCACACTCGACTTAGAAATGGGGCGACGGTCCGATGTTTAATGATCCATCCGCCGGCGGGATCAGGGCTGAAGACGTCGACCATATTAGCGACCATGGCCACGGCGGCCTTCCGGCTACCGTCCTCGGAACGGTAGAGAGTGATGAAGTATGAAGCCTCGACTTGTCCATTGGGTTTCGATTCGAGACGAATGTTGGTGATAATGTGTCGAGTGATCACGTGAGTGGCCGCCTGACGGGCGTCGAAATAACCTCTAATCGCATCGCTGCCTTCAAACGTGCCAGGCTTCGGTGAACCTTCCGCGAAGACTAGCTGCGCGTCTGGCGCGAAAAGTTTCGGGCATTCGGCCGCCCTGCCTGCATCTACGAGATAGCCGAACTCGATGATGATGGCTTCCATCGCGCTTGCGTCCTCCGCTGTGAATCCGGTGTGCAGTTTCATCGGTAACTCCGTGTGCTTGAGATAGTCTTCAGCGCGATACAGGCATCAGCGGCGCGCAGGCGGTAAATCTGTAGTGGTTCCAGAAAACACCTCGGCGGCGGCTCCGATTGTCTCGGACAGGGTGGGGTGCGGGTGGATCGTAATCCCGATGTCGAGAGCATCGGCGCCCATTTCAATGGCGAGTGCTGCCTCGGCGATCAGATCGCCCGCACTGGTTCCGACGATCCCGGCACCCACCAGACGTCTGGATTCTTTGTCGAACAGCAGCTTCGTGAAGCCATCCTCGCGGCCAAGCGCGAGGGCACGGCCTGAAGCTGCCCACGGGAACACTGATTTTTCTATAGAGATGTTCTGGCGTTTCGCTTCGATCTCCGTGAGGCCAACCCACGCTACCTCAGGGTCGGTGTACGCGACAGAGGGGATGACATGAGCATCGGACGCAACGTTGTGGCCTGAAGCTACCTCCGCGGCGACTTTTGCTTCATGCGTAGCTTTATGCGCGAGCATAGGTGGGCCGATGACGTCGCCGATGGCGAAGATATGTTGCAGGTTCGTTCGCATCTGTCGGTCAACAGGGATCGTTCCGTCAGGCGCAAGGGTAATGCCCGCGGCTTGGACCGCAAGCAGGTTCCCATTCGCTCTACGTCCGACCGCGATAAGTGCCACGTCGAACTCTTCTTGGGCAGCGCCTTCGGGGCCATCAAAATGCGCCACAAGAGCATGCGGGAGTGCCTCGATCTTCGATACCCTGGTCTTGAGTCGGATCTTTTCCAACTGCTTTGAGAGGCGTTTCGCTAGAGGTGCAACCAGATCCGCGTCCGCGCCCGGAATGAGTTGATCCATGAGTTCAATGACAGTGACTCGGCTGCCGAGCGCTTCATACACCGTTGCCATTTCTAGACCGATGATGCCCCCGCCTACGACGAGCAGGCGCTTTGGGATTGACGTTAGCGCCAAAGCGCCGGTTGAGTCGATCACGCGCGGATCATCCTTTGGCAGGAACGGCAGCTTCCCGGGTTCGGATCCTGCGGCAATAATGGCTTGGGTAAAGGACAGCGTGCGAATGCCGTCAGCATTCTCTATCGAGACGGAGTGTGCGTCGCGGAACTTCGCGCAACCTTGAAGGACTGTGACGTTGCGCCGGCGCGCCAGATCTACGAGTCCTCCAGTCAGCCGTGCAACGACGGAGTCTTTCCATTGGCGCAGAGTATCAATATCGACAGTCGGCGCCGTGAAGCTGACACCATGTGATCGCATCGCTTCGGCGTCCTTGATGACCTTTGCCGCGTGCAGAAGGGCCTTCGACGGGATGCAGCCGACATTCAGGCAGACGCCGCCCAGCTTGTCCGACCGGTCAACGAGGATAACCTTGCGGCCTAGATCGGCGCCGCGAAATGCTGCGGTATAGCCCCCAGGTCCCGCGCCAATGACGAGGAGGTCAGTGTGGATATCGGCAGAACCAGCAGCGACGGACTGCGGCGCAGAGACGTTCGACGTGGTGGCGGGGACTTCGGGGATTGCGTCGACGCTTTGTAACACGGCGATGAGCCTCCCCTGGCTTAGCCTGTCACCCACCTTTACTTTCACTTCGACGACCCGGCCGTTAGACGGGGATGGGATATCCATCGTAGCCTTATCGCTTTCGACCATCAGGATCGTCTGCTCGGCCGCAATAACATCGCCGGCTTTCACGCTGATTTCGATGACGGGCAGGTCGTGGAACTCGCCTACGTCAGGCATGCGGACCTCAATCATAGGCTGGCTCATAACGACGCCCCTCGGAAGTCGGCAAGCGATTTACCCAATGTGACGAGAAACCGTGCTGCTTCAGCACCGTCGATGACGCGATGATCCCATGACAGAGTGAGTGGCATCATGAGCCGTGGCAGGAACTGTGAGCCATCCCAGACGGGTTTCATAAAGGCTTTCGCAGCGCCGAGGATGGCGAGTTCGGGGGCATTGATGATGGGTGTGAATCCGGTTCCACCGATGCCCCCTAGCGACGAGATCGTGAAGCAGCCGCCTTGCATCTCGGACAGTTTTAGCTTGCCGCCGCGCGCGAGGGCGGCTAGCTCGCCCGCCTCCGCGGCAATCGCGTTCAAAGTCTTGGTGTCTGCGTCACGAATGACCGGCACCACGAGGCCGTTGGGCGTGTCAGCCGCGAACCCAATATGGAAGTATCGCTTGAGAACCAGATCCTCGCCGTCGAGCGAGGCATTGACGGTAGGGTGCAGCTTCAATGCGTGGACGCTGGCTTTGATGAGAAAGGCAAGCATGGTTAACTTCGCGGACTTTCCTTCCGAATGCTTGTTCGCCGAGAGCCGAAACGTTTCGAGCTCGGTGATGTCGACCTCATCAAAGTTGGTGACGTGCGGAATGATAATGGAGTTGCGGCTGAGGTTCGCGCCGGAGATCCTCTTTATCTTTGAGAGCTGCGCGCGCTCAACCGGGCCGAACTTTGCGAAATCAACTTGTGGCCAAGGCAGCAGGTCGAGCGCTGACCCTGGGTTTGGGGTGGCGGTGTGTGCGCTGGAGAGCGCATGCTTCACGAAGTCCTCAACATCTGTGATGAGGATACGGGCCTTGGGCCCTGTTCCAGGGATTAGAGCGAGATCAGCGCCGAGTTGTCGAGCGAAGCGACGGACTGATGGCGAGGCATGTGCGGTTATAGCCGCGCTCGAGGGTGTCTGCTGCGGGATGGGAGCGGTCGACACTGCTGACGTCGGTGGCGTCTGCGCTGGGATAGAAGCTTGAGGGACGTTGGCGATTGGAGGCGACGCCAGCGCGATCGAAACTGGCTGGAGCTGGACTTTTTCGACCGGGTTCCCCGCCAACACCTCAAGCAGAACAATGACGTCGCCCGGGCTCACCTTATCTCCGGCTTTCACTAGCACGTTGCGTATGGTGCCCGTTGAAGAGGATGGTACGTCCATCGTCGCCTTCTCAGTTTCAAGAATAAGGAGGGTTTCATCGATTGCGACTTGTGCGCCCACGCGCGCAAGCACTTCGATGACAGGTACGTCCCTGATGTCACCAAGGTCGGGCACGCGGACTTCGATGGTCTGACTCATTATGTCGGCCTCATAGAGTCCAGGGTGCCGGGCTGGCCGCATCGACGTTGAAACGGACCGCTGCGTCCGTCAAGACCTGCGCGTCTACGGTACCCTCGCGTACGAGCGCTTCCAAGGCAGCGAGGATGATGTTATGCCGGTCTACTTCGAAGAACCTGCGAAGAGCGGCGCGGGTATCGCTACGACCGAAACCATCGGTGCCTAATGAAACGAAACGCGCTTGCACGTACGGCGAAATGAGCTGGGGGTAAGCACGGACGTAATCGGTGGCCGCAATAACCGGAGCGTCGCCCGATAGCATTTTCTCAACGTGACTCCGCTGCGTGCCGTCCGCGCCGAGACGCCGTGCTCGCTCCACTTCCGCAGCATCACGCGCCAGCTCGCTGAAGCTGGTTGCACTCAACAGCTCGCTTGCAATACCAAAATCGTCGAGCAGAATGTCAGCCGCTGCGATTACCTCGCGAAAGATAGCTCCAGAACCGAGCAGACGAACCCGAGCTGGCTCACTCTTCTTCGCGCGCACGGCAAACCTGTACAAACCCCTGAGAATGTCATGCTCCGAGCCGGGTAGCAGTGACGGCTGCGGATAGTTCTCGTTCATCACCGTGATGTAGTAGAACTCGTCGCACTGCTGCTCCATCATGCGACGCGCAGCCGAATCCATGATGACGGCCAGCTCCGACGCGAAGGCGGGATCATAGGCGCGGCAATTCGGGATCGTCGCGGCGACAACATGGCTGGAGCCATCCTGATGCTGGAGCCCCTCACCGCCTAGCGTTGTGCGTCCGGCAGTTGCTCCCAGCAGGATGCCTCGCGAACGTTGATCAGCGGCCGCCCATATCAGGTCGCCTACCCGTTGAAAGCCAAACATGGAGTAATAGATATAGATCGGCAGCATCGGCAAGCCATGTGCACTATACGAGGTCGCCGCCGCAACCCACGATGATAACGCACCGGCTTCGGTAATGCCCTCTTCGAGCAATTGACCGTTGCGTGCTTCGCGATAGTAAAGCATAGAGCCGGCGTCTTCGGGCTCATACAACTGGCCCACGGATGAATAAATTCCAATTTGGCGGAAGAGGTTGGCCATGCCAAACGTACGGGCTTCGTCAGCCACTATGGGCACAACGCGCGGCCCAAGCTCTTTGTCCTTGAGCAGACCGCCGAGCATGCGAACAGCGGCGGTGGTCGTGGACATTTCTTTTCCGTCTGACTCGAGGGCGAACTGAGCGTAGCTTGCAAGCGGTGGCACGGGAATTGAGTATGCTGCGTTGCGTTCGCGCTTGGGCATGTAACCGCCCAACGCCTCGCGATGCCCACGAAGGTACTTAATTTCCGGTGAATCTCCGGACGGCCGGCAAGGGCTGAGTGAGGCAACTTCGTCGTCCGTCAACGGCAACGCGAAGCGATCGCGGTACGCAAGGAGCGCTTCGACGTCGAGTTTCTTTGCCTGGTGAGCGGTCATCTTCGACTCGCCGGCGCTGCCCATGCCATAACCCTTCTTCGTCTTGGCGAGGATCACGGTGGGGCGACCCTTGTGCGCCTTGGCCGCGGCGAATGCAGCGTACAGCTTGCGGAAGTCGTGGCCTCCGCGCTTCAGGCGATGGATCTCATCATCGGACATTGTGGCCGCAAGGGCCGCCGTTTCAGGATCGCGATCGAAGAATTTCGCGCGGTTGTAATCACCATCTTTCGATCCGAGCGTTTGGTACTCCCCATCGACTGTTTCGGCGAAGCGCCGGAGCAGGGCGTTGTTCTTGTCGCGCGAGAAGAGTGCGTCCCACTCCGAACCCCACAGCACCTTGATCACGTTCCATCCTGCCCCGATGAAGAGTGACTCGAGCTCCTGGATAATTTGCCCATTACCCCGCACGGGGCCATCGAGACGCTGAAGATTGCAGTTTACGATGAACGTGAGGTTGTCGAGGCATTCGCGCGAGGCCAGCGTTAACGCTCCGATAGACTCGGGCTCATCCATCTCGCCGTCTCCGAAAACGCCCCACACGTGGCGTCCGTTGGAAGGTTGCAGGCCGCGATTTTCGATGTAGCGCAGATAGCGGGCCTGATAAATGGAACTTATCGGGCCGATCCCCATCGAGCCGGTCGGAAACTGCCAGAACTCGGGCATCAGCCACGGATGCGGATAAGAGCAGAGACCGTTGCCGCCAACTTCCTGTCGATAGTTGGTGA
>Ga0302313_10003514_pt1 | contig 10246 bp, 5 predicted proteins | sample III_Palsa_N2_2_FD_200454 | JGI IMG/M metagenome (GOLD analysis project Ga0302313, IMG submission 200454) | Peat permafrost microbial communities from Stordalen Mire near Abisko, Sweden - III_Palsa_N2_2 | ecosystem: Environmental > Terrestrial > Soil > Palsa > Peat permafrost | place: Sweden...
CAGATCCCCAGCCACGGCCAGTCGATGAACGCCATCGCCTATCTCGCCTCCGGCCAAGGACCGCACCCTGTCGTCTTCGTCCTCCACGGCTTCCCCGGCAACGAAAAGAATCTCGACCTCGCCCAGGCCATCCGCCGCGCCGGCTGGAACGCGATCTTCTTCAACTACCGCGGCAGCTGGGGCACGCCCGGTACATTCTCCTTCTCAAACGCCATTGAAGACACGCAGACCGCCATCGCCTGGCTTCGCGAACCAGCCAACGCCGCCCGCCTGCATAGCGATCCCAAACGCATCGCCCTCGTCGGCCACAGCATGGGCGGATTCATGGCCGCCTACGCCGGCTCGCACGACCCCGCAATCCTCGGCACAGCCCTCATCTCAGCGGCAAATTTTCATGACTGGGCTGGAGGCGATCTGAAGCCTGAGCAGGAACAGGCCAATCACGACAGGCTCGTCAAGAGCATCGAGGAGAATGACATTCTTCCCCTCGCCGGCTGTACCGCCAAAGGTCTCGCCGATGAGATGCTCTCACATCGCAAGCAATGGAATTTTGTCGATTACGCCGCGATGTTTGGCATGCGTCCGCTCCTGGTGATCACGTCGGATGACGGCCTGATGCCGGGAAACGTGCGTCTCGCTGAAAACGTGCGAAAGCTTGGCAATTCCAGGGTGACCGAGCAGCATTTCGCCACCGACCACTCCTACTCAGACAAGCGCATTGCTCTTGAGGCAGAAGTGCTCAACTGGCTCGCAACCTTCAAGTAGCGACTGAGGGGTTTGCCGGGGTTCTTGAATCCCGGCAAATCAGGAAAGGCTAGAACCGATAGGCCACACCAGCCGTCGCGCGCCCATTCGAGTACGGGTGTGGAGAAGACCCGGTATTGTTTGGATCCACCACGGACTTGGCAACCACATCGTCGCCCGAAATCCTCACCGCCCAATGCTTTTTCACGAGGTACTCAAATCCGCCGCCAATGGCGTAGGTAAACGCCACATCCGGCTTGTCGCCCACGCCGCCCGTGTGCTGGCCGCCAAACATCACATGAAGGAAGCCGGTAATACTTTCCGACGGAATATAGAACTCAGGTCCGGCCAGGAAGGTCGTCACGGTCGGCTTTAGGCGGCCATAGGAAGTCGCGGCGATTCCGTAATCCGCAAAATCCACCGTTCCCCCGAACCACTTCTTAAGTTTGGCATCCGCACCAACATGGCCGCCTATCAAAGCAGAAGACCCAAAAACCTGGTTCGCCGAAATATAATCCACGCCCGCGAAGACCTCGTAGCGGTTGAACTCATTGGCATCATCGGCAGCGGCCGGCTTGGCGACCTGGGCGGCAAGAGATAGGGGCATCAAAAGCGCAAAAGCAGACAGCAAGAACTTACCCTTCACCAAAACTCTCCTCAAATCAATCCTCATCCCAACAAATGTCCGGTCTTCCGGACCCGTCCGGTCAACTCACTCCACGTTTCCCATTTCTGCGCAAGCGGGATCAGTTTCCTTAGACGGATCAAACCGCAAACCGGCAGTTAAGGAGAAAAACTCAGTATCCAGCTTATCAGTCCAGGCTTGGCAGATCGGTTGCTATCCGAAGCATCACAGGCTGCGGGGCTCCTTGTCGAGATACCACGGAATATTGATCACCACCACGTTCCGCCTGCCGCGCACCAGCAGCAGCACCTTCAGCAGGTCAGCACGGCGATTGTGCATCAGATTCTCCCACCAGTGCCGCACCACCAGCTCCGGCACCAGCACGCAAACCCGCTGCGCCTCATCGGCTGTGCAGATCGAAAGAATGTAGTCGATCAGCGGCTGCAAAATATACCGAAAGGGCGACTTGATGACGACGAGCTGAGGCAGAGGCTTCTCCGCAGCCTTCAACGGGTCGACAATCACGCTCTGCCAATCCGTGCTGATCTTGTCCGGCTCGTCTCCACTCTGGATATGCACGCAGCGCACGTCGTCGGAAAGGGACAGGGCAAAGGCCAATGCCTTCTCTGAAATGCGGCTCCACCGGTCGATCGGCATCACCACAATCGGCTCCTCCACCAGAGCAGCCGATAGAGGAGTGGTCAATTCCGTCTCCCGCTCCACGCGGTCATAATGCTTCCGCACCGCTCGCATCACCAGGATCATCGCCGGGATCAGCAGTGCGGTAATCCACGCGCCCGACACAAATTTCGTCACCAGCACAACCAGCGTGGTAATGCCGGTAGCCGTCGCCCCCACGCCGTTCACCGCCATGCGCAGGCGTGAGCCCCCCTTGCGCCGCCAATGCATGACCATGCCAAGCTGCGAGAGCGTAAAGGCCATAAACGCCCCAATCGCATACAGCGGAATCAGCCGGTCAGTAACACCGCCAAAGATGATCAGCAGCAGCGCCGTCAGCGCCACCAGCACATAAATTCCCCACGAATAGAGCAGCCGCCGGCCGCGAAGCAGAAAAACATGCGGCAGAAAATTGTTCAGCGCGATGGCCCGGGTCAGCCGCGGAAAGTCCGCAAAAGCCGTGTTGGCCGACAGAGCCAGCACCAGCAGGATTGAACCGATCGTCAGGTAATAGAACCATCCATGCCCCATTACCGCCCGCGTCAGCATGGAAAGAACGCTCTCGTAGTGCGCCCCATCGGGATCAGTCGCCGCGACGCCATAAGCCCTGCAAAGCAACGCAATCCCCAGCAGCAGAATGCACAGCAGCACGATGATGATGGTCAGCGTCTTCTTCGCGTTGCCACAGGCCGGGTCGCGAAATGCCATCACGCCATTGCTTACCGCCTCCACGCCGGTCATTGCCGCGCAGCCTGAAGAGAAGACCTTGAGCAGAAGCCACAGGGAAATCATCTCCGTTGCAGGGGAAGGCACGGGGAGTGTTGTCACCGGATGGGGATGGCCGCCAGTTGCGATCATCTGCCAGCCACCCACGCCAATGATGACAAGGAGCGTGATCAGAAACAGGTAGGTGGGAATCATGAAGATCACGCCGGTGTCATGGACTCCGCGCATGTTCACGAGCGTCAGTAGGGCCAGGATTCCGAGGCATATCGCCAGCGTATGTGGCTGCAGGCCGGGCGCAGCTGAAATCAATGCGCCAACGCCCGCAGAAATTCCCACCGCCGCCGTCAACACGTAATCGATCATCAGCGCTGCCGCGGCCAGCAACCCAGCGCCATCGCCCAGGTTCTCGCTCGCCACGGTAAACGACCCGCCGCCATGCGGATAGGCCTCAATCGTCTGCCGGTAGCTGAAGAAGACGATAATCAGCAGCGCCACAATCGCCGCGCTGATCGGGACAATCTCCTTCACGCCGAGCAGTCCCAGAGGAATGAGCAGAGTCAGCGCAGCCTCCGGCCCGTAAGCCGCCGAGCTCAGCGCATCCAGTCCAAAGATGGGAATGCCCGCAATCGGGCCAATGTGCTCCGCGCGCTCCTCGGAAGTTGCCAGGGGGCGGCCAAGCAGCAGATTGAGAAGATTAGGGCCAGACGCCATGCGAAAAAGTCCTCAGGCAGACCCGCAATCGCGGGTCCCACCGAGGGCATTCTCTCACGAAGCGGTTAATGCTTCTGCTCTGCTTTCAACCTTGCCGGCAGGCAGAGTAAACAGGAACCGGCTGCCCTTGCCCGGTTCGCTTTCCGCCCAGATGCGCCCGCCGTGTTGCTGCACGATGCGCCGGCAGATCGCCAGGCCCAAACCAGTACCGCCCAGCGCACGCGAATCGGAAGCATCCCCCTGCTGGAATCGCTCGAAGATCATGTCGAGCTTGTCCTGCGGAATCCCGCGTCCCTGGTCCTCGATCGCGATGCAGACTTCGTCCTGGCCAGTTTCCCGGTTCGGCCCGGCAGGCTGTGCCGACAGCTTGATGATGGTCTGCGGCGGCGAGAACTTGATGGCATTGGAAACCAGCTCCGAAAGCACCTGCAAGATCCGTGCCTGGTCCACGTCCACCAGAACCTCCGCCGGCGTGTCGAAGCGAAAAGTGATCTGCGCCTTCACCGCTGCCTCATGCTCCACATCGGCCGCACGTCGCAGAATTTCCGCAGCCGGCAGCACCTCGCGGTTTATCGCCATGCCGCCGCGTTCAACCTTGTCAAAGTCCAGAATGTCGTTGACCAGCCTCACCAGGCGGTCACAGTTACCGATAGCCACTTCAAGCATTTGTTTCTGCTTCTCCGGACGCTTGTCCAGCGATCCGGAAGAAATCAGGCCCAGAGATGCGCGCAGGGAAGTAAGCGGCGTACGCAGTTCATGACTCACTGTCGAGATGAATTCGTCCTTCATCTTCTCCAGCCGACGTCGTTCAGATACGTCTTGAAATGCTACGACCATACCGGCGATTGCCCCTTCATCAATAAGTGGACTTGCTACATATTCCACAGGAACCGTGGTGCCATCCTTGCGCCAAAAGACGTCGTCGCGTATGCGAACGCCTTCTCGTCGACGCATTCCAAGGAGAATGGGGCAGTTCGCCTTGGAGTGTTGTGTGCCATCGGCATGACTGTGGTGAATCAACTCGTGAATATCCTGGCCGCGCAGCTCTTCCGCCGTATAACCCAGCATCTTGGCCGCCGCAGGATTGATAAAACTAAACTTTCCCTCTAAATCCATTCCATAAATACCATCGCCAACCGCGGCCAGAATCAGCTCTCGCTGCCGTCTCACCAAATGCAATTGGCCCTCGGCATCATGCTGTTCGGTCACGTCCATTCCGTGTGTAAGCACAAACGAGGTACTTCCCGGCAGATCCATGCGCCGGCTGCGAAAGGCAATCTGTCTCTCGGTTCCGTCTTTGCGCAGAAAGGGAATCGTTCCCTGGTATTCGCCGGTCTTGATCACCGTCTTGAGGCTCTCGGCAAAACTCTGCAATCCGTTCTTGCTCAGCAAATCCGAAAGCGGCTTTCCCGTCAGTTCATCGCACCGATACCCAAGGCTTTCCGCCGTGTAATTGTTCAACGAAGTAAGCCGGCCTTCGAGCGTGCAGGTGAAGACAAATCCCAGGCTGTTCTCAACCACGTGCTTGTAGCGCGTCTCGCTGGTCAGCAGCGCCTGCTCGGCCTGCCGTTGCCCGGTTACATCCCGTCCGCTGACAATCAGGTACTGCACCTCGGTCCCGGAATCCATCCCCGGCCCCGCGCCCGGCCCCACCAAGGGCCGCAGCGTCCAACTTACCCGGCGAGGAGCAAACTGCCCCGTTGCCGGACCGGTGCGCCACAAATTCTCGTAGGGCCCAACCGTCTGACCGCTCGCCGCCAGCGCTACCTTGTCCTGCGCCCATCCGCGAGCCTCGCGTTCCACCAGAACTTCGTCCACGAACGGCCGCCCGACAATCTCCCCCAGCCGCAGCCCGGTCAACTCCTCGCAAGGCCGGTTGAACCGCACCATCCGCCCCGCCGTGTCCAGCACAGCCACGAGAGCCGGAATCGAATCCAGCGTCGCCGCCACAAAATTTCGCTCAATCGCGAGTGCCCGCTCCAGCCGCTGCCGCGAACGCTGCGCCTGCTCCTGCGCCACCGTCCGGTTGTAAAGCTCAACCCGCGTTACCGCCTGGCGCGCCAGGATGCTGATCAGGTTGATGTGTTCAGGGCTGAACCGGTTCTGCTCGATCGCCAGCACTGCCAGCGTGCCAATCACCCGGTTTCCCGGCCCAATCAGCGGAACCCCAAGATACGACCGGCAGGGCAGCGCATTTTCCAGCTCGACTCCCACCGCGCCATCCGAGGTCCGGAAGCGCGAATCCTCAGCGGCATCTCGAACCAGCAGTGGAACACCTTGCTGAATCATCCATTGGCAGGCGGTTGTCGTCCGATCCTGATCCCGCGCCATAAATCCGTAGGTACATTTGAACCAAAGCCGGCTCGAATCCATCCAACCCAGATAGGCGTAATCCGCCCCGGAAAGCACCGCCGCCAACCGCACCAATTCTTCCAGCGCTGGGTCTGGACTGCGGTCGAAAACCTCGTGTTCGGGGGATGACACTACGACTCGATTTTCCGAACGAGTTTTATCTTCCAAAAGGGACATGACCGCTATTTACCAACGTTCTCGAGTATGGCTGAACGGCAACGGAAATGCTCTCGCACAAACGGGTCAACGGCCCCTGGGGCCCACGTCCAACAGAAGTAATGCCTGTTTCCGGCATTTTCCTGATGTAGCTACAGTACCCGAAAAACCTTCGTAATCTTTTATTTTTTCACGTTCATGGCGCGGACGGCAGTTTGCAGCACTCACCCGCTCCCGCAGGCTCCTCGTTGCTCGCGTCCAACACCACTTTCCAGCCTCCATCGGGCTCTTTCCGCCAGATGGTGAGGTAACGTCCGCTAGTTACTCTTGAGTTACCATCCACGCCGTAGCTTCGCCCTTCATAATGCCCCCACGTGTATCCCATGTCCCCGCCCGAACTCATCACCCCATCCGTGGGAGTCCAAATCAGCTGATAATCTTTGGGCGACCAGATGGCCTGCTTGGCGATTGCGTCCCGCCCATGCACCGGCGCCTGACCGTTGGCCAGAGACACCCCATCTTCGGCGAACCAGGTTGAAAACGCGCTTCCCCCACCCTCGGCCGTCGCCTTGGCAAATTTTGCCTCCAGCTCGAACAGAAGCGCCTTCCCCGGCTTGATCGTGGTATCGGCCAGCGGATTCGGAGTTTCGGCTGCCGCTCCGGAAGGCGCCCCGGCCCCTCCAAGTACCTGTCCTGAAAGGGGAATTGCCGCCAGAATGCACCCCGCCAGCAAGGAAACAAACCAGAAATTAAGCCGTCTTTCTTGCATTCCAACCTCCCAACCGCACAAGTATCCTAACCCAACAAAAAATGCCCTTACATCCGCTCCGCCGCATCCTGCGTATGACGAAAGATGCAAGAAATCAGTCCAAGTTTAGCGGGTGCAAAAAGGTGATTTGCAGAATTGTTATAATCGAGCAGGTTTTGGCTGCCTAGGGACCCCTGCGCGGTGGGCTCATTTTCTTCTCGGTCTCCGGTTCGTGCCGTCCCTAAGTGGAGCGGCAACAATGACCGCAGCCCCTGAACGACCCGTCCTGGCGAATCTGAAAGGACGCGGAAGGAAGACGCATGGCATTGTTGTTGGACTCCATTCACTCGGCGCAGGACCTGAGGCGCCTCAATCCCGGCCAGCTTGAGACGCTGGCAGCTGAAATTCGCGAGTTCCTCATTCAGACCCTCTCCCGCACCGGCGGCCATCTCGGCCCCAACCTCGGTGTGGTCGAGCTCACCATGGCTCTGCACATGGTCTTCGACACCCCCGAAGACAAAATCACCATGGACGTAAGCCACCAGGCCTACATCCACAAGCTGCTCACGGGGAGACGTCAACAATTTGATACCATCCGCCAGGCCGGCGGCCTCAACGGCTTCATGCTGCGCACCGAGAGCGAACATGACGCCTACGGCGCAGGACACGCAGGCACCGCACTATCGGCAGCCCTCGGCATGGCCGTAGCCCGCGACCTCAATGGCGGCAAGAACCACGTCATCGCCCTCGCCGGAGACGCCGCCTTCACCAACGGCATCTCTTACGAAGCACTCAACAACATCGCCGCTCAAACGCGTCGTATGATCATCGTCCTCAACGACAACGAGTGGTCCATCGATCGCAACGTCGGGGCCATCGCAGGCTATTTCCATCGCATCGTCACCAACGAGCGATACAAGCACCTGCACGACTCCGCCGCGCGCCTGATCGAACGATTTGGCGGCAAGGCTGCAATCCACGTCGCCCGCAAAGCCGAAGAAGCAGCCAAAGGCATGTTGTGGCCCTCCATGCTCTTCGAAGAATTCGGGCTCAAGTATTACGGCCCCATCGACGGCCACAACCTGCCGCTGCTCATCGAGACCTTCAAGTTCCTCAAGACAGAAAACCGGCCAGTCCTGCTGCACGTGCTGACCCAGAAGGGCAAAGGCTTCCAGCCCGCTCTGGATGGTCAGAAAAAATTCCACGGCCTCGGACCCTACAACCCCGAAACCGGCGAAACCAAGCCGGCAGGCCAGGTCACTTACTCGGAAGTCTTCGCCAACACGCTCGTCCAGCTCGCCAACGAAGACGAGAAGATTGTCGCCATCACCGCCGCCATGCCCAACGGCACCGCGCTCGATCTCTTCCGGCCGCATCACCCCAAGCGCTACTTCGATGTCGGCATCGCCGAGGAGCACGCAGTCATCTTCGCCGCCGGCCTGGCCACGCAAGGCTTCAAGCCCGTTTGCGCCATCTACTCCACCTTCCTGCAGCGCGCTTTTGACCCCATCGTCCACGACGTCTGCCTGCAAAAGCTGCCCGTAGTCTTCTGCATGGACCGCGCCGGCCTCTCCGGCGACGATGGCCCGACCCACCACGGCCTCTTCGACATCGGCTACCTGCGCGACATACCTGAGATCGTCGTCATGGCTCCCAAAGACGAAGATGAGCTCTCCGACATGATGCTCACCGCATTGCAAATCCCCGGCCCCAGCGCCATCCGCTATCCCCGCGGAGTCGTCGCCGGCGTTGCCCGCAAGCCTCGTCCCGAGTTGTTGCAGGTAGGCAAAGCAGAAGTCCTCTCCAACGGATCCGACGTCGCCATCTTCGGCCTTGGACCCATGATCACTCTCGCTCAGGAATTGGCTTCGCGTCTGGACAGCGAAGGCTATTCCGCCGCAGTCGTCAATCCACGCTTCATCAAGCCTCTCGACCTTGAGGTCATAGAAAAATACGCGCGACGCGTCAATGCATTCGTAACCTTCGAAGATCACGTCCTCAGTGGCGGATTCGGCTCAGCCATCATCGAGGCTTTGAGCCAACTGGGCCTCAGCGTTCCCGTCGTCCGCATCGGCTGGCCAGACCAGTTCATCGAGCATGGCAAAGTCGACCAGCTTCGCGCCCGCCATGGTCTGACCGTCGAGGCCGCCCATTCGCAGCTGCAGCCCTATCTGGCCGGGGTCAGGCATCGCACTCGTGTCGCGATTTAGCTCGGGCTGTGTGAAAATTATGCCGCCCGTCCTGATCAGCTCCGCATATTCGTCGAGAACTCTGCGATGATAGGTCTCGCCGGGGCCGCGGTCCCATTTGCCATAGTGCCAAACAGGGCAGCGAAAGGCATCGTTGTTACAGTTGAATCAATCCGGTTGAACAATTCAGGCGAAATCGCAAGCACGATCCGCCATGCAACAATATGAGGAACACCCTCAAGATGCAATCCTTTACGCGACCCGTGACGCGAAGCACAACGCGAACATCGCCGCGAACCGTCGAAATATTCCATCCGGTGCCGAAGAGGTCGCCCTTAATTCTGAACTTTATTCGTACCTTTACTCTGAATAGACAAATCGTGTCCGCCATTTTCAAACAATCCACCTGGAATGCACTCGTGTTTGCGTTGGCCTCGGCCACGCTAGCAGCCGCCTCGCAAAATCAGCCTCCCAAACCCGTTCCGGCTCCGCCACTCGTTCTCGTCGGCGGCACCATCATCGACGTTACAGATTGGGGCCACTCCGCCAACGACATCCAGGACGCAGTCGTTTACATTCGAGATGGACGCGTCCTGGCCGTCGGCCCGCGCTCAGCCCTGCCCATTCCCAAAGGCTCGCAGGTCATCGATTGCACAGGGAAATATCTCATCCCCGGCCTCGTTGATGGCTATGCAGGCATGAGCACACAAGGCCAGGCCAGCGCCGATCTTTATATGGGCGTGACCACTGTTGTTGGCGCCCCTGCAATTCGCTCCGATGGCAGCCACGCTTCCGTTGATCAACACGCCCACCCCAGTCCGCACCTCTACCTCCTCGACAGCATCGGCTCCACAGACGACGCGAGCCTGCTCATCAATCAACCCGAGTGGGCGCGCAAGCTGAAGAACCCTCCGGGCCGCTCCGTCGAACTGAGCCCCGAAGACACAGCCCTCCAGCTCGCCGAGACTGCAAAGCTCGGCACACGCGTCCTTTTTCTCGGCCACAATCTCACCGCCGCCAATTCGCAGTGGATCATCGAGCACGCACACCAGCTGAGCCTTGTCACCTATGGCGAATTCGTCTCAACACCCTACCGCGTGGCCATCCAGGCCGGCGTCGATGCCCTGCTGCACATGAGCCGTTACGAGCTCGGCGTCATCCCCGACGAACTGCAACAGCCCCTCATGGACGATCCGGAAGGCTCGGCCGGCCGCACCGCCTACGGCTACGCCGAGCGCCTGCCTCCAACCGACTTTCATCTGCATGATTACGCAAAGTTCATCGCCGCTCACCACGCCGCGCTGATGCCGACCTTCA
>Ga0302313_10003518_pt1 | contig 10241 bp, 9 predicted proteins | sample III_Palsa_N2_2_FD_200454 | JGI IMG/M metagenome (GOLD analysis project Ga0302313, IMG submission 200454) | Peat permafrost microbial communities from Stordalen Mire near Abisko, Sweden - III_Palsa_N2_2 | ecosystem: Environmental > Terrestrial > Soil > Palsa > Peat permafrost | place: Sweden...
GGAATCGACGTCCAGGGCGAGCAGCTCTCCTGCGTCATCATCGACAAGCTCCCCTTCGCCGTCCCCACCGACCCCATCATGAAAGCCCGCACCGACGCCATCTCCGCCGCCGGCGGCAACCCCTTCAACGACCTCCAGATCCCCCAGGCCGTCATCACGCTCAAACAAGGCTTCGGCCGCTTGATCCGTAGCCTCAGCGACCGCGGTGTCCTCATGCTGCTGGACCCCCGCATCCGCACCACCCGCTACGGCAAAATCTTCCTCGAATCCCTCCCCGCCTACCGCCGCACCGACGACATCACCGAAGTAGAACGCTTCTTCGAGTCCTCCTAACCACCCAACACTGTCATCTCGACCGAAGCGAAGCGCAGTGGAGAGACCCCCGTATTTCCTCTCCGGGGCGAGTATCCTTGTACTAGCAACATGGGACGCAACCTCTTCATCCTCGCAGCCACTCTCGGCGTTCTCGCCGTCATCTCCGCTGGCCTGTCCTTCACCAACATCGCCCAGCAGCCCGGCAGCCCCGGCGACGTCTCCCTTTGGCGCACCACCGCCGTCGGTCTCCTGCTTGTTTCGCTGGTCGTCGCCCTCGCCGGCATCCTGTCCTCACTCTTTGAGCAGGCCGAGCGCCGCGCCTCCGCCGACCGGCAGAATACCCGCCGCGCCCGCCGCCAAACTCCCCCTCAAGGCCCGGAATAACCTCTCAAAACAGCTAAAATGAACGTTGGCGCATCTTCGCGTCACGAATGGAGCTTTACCCGCAATGTTTGAAGTCACGGTACAGGCCGGATTCTCGTCCGGACACTACCTCCGCAACTACCGCGGCAAGTGTGAAAACCCCCACGGCCACAACTATCGCGTGCTCGTCACGCTCATCGGCACCGAGCTTGACGAAGCCGGCCTCCTGCTCGACTTCAAGCTCCTCAAGCAGGTCTTGCGCCCCACCGTCGAATTCCTCGACCACCAGATGATCAACGACCTCGAGCCCTTCGTCACGCTCAATCCATCGGCAGAAAACCTCGCAAAGTACTTCTTCGACCAGACCGCCACCCAACTCCACGATATGACCCAGGGCCGCGTCCGCGTAAAAGACTGCACCCTCTACGAAACCGACACCAGCTTCGCCCGCTACTACGAACAGTAGCTTTTCCGTTTGTCATTCCGCAGCGCAGCGGAGGAATCTGCTTTTCGTTGGCACTACCCCAGCTTCCTTGGGATTGTTATTCCCTTCCTTAGGATTGTCATTCCCGCAGGGAATCTGCGTTGGCTTTTGCTCTTGCTTTTGCCGTTGCATCTGCACTTGCTTTTCTTTCTGTCATTCCCGCAGGGAATCTGCTTCTTGCTTGTAGTCGCAATTCCTTCAAAGCAACACTCTCTTTTTGAATTGTCATTCCGCAGCGCAGCGGAGGAACCTGCTTCTCGCTTATTGCAGCAAGACGTGAAAGAAACCCCATGCACTTAATCGAACTCTACAAATCCGTCCAGGGCGAGTCCTCCTTCACCGGCGTCCCTTGCATCTTCGTCCGGCTCGCCGGCTGCAACCTCCGCTGCGCCTGGTGCGACTCCGAGTACACCTTCACCGGCGGCCAGCCCTTCACCGCCGACGAGATCATCGCCCAGATCGAAGCCCTCCAACCCTGCCCGCTCATCGAGTTCACCGGCGGCGAACCCATGCTGCAACACAAAGAGCTCCTTCCGCTCATGCAGCGTCTCCTCGACGCCAACTACACCCTCATGATGGAAACCTCCGGTGAGCGCCCCCTAGCCGACGTCCCCAAACTCGTCCACAAGATCGTCGACGTCAAATGCCCCGGCGCAGGCTCCGCCGCCAACAGCTTCAACCTCGCCAACCTCGCCGCCCTCACCCCGCGCGACGAAGTAAAGTTCGTCCTCTCCGACCGCGCCGACTACGAGTTCGCCCGCGACTTCGTCCGCACCCACGCCCTCGAAACCAAGTGCGGCGGCATCCTGCTCAGCCCCGCCTTCAGCAAAACCCCCACCGACCAGCGCTCCACCGACAACGCCACCCTCGACCCCCGCCTCGTCGTCGAGTGGCTCCTGGCCGACGGCCTACCCGCCCGCCTAAGCCTCCAGATCCACAAGTACATCTGGGAACCCCGCAAAAAAGGCGTCTAGCCAACCTCTTCCCCCGTCCCACTCGAATACGTCCGCGTCCTCCACCCCACCGGCCGTCCCACCACCTGCCGCAGCAACGCCCACCACTGCACCACCAGCAACAACGCCACCCCCAGCGGATGCAGCCAAGCCGACTTCAGCGGCTGTTTGAAACGCTTCACCGCAATCAGACGCGGCACAAAACTGCACACCAGCGACAACCCAATCAGCAAAAAGAACGCGGCAATCTGCAACGGATCGTCATACGTCGCGCCCACAACCGTCACCGAAATCATCAGCAACACGCACATCACCGCAGCGATCAACGGCACAACCTGCCCCAGCAACAGCAGCAGCGTAAACGGCACAATCCTCGCCGGCGATCCTATGCCTTCGGTCGCGTTCTTCGTCAGTCCACTCCACACCGCACCAGCCGTGTGGTACATGCGAACCTCAGCCAGCGTCGTCAGGTCTACCAGGTCAGTGCTGTACCCATGCTCACGAAACAGCTTCGGCAACCGCAATCCATCATGCCGTGTTTGCCGAATCGCCGCATGTCCCCCGCAGCCGAAGTAGGCTTCACGTTCTACCAGCATGAACTGCCCACAGCCTGCCGCGTAAGCCGCACTATTCGACTTCCGCATCCGTCCCATCGGCAGATACGCCAGCAGCACAAAGTGAATCAGCGGCAGCAGCAGCCACTCCAGAAACCCCACCGTAATCTGTCGCGGAAACCCGGTAAGCAAAGCGAGCTCCTTCTTCCGCAGCGTCGCCACGCAACGCGCAATGGCCCACGGATCAAGCCGTACATCCGCATCCAGAAACAGCAGCAGTGGAGCGTTCGTCATCTGCGCCAACTGCCAGCAGGCATGCTGCTTGCCGTTCCACCCACGCGGCAACACGCCTGAGCGCAGCAACCCCACACGCCCATCGCCCTTCGCCACATCCAGCACAATCTGCATCGTGCGATCGGCAGAGTCATCATCCAGCACCAGCACCTGCAGGTCGACCTCGCGGCTCGCCAGCACGCTCCGCAGACACGCCCCAATGTTCTGCTCTTCATCCCGTGCCGGAATCAACACCGTCACGCGCACGTCCTCAGAGTTGCCAAACCGCGGCAGCTTGTACCGCCCCAAATTCACAACGAACAACACCGCAGGCACTACGGAGCAGACCACCACCAGCGCAAGCAAAATTTCCAGCAGCATGATGCGTTATTCTCCCACGCTCTTCGCCACCATTCCTACAATTCGTCGCGCTTCGTATGATCCAGTCGAACGGGCTTGCCGCCAAACATCGTCCTTACCCGGCGACCCAGCGCATAGAACCCACCCGTCCCACGCCCACCTGTCAGCAACACCGCAAACGCCGCCGCATCCCTCGCCATAGAAGCCGCCTGCAACGCCAGCATCGCCGTCGCAAGCTCCGCTTCCAGCTTTCTCGTAGCACTCTCCGTAGCCAACCCTTCATCCAGCCGCACCGCCGGAGCAACATGCAGCAGCGTCTCCGGCAGCCGCTCATCCCAGAACGTGTACTCAATCGCCAGCGGCAGCAGCGTCACCTCCGGCACGCGCAACGCCAGCGCCGCCAACCCCGGCTTGAACGCCAGCGGCCACGCCCTCGGATCGGCAAACCGCCCCTGCGGCGTCACCCACAGCACGCCACCGTCGCGCAGTATCGCTTGTCCCGTCCGCAGAAACTGTGCAGCTCCCCGCGCCGTCGTCATCTCTACCGGAAAGATCCCCAGCTTCCGCAGTATCGGATACCGCGCCAGCGCCTCCGCATCCATCGGCGCATAGTGCCTGCGTCCCGGCAGCAGCGTCTGCGCCAGCAAAATCGACACCATCGGGTCCCACCAGGACGAGTGGTTCGCATACACAATCAGCGGCCCGCTCGCCGTCGCCAGCCGCTCCGCATGCTGCACCATCACCGACCGAAAGTGCCGCCGAAAGTACAACCGCACGATGCGCGTAAACAGCCGCAGCGTTATCGAAGAGATCGGCGGAACCTCATGCTCAAGCGGCATAGCTCATTGTGTCAGACTCCTCGTTACGCCGCCGTCAGCGCGCCGCTCTTCGCATCCGCATCCAGCGAATCCGCCGCAATCCAGCCTGACATCATCACCATCGGCATCCCCGGCCCCGGATGCGCCGCGCCTCCAGCCAGGTACAGACCCTCCACCTCGCGGCTACGGTTCGCCGGCTTGAACGCCCCCATAAATCGCCCATGCGACGAGATCCCATAGATCGCCCCATTCAACACCCGATAGCGATCATGAATATCCTGCGGCGTCAGCGCAGCTTCAAACACAATGCGCTCTTCAAGGTCCTCGCAACCTGCCGTCCGCTTCAGCTTATCCAGAATCACCTGCCGGTATCCCGGAAACATCTTCGTCCAATCCTGCCCCGGCCTTAGGTATGGAGTATGCACCAGCACATACATCGCCTCGCCGCCCGCAGGCGCACTCGCCGGATCATTCCCCGCCGTACAAGCTAAATAACAAGTAGGATCAGGCGCCGGCACACCCAGCTTGTAGATGTGGTGAAACTCCTCTTCCGGATCGCGCGAAAACACAAAGTCATGGTGAGCCAGGTGCTCATACCGCTTCTTCAATCCCAGGTACAACACCACGCCAGAGCAAGCCGGCTCATACGTCCGCGCATGGTCAAACTTCTTCGCGGCTGCGGTCCCTTTCAGCAACTCGCGATGCGTCCGCACCGCGTCTTCATTGCTCACCACCGCATCGAACGCCAGCACTTCACCCGCCGTCGTCTCAATCCCCGTCACGCTCTCCTGCTTCGAGCCCTCCGTCAGAATCCGCGCCACATCAGTCTCCGTACGAAACACCACACCCAGCTCGGTGGCCAGCTTCACCATCGCCTCCGGTATCGCCCGCGTTCCACCCATCGGATACCAGATGCCTTCCTGCATCTGCATATGTCCAATCGCCGTCAAAATCGCAGGTGAAGCATCCGGGCTCGATCCCACATACTGCACCATGTGGTCCAGCATCTGTGCCGTATTCGCATCCGGAATAAACTCGCGAATCGTTCCCGCGACCGTCTTGCCCAGCCGCATCTTCATCACATCCTTCAAAACCTTCAGGTCGAACGCCCCACCTACCTCGAACGTATCGCGCATCGACCCAACCGACTTCCAGAAGAAAAACCTGTCGCTGATCTCATGCAGCTCTTTCGAAAGCTCCATCAGCCGCGCATACTTCCCCCCCATTCCCGGCCACCGCATCTCCAGGTTCGCAGACATAGCACTCGCATCATCCAGCAGATCAATCGTCGATCCATCCTCAAAAAAACAACGCCACTGCGGATCGCAACGCACCATCGTCACATAGTCGTCCAGGTTCTTCCCCGCCTCGGCAAAGATCTTTCGCAACACCGAAGGCTGTATCAAAATCGTAGGCCCCATATCGAACCGGAACCCACCTTCGCGCAACTGCGCCGCCTTGCCTCCAAGCCACGCGTTCTTCTCTAACACCGTCAGCTGGTGCCCACGTGCCGCGAGCGTACAAGCCGCCGCCAACCCCGCCAATCCCGATCCCACAACTCCAACCCGCATCGCTTCCGCTCCTTACTTCCTGGCCTTGCGTGAACCCTTTACCAACTGCATCCACCCATCCAACCGTGCTCTCCATCCACGCCCATGCGACGCAAGAATCATGCCTTCAAACATCGGCACATCCACATCGCTTGTCGCATCAAAGTGCCGAGCACGTCCACTCTTCCGCACCAGCAGCGTCTTCACCGCGGTCATCTCCAGCAAACCCTCCGCGCCCCGCGTCACCCCATAGCCACTCGCTCCACGCCCACCAAACGGCACACGCGGATCAGCCGTCGGCGCGATCACATCATTGATCAACACCGTCCCTGCCTTCAAACTTCTCGCCAGCATGCGCGCCTTTTCAAAATCACCTTTGCCGCAAAAGATCGCCGCCGTCAGCGCATACTCACACCGCGCATACGCCGCAAACAGATGCAGCATCGTCGGCACCGCGATCAACGAAATCACCGGCGCAAACACATCGCTCCGCGCAATCTCCATCTCCGAGCTCGCGTTGTCGATCAGCAAAGGTCGCTGCGCGTCCACATCCACCGACCCCACCAGCGACGCACCTTCTTCAACCGCATCGCCAACCATCCGTCGCAGCATCTCTGCCGTCCGCGCCTCAAGCTTCACCGGCGACACATCCGCCAAAGCCCGCACCACCAGCGGCTTCAGCATCTCCATCGTCTCCGGCAGCGCAAACAGTCTTCGCGGAGACATACACACCGCTCCACCATTCAACCGCAACCCAAATGCCACCGCCTTCGCCACCATCTGCAAATCCGCAGAAGGCATCACCACCACCGCATCCGCGCCAGACATCTCCACCACCGCCGGCGTCGCCATCTCCGCAAGCCTCGTCAACACCGCCTCGCCCACCGCCTGCGACCCCGTAAACACCACCTTGTCCGGCCCCCACGACATCGCTTCCTGCCCAGCCTCTACGCTCTCTTCGGTCACGCCCAGCAACCCGTCCGGCAATCCCGCATCATGCAAGCTATGCGCGACCAGCATCGCCACCGCACGCCCATCCGCTCCCGGCTTCCACGTCACAGAGTTACCCGCAGCCAGCGCTTGCAGCACCTGAACTCCCGCAAGAAACAACGGAAAGTTCGCCGGCGCAATCACCAGCACATGCCCCACCGGAACACGATGCACCTCCGCCCACACGCCGCTCAGCCACAACGGACGTCCACCACGCCCCAGCTTCCTCGGCTCCAACAACCTCTCCGCATTGCGCTCTAAAAATCTGCAGGCATCCAGCAGCGGCAGCAACTCCGTCACCAGCGTGTCCGCTTTCGACCGCGCCAGTCGCGGCGATATCGCCTCTGCAAACTCCACGCCACGCTCCGCCATACGCAGCCGCGCTTCGCGCAACACCTTCAACCGCGAGCCCACCGGCAACGCAGCCCAGCTACGCTGCACCTCATTCACCGTAACGCCAATCGAGCAACTCCCAACACACGCGTCGGCGCTTACCTCCACCATCGCGTCGTGCAGGCCCATCTTCAAGAAGCCACCTGCATCATGTCGTCGTCTACCGCCAGCACCGGAGCAGAGTTCCACTGCGCTTCCATGCCCAGGTCCTGCAGCAACAGCTTCGAGCTGATACGTGCCGACTCAAAGATCACCGGCAACCCCGATCCCGGATGCGTCCCTCCACCGACCAGGTACATATTCGCCACATCCTCAAACCGATTATGCGGTCTCAGGTGCAGCATCTGCCCCAGCGAGTGCGCCATCGAAAACGTCGCTCCCTTGTGCAGCCCAAACTCCTCACGCCACCCCGCCGGAGTCACCACGCGCTCCGTGCGTATGCGCCGTTCTATATCGGTTATGCCAATCTTCTCCAACTGTCGCAACGCCAGCTTGCGAAACTGAGGCGTCTCCTCGCGCCAGTCGATGAACTCACTCTCATGCGTCACCGGCAGCAACACATACAGCGTCGAGTGCCCTTCGGGCGCAAGCGTCTCATCCGTCACCGAAGCATTCTGTACATAAAACGAAGGGTCATTCGACAACCGGTGCAGGTCCTCAATATCGCGCAGTCCTTGCCTGTAGTTCTTCGCCAGGTAAATCGTATGGTGCGACACATCCTCGTATCGCCCTTCAATCCCCAGATACATCATGAACGTCGAGCAAGAAAACTTCTTCCGCTCAATCGTCTTATCGGTCCACTTCGGCCGATGCTTCGCCGGCACCAGCTTCCGCATCGCATCGGCAAAGTCCGCATTCATCACCACCGCATCGGCCTGTATCCGGCGCTTATTGGTCTTCACACCAACCGCCGTGCCTTTCTCCACCAGCACTTCTTCCACCGGCTCATCCAGCAGAAACTCCACACCCATCTCTTCAGCAATCCGAGCCATCGCCGCCGTCACCGCGCCGCATCCGCCTACAGGATGAAACACCCCATGCTCATACTCCAAAAACGACAGTATCGAAAACAGGGAAGGGCAGCGAAACGGACTCATCCCCAGGTACTTCGATTGAAAGCTGAACCCCAGCCGAATCCGCTCATCCTTGAAGTGCGTCCGCAGATCGCCATCGAGCGATAGCCAAGGCTTCAGCAGCGGCAGCAGCTTCAACATGTCCGGTTTCATCAGGTCGCGCCAGCTCTCAAACGGTTGCTGCAGAAACGGCAAAAAGCTAGCCAGCTTCGTACGATTCTGCGTCATAAAGTTCTTGAACTCCACCGCATCCGCCGGAGAGATCGCTGCAATTGCCTGCTCCATTCGAGCCATATCCGGCGTAGCCAGCAACTCCCCACCCGCCCCAAACACAAGCCTGTACTGGGGATCAAGCCGCTTCATCGGCACTTCCGTCTCCAGGTCGTATCCCGCAGACGAAAAGATCTCCCGCAATACCTGCGGATACAAAAAGAACGTCGGCCCAATGTCGAACTTGTAGCCGTCCTGCTCCATCGTCGCCGTTCGCCCACCCACGCTAGCATGTTTCTCGACCACGGTCACCTTCACCCCAGACCGCGCCAACAGCATCGCTGCCGCCAACCCACCGGGGCCAGCCCCGGCTATCACCACGTGCCTCGATCTGTTCCGATTCAAAGCGGCGTTACCCCCGTGTCAGTGTTTGAACAACAATACGTCACCAACGCCCAACGAGTGTAACGCGCGCTACATTTGTCCTACGCACCAAAGACCGCATCTCTGTAGCGATATAAAAGATTGCCAACGCGTCGTTCGCAAGACACAAGTGGACTGCCGTCAAAGTAGAAACGATCCGAACATCGTCCCGGATGTTCCATCCGCCGACATTAGCATCGTCTAACCCACAGAACTGTCATCCGGAGCAAAGCGTCATGCGAGTGCCCCATCCTCGGCGCGCCCAACCGTCCCCTACCAACCTCAAACCAAAATCGCGCCAGGGTGGGGTATCGGGCAAAGCCCGACCGCTCTCCTCCGCACCCCCCACAAATTCGTCATCCCGACCGCTCTCCTCCACACCCCCACAAATCCGTCATCCTGAGCGAAGCGTCTTGCGGCTTCATGCAAGACGCGCAGTCGAAGGACCTGCCATGCCGCTTGAACAAGCAATGCAGCTTCGGGCTTTCGGCCACGACATCCTCTCTGGATCACCGGATCTAAACGTCGATTCACGAATCTAAAGGTCCGCACGACCCAGGTACCCCAAGGCTTTAGCCTTGGGTCTCATTCCCTGCCAGGAAAGGGGCTTTAGCCCGCGGGGTATGCTCTCTTATCTCAGCTACTCCGCTCAATCCAGCATCCCCCGCACAATCTTCCGCACTTTCTCCGCCACCACCCCAAACAGCAGATGCGTCGCCGCCTCGCTCGTATGCTCGCGCGCAGTCTGGTCTTCACTAGCCGCACCCAAACCCATCGCCGGCAGCGCAGTTTCGTGCGTCAGAGTCATCAAAGCCAGCCCAAAGCTCGCTCCCTCTTTCGCTGTTGCTGCTGGATAAAACTCTGCCAGCGCTCCATAAGCCGCACCAGCCACCGCCCCAAACCCCCAGTGAATCGCTTCACTGGCAACGAACTTGGTGTCATCGTCCAAACGATGCCCAGCCAGCTTCTCCGCTAACACTTCTGGCGGTTCCGGCTCGCCGTGCGTCCGTGGCGGATACATCTTCTCCGCCAGCGACTTCACCGCCGTTGCCGCCAACCCGGCAACCAACCCCGCCAGCAAACCCTTCGCCAGCGACTTCTGCGTCGATGTCATTTCGTAGCTCACGTTGCTTTCAGATGCTCAGCAGGCTCGACAGGTAGCCCGTACCCGCTGCCGCAACCTGGTCCGTATCCATGTCGTCCTCCTCCAGCGCATCTTCATCCACACCCTGGTCGACGTCGCCATCATCGTCATCTTCTTCGTCCACTTCCGACCCTGCCGCCAGCATCGCGGACGACGCGGTCACCTCATCCGCGTCGTCTTCCTCATCTTCTTCATCCTCATCATCGTCCTCTTCGTCGTCGTCCTCATCATCCTCGTCTTCTTCTTCCTCTTCATCCTCAAGGTCATCTTCATCGTCTTCGTCGATGTCCTCGTCGTCCTCTTCTTCCTCGCTGTCTTCCAGATCATCGGTATCGCGT
>Ga0302313_10003519_pt1 | contig 10240 bp, 7 predicted proteins | sample III_Palsa_N2_2_FD_200454 | JGI IMG/M metagenome (GOLD analysis project Ga0302313, IMG submission 200454) | Peat permafrost microbial communities from Stordalen Mire near Abisko, Sweden - III_Palsa_N2_2 | ecosystem: Environmental > Terrestrial > Soil > Palsa > Peat permafrost | place: Sweden...
CTGAGAGGATGAGGCCACCGGCGGCGTAGGCAGAGGTGGCGTGGAAGCGGAACTCCTCTTCGGTGAGGGTGCCTTGCATGGGGCTTTGGGGGCGGTCGGTGAGCAGGACGGCGTCGGGGTCGTTCCGCCAGAGGCGGCCGTTTTGCCAGTTGCGGAGTAGGGACTCCTGGCTGCACTCGGCGACGCGCTTCCACCTGCGGCTGATGTCGCCGGAGCTGCGTGAGCCGTCGATCAAGCCGATGGAGGGCCAGATGGGGTGGTTGCAGCCGAGGAGGAAGGCGTCGCCAGCGCCGCGGCGGACGGCTTCCATGCCGCGGCGGTAGGCCTGTACGCGGGTGGCTGCAAGGTCGTGGAAGAGACCGCCGTGGACCGCGCCCCAGAAGTTGGCGTCGAGCTTGAAGTAGGTGACGCCCCATTCTTCACGCATGACGCGGAAGACGTGTTCGAGGTGTTGTTGGACTTCGGGGTGGGTGCCGTCGAGGCAGCGCCAGCCGCCGCCGCCCCAGCCGGTAAAGGTGACTTCAGAGGCTGCCATGGGTTTGCCAGCGTGGTCTTGGACGAACCAATCAGGATGCTCGCGGAGGATGCGGGAGTTGGCGGCGGCGATGAAAGGAGCGACCCAGATGGCGGGTTCGAAACCACGTTTTTTGATCTCGCTGAGGACGTCTTGAATGCGGCCGCCGAAGGAGGTGCCGGGGTCGAGCCAGTCGCCCATGGCTGGTTGGTAGCCGTCGTCGATCTGAATGTATTTGAGGCTGGGGACTTGCTTGCTGATGACGTTGAGGTTGGCGATGACGTCGGGCGCGGTGACCTTGCGAGAGAAGCAGTACCAGGAACACCATCCGGTGGGTACGGATGGGAGCTTGCGGTTGGGGTGGTTTTTCGTGAGAGAGTTTGCGAGGTTGGCGAGCAGGGTGTTGCGGTCGTTGCCGGAGAGCGATGTGAACTCTTCAAGCTGCCAGGTCTCGCCGGGTGCGAGTTCGAGGCTTTCGGTATCGACGATGACGGAGATGGAGCCGGGGCGCAGGTAGAAGCGGCCGACGAAGCGGAAGCATGAAGTGAAGGCGAGGAGCAGGTGATCGCGGCCGGGCGGTGAGAGTGTGAGCAGGCTGGTGACTACGGCGGCGTCTGTGGGGCCGGGGATGCGGTAGTGTTGTTGTTCTCCGAGACCGATTTCGTGGATCGAACTAAGCGTGCCGGTGGTCTGGGTGAGCATCTGGAAGGATTCGCCGTAGACCCAGGTTGCGGGGTCGAGACTATGGCTGTACGTCATCAGCACGACTTCGCGCAGGCGGAGAGGCTTGCTGGTGAGGTTCTTTACGCTTGGGCGACAGACTGCGCTGCTCCAGCGCAGCGTGATCGCAACGTCGGTGGGCGAGAGGGTTGTGCCGTCGGCGGCGATTGCGTGGCCCGCTGTGAGGTGCAGTGGGGCTGGGGTGCTCGCGTTTGCGTTGAGCCATGCGCCGAGGGTGGCCGCGCCGGTTAGCTTGCAGAAGTTGCGACGATGAAAGGTATTAGGCATAGGTTTGGGAGTTGCTTGCGAAGGTGAGGTGATAGGTTTGGCGTTGCTTGAGAGCGGCTTGCAGGCTGCCATCCTGTTGGGTTGATTGCGATGGCTTTCTGGGGACGCTCGTGATGGCTGTGATGTTTTGGCCTGCGGGAGGATGAAAGAGGAACGTACCGTCGCGGTCGCAACGGATGGTGCAGGTGGAGACTTTGCCCGCGGACCACTTGAGGTCCAGCTCTAGGCCGCCGCGGGCGCGGAGACCTTTAAACTCGCCATCTGGCCAGTGTGAGGGAAGCGCGGGTAGAAGGCGGATGGAGCCGTCGTGGCTTTGGAGCAAAAGCTCGGGGATGGCGGCGGTGGTGCCGAGGTTGCCATCGATCTGGAAGATGGGTGTGGCGTCGAGATCCTGGGCGTTGAAGAGATTGATGTTGATGTCGTGATGCAGAAGGGTACCGATGGAGTCGAGCGCTTTGTCGCCATCGTGTAGGCGGGACCAGAAGGCGATGGCCCAGGAGCGGCTCCAGCCGGTGTAGGCGCCGCCGTTGGCGATGCGGCGTTCGAGCGAGATGCGTGCAGCTTTCGCTAGTTCAGGCGTGCCTTGTGGTGTGATTTCACCGCCGGGGAAGAGCGGGTAGAGATGCGACATGTGGCGTTGGCCGGGAGTGCTTTCGACGAAGTCGATGGACCACTCTTGTAGCTGGCCGAAGCGACCGACCTGGTAAGGGATGAGATGTGCGCGTGCAGCTTCGAGTTTTTGTGCGAAAGCTGCGTCGATGGAGAGGAGGTTGGCGGTTGCTATGCAGTTGGTTAAGAGCTCGCGGATGAGAGCCATGTCCATGGTGCAGCCGGCGCTGGTCATGGCGGGCTTGCCGTCGGGAGCCATGAAGTCGTTCTCGGTGGACTCGGAAGGGCAGGTGGTGAGGTGGCCTTTGCCGTCTTCGATGAGCCATGCAAGGCAGAAGACAGCGCAGGAGCGCATGAGCGGGTAAGCGCGATCACGGAGGAAGTCGATGTTGCCGGTGAAGAGGTAGTGCTCGTAGAGATGAGCGCAGAGCCAGGGCCCGCTCATGGCCCAGTTGGCCCACTTGGGCTGGCCGACGCCTTCGCCTACGGGGTTTGAAGCACGCCAGAGATCGACATTGTGATGCGCGCACCAGCCGGGAAGACGATAGGTTTCCTGTGCGGTTTGTGTGCCGGTTTTGCTAAGGCTTGCGATGAAGTCAAAGAGTGGGCCGGCGCATTCGCTGAGGTTGCAGGTCTCGGCGAGCCAGTAGTTCATCTGGATGTTGATGTTGGTGGTCCAGTTGCAGTTCCAGGGTGGGCGTGGCTTTTCGCTCCAGATGCCTTGCAGGTTTGCAGGTTGCGAACCGGGACGCGAACTCGCGATGAGAAGGTAGCGGCCGTACTGGAAGAAGAGAGAGATGAGTGCTGCGTCGTCTGACGTGTAGTTGCGAAGGCGGACGTCCGTTGGTTGTGCGGCGGCTTGCGGTGATGTTGTTCCGAGATGCAGTGTGGTGCGACGGAAAAGCTGTTGGTGATCGGTGATGTGGCGGGTGCGGAGAGAGGTGTAGCTCTTGGTGACTGCGTTCTGGATTTGTTGATGGCAACGCTTTGTTAGCTCTGCAACGGAGAGGTCAGGGAGGAGCTCGACAGCGCGGAAGCCTGTTGCCGCGCTAAGGATGATTGTGAACGATGTGGTGTTTGCAATAGTGAGGGTTGCGTTGCCCTTGGCATCAGTGCCGGAAGTTGAGGTGCCACCATCGAGGATGATTTGGAGCATGGTGGCGAAGTACATGCCGTCTCCGGGAGTGTCGGAGAACACGACCGGATCAGGGCCCGCTGGGTGACCCGGACCAGCGATATGTACGGGTGCTTTGCCGGTGAGTAAGAGTTGCTGGCTTGTGGGTGAAGCGGTAGAGCGTTGCAGCAGGCTGTCGAGCGAGATGGTCGTGTTGAGGGCGTGAGGGCGTGTCGCGGTAACGCGCAGCACGAGGACTTGATCTGGTGCGGAGATAAAAGCTTCACGCTTGAAGGTGGTTTCGCCAGAGGTGTACTGCGTTGTTGCTATGGCTTGATCGAGATCGAGTTCGCGACGGTAGTCTTCGATGGGGTGGTCGTGTTGGAAGTCGAGGCGAAGGTTGCCGAGGGGCTGATAGGCTTCAGCGTAACGGCCTTGCATTTTGTGGCAGAGCTGGTCGGCGAGGTGGTAGTCCTGCTTGAGGAGGACGGCGTCGCGGATGGACTGGAGATAGTTGGGGGCGTCGGGATTGTTGCCGTCGAGCGGCTTGCCTGACCAGAGCGTGTCGTCGTTGAGGCCGATGAGCTCCTGGTGTGGGGCTGTACTTTCGCCGCCGCCGTAGACCATGCCGCCGAGACGACCGTTGCCGATGGGGAGAGCGTCAACCCAGCGTGCAGCTGGTTTGTCGAACCAGAGTTTTGGGGTGTCTAGTGTTTGGGAGGGTGGAGCTTGTGCGAAGGCGTTGCGTCTCGCAAGGGAGACGCTGCCGACTACTGCGGATGCTGCTGAAACAAAGCCTCTGCGTGTGATCGGTCGCAAGCTTTTACCCTCTTTGTGCCGCGGTGAGATGAAGCACCACGCGGCTAAACACTGCCGCGTGGTTTGTTGTTGCGAACGAAGTTGGTATCTTGCGATGGTTCGGATTCGCACTCGACTACCAGAGTTGTGACGGGGAAGTCTGGTGCGTCCTGTGTGAGGCCGATGATGTGGACGCGGTAGGGATCTTGCGTGAACTTAATGTCCTGGCCTGTTTTGAGCACGCGAACGGATTTGACCTTGGTCATCAGGCCGCCGATGGCGACGTCTTCCCCAGGCCAGAAGTGGATGTGCATGTAGAGCGTGTTGCCGGTACGGGTGAAGCTGCCGTAGTTGCAACGGCGAGGCTGGCAGAGGTCGGACTTATAGATGGTGTCGCCGTTGGTGGCCATCCACTGGCCAACTTCGGTGAGCACCTGAACTGTCTCGGGAGGGATGGATCCGTCGGGCTTGGGGCCGATGTTGAGGAGATAGTTGCCGCCATCGCGAACGCAGGTGATGAGGTTGCGAATGATGGTCTTGGAGGACTTCCAGTTGTCGTCGGCGCGTTGGTAACCCCAGCTATCGTTGAGGGTCATGCAGCTTTCCCAGGCGCGGCCGTTGGTTTCGGCTACGATCTTCTGCTCGGGTGTAGAGAAGTCGCCGGGGAGCTGGTTGCGGTTATTGACGATGATGTCTGGCTGTAGCTCGTAGACCATCTTGTTCATACGCTCGGACTCCCAGCCCTTGGCATCAAGTGGCCAGGAGACGTCGTACCAGAGGACGGCGATCTTGCCGTAGTTGGTGAGGAGCTCGCGGATGAGGCCGTGGGTGTACTCTACGAAGCGCTTGCGAGCGGCTTCGTCGGTAGCGCAGCGGGCGCCGTCAGGGTGATGCCAGTCCATGAGGGAGTAGTAGAAGCCGACGTGGAGGCCTTCAGCACGGGCAGCTTCGACGTACTCGCGGACGATGTCGTGTTTGGGGCCTTGCTTGGTGGCGCAGTAATCGGTGAGCTTGGTGTCGAAGTTGCAGAAGCCTTCGTGATGCTTGGTGGTGAGCACCATGTACTTCATGCCGGCTGCCTTGGCGAGCTTTGCCCAGGCACGCGCGGCGCCGGGGACAGGCTTGAACTCCGTGGCGAGTGGTGTGTACTCGGTGATGGGGATGGCTTCGGTTTCCATGGCCCACTCGTGTCGCGCGTGCTGGCTGTAGAGGCCGAAGTGGATGAACATGCCGAACTTTGCGGCGTGCCACCACTCCATGCGTCGGACTTGATCAGCGGTTGGAGGAACGGGGAATGGGTCGCGTTCGCCGGGCTGTTTGGGGGCAGCTGGGGTTTGGGCGGCTGCGGGAACCGTCATTGCGGCGAGTGAAGCGCCGGCGCCAACCAACATGTCTCTGCGGGTGAGTTTCAAATCGCTCATGATTGTCCTTGTGTTGTTGCTAGTGATGCGAAGACGAATTTTGGTGCGGCTTGCTCTAGGTCAATGCGCGGTCGAGGTGCGTGTATCCGCCATCGACGATGAGGTGCTGGGCGGTGGTGTGGCCTGACTGCGTGGGGGAGAGCAGGAAGACGGTCATCGCAGCGATCTCGGAGCCTTCGGTCATGCGATGGCCTAGGGGAATTCTGTCAGTGATGGTCTTTAGGGTGAGCTCGGGGTTGTCGAGCGAATCGAGCCAGCGCTTATAGAGAGGCGTAAGGACCTCGGCCGGGAGCACGCTGTTGACGCGAATGCCGAAAGGTAGCAACTCGGCTGCCCACTCGCGTGTGAGAGCGAGTTGTGCGCCTTTTGCTGCGGCGTAGGCTGATGTGCCTCCCTGGCCGGTGAGGGCGACCTTGGAACTGATGTTGACGATGGAGCCTTTGGACTCCTTGAGCATGGGCAGAGCGTAGTGGGCCATCGCGTAATAGTGGACGAGGTTCTGACGCAGGCTTTCGAGGAAGCGTTCGGGGTCGCCGCTGGCGAGGCCTACGCCGTCGTTTGCACCAGCGTTATTGACGAGCCCGTCGAGACGGCCGTGCTTTTGCTTTACGTAGTCGACGGCGCGTTGGCACTGCGCGGGATCTCCGAGATGGGTTTCGATGAAGTCGCAAGCTGTTTGTTCGCGGCGCATCTCTTCGAGGAAGTGCTTTACGTTTTCAGAGGCTCGGCTAACAACAACTACTGTTGCGCCTTCAGTCAGGCAGGCCCGTGTAATTGCTTCTCCGATACCTGCGCCGCCGCCTGTAACAACGATCACACTATTTTTTAGTCCGAGATCCATATTTATTTGTTCCTTGAGCGAAGAGCTAGCGCAGATTGAAGAAGCCGCCATCGATGGGGTAGTCGACGCCGGTGAGGAAAGAAGCCTCGTCGGAACAAAGATACAGGGCGAGGATGGCAATTTCCGCAGGCGTTCCCATGCGGCCGATGGGTTGCGACTGGGCTAGCGCCTTCATCTTTTCTGCTTCCTGGCCGGGATAGTTTTTGGCGAGGAAGCCATCGACGAACGGCGTGTGGACGCGTGCGGGCGAAATGCAGTTGCAACGAATGCCTTGAGAGATGTAGTCCTTGGCGACGGAGAGGGTCATGGAAAGGACGGCGCCCTTTGTCATCGAGTAGGCGAAGCGGTCGGACAGGCCAGCGGTGGCGGCGATGGAGGCCATATTGAGGATGACTCCGCTTTTTGCCGCGAGCATAGGCTTGAGCGCGGCCTGCATGCAGAGATAGGTGCCGCGAACGTTGACCGCGTAGAGGCGGTCCATATCTGCTGGAGTAGTTGATGCGAGATTGCCGACGTGGGCGATACCGGCGCAGTTGACGAGGATGTCGAGGCCGGAGCCGGCTTGCATGAAGGCGGCTGTTACGCTCTCCGGCTGTGAAACGTCGCAGCCGATGCCGATGGCGTCTGCACCTGTCTTGTCGGCGATGGACTGTGCGGCCTCGGAAGCTTTTTGTGCATCGAGATCGAGCACGAATACAGAGGCTTTGTGGGCGGCGAAGAGTTCGGCGATGGCAAGGCCTATGCCGCTGGCCGCTCCGGTGACCAAAACGCGTTTACCCTTGAGTTGGAACAAGTGCGGACTCCGTTAAGCGAGGTTATTGTTACAGCACTGAGTTTTACGTTTCTGATTGCAGGCTTGTCAAATATGAAATACAAATACCATCAGTGAAAGATATCGCGAAGGCTGTTTTTGGCTTCCGTCTTTCGTAGAAGGGTATTTATTATGTGCAAATCGTTTTTCATTGACGAAAAAATGAATGTCTGGCTACAATTTGTTTTGCGGGAAAAGGGCCAGCAGTATGTTGGGCTGGGCCAGAATTCCAGCGTAATTTCAGGACTCCAACGAGGCCGAGCTTGAAGCCCATACTTATTACCAACGTTCGTGTGATCGATCTGCGCTTTCCGACTTCGCGCGAGCACATCGGGTCCGATGCCGTAAATAAAGATCCGGATTATTCGGCCGCCTATTGCATTTTGGAGACGGATGCTGGTCTAGAGGGGCATGGGCTGACGTTCACGCTGGGACGCGGAACGGAGTTGTGTGTCCAAGCGTTGCGCTACCTTGCGAAGTTCGTGAAGGGCCGTAGTCTTGAGTCTCTTACTTCGGACCTGAATGCGATGTATATGGAGCTTACAGGGGACACGCAATTTCGCTGGCTGGGGCCGGAGAAGGGTGTGATTCATCTTGCCTGTGGGGCTCTGATTAATGCCGTGTGGGACCTCTATGCGAAGGCAGAAGGTAAGCCGGTGTGGCAGTTGCTGGCGGATATGTCGCCTGAGCAGATTGTGGCGGCGATTGACTTCCGGTATATCAGCGACGCGCTTACACCAGCGGAAGCGTTGGAGATTTTACGTAAGGGCAAAGATGGGCAGAAGGATCGCTTGAAGTTCCTGAACGTGAGTGGCTATCCGGCGTATACGACGTCTGCGGGTTGGTTCGGTTTTAGCGATGAAAAAATTCGCAAGCTATGCCGCGAAGGTATTGCTGATGGGTGGACGCACTTCAAGCTGAAGGTCGGAGGGGATGCCGCTGATGATCTGCGGCGTGGACGGATTGTGCGGGAAGAGATTGGCTGGCAGAACCGGATGATGGTCGATGCCAACCAGAAGTGGGGCGTGGAGGAAGCGATTAGCCGCACGCTTCAACTTGCTGAGTTGAAGCCCTGGTGGATGGAAGAGCCGACCAGCCCGGACGACATTCTTGGCCATGCAAGGATTCGGCGCGAAGCAGCTCCAACGCGGATTGCGACGGGAGAGCATTGCCATAATAGTGTGATGTTCAAGCAGCTGCTACAGGCTGGCTCGATCGACGTTTGCCAGATCGATAGCTGCCGAGTTGCGGGCGTGAATGAGAATCTGGCGATTATTTTGATGGCTCATAAGTTTGGTGTGCCGGTCTGCCCGCATGCTGGTGGCGTGGGGCTTTGTGAGTATGTGCAGCATCTTTCGATCTTCGATTTTCTGAGTGTTTCCTGCACCATGGAAAACCGGGTGATTGAATATGTGGATCATCTGCATGAACATTTCCGCTACCCGGTGAAGATTGAAAGCGGTCACTACATGGTGCCGAAAGATTCGGGCTATAGCATCGAGATACTGCCGGAGTCGTTGGAGAAGTTCGCGTTTCCTGGTGGAGAGATTTGGAGAGAGCAGGCCGATGAAATTTGTTTCGTTCAAGCATAAAGATGGCGCCATCCGTGGCGGCGTTCTGAAGGGTGACAAAATCAGTCCGCTTACTGGGGTGGGCGGAGATGATGTTCTTACTCATATAGCGAGTGGTGCGGCTGTACCCGCGTTGCAGGGCGAAGAAATTTCGCTGGAAGACGTGACGCTGGTTGCTCCGCTACAGAAGCCGTCTCGCATTTTTGGAATCGGGTTGAACTATCGCGAACATGCGGCGGAATCGAAGATGGTGGTGCAGAGTGTGCCGACTGTTTTTTTGAAGCTGGCGTCTTCGATCACCGGACCTGATAGCGATGTGCTGCTGCCCCCTGATGCGACGCAACCGGACTATGAAGCGGAGCTTGCGGTGGTGATCGGTAAGCCGGGGCATCGCATTGCGGCTGCCGATTGGGAGCAGCATGTGTTTGGCTACACCATCGTGAACGATGTCAGTGCGCGCGGTGTGCAGTTGGCTACATCGCAGTGGACGTTGGGGAAGAGCTTTCCGACGTTTACGCCTATGGGTCCGGTGATTGTGACACGCGATGAAGTGCCTGATCCCCATGCGTTGGATATCAAGCTCACGCTTAGCGGGGAAGTAATGCAGTCTGCGAATACTCGAGATTTGATCTTCAAGATACCGGAGTTGATTGCGTATCTTTCGAGCATCGTTGCGTTGGAATCGGGAGACATTATCAGCACTGGCACGCCGCCGGGTGTGGGGCTTGGCCGCACGCCGCAGCGATGGTTGAAGCCGGATGAAGATATGATCATCGAGATCGAGCAGGTAGGTACGTTGAAGAATCGCACACGCGCTGTGTAGTAAGTACGCGGCCTTGTGCCAAGGATACCTCGATGCTCCGTGCAGGAATACTCAATCCGCAGATCAACTCACTTCTCAGCCGAGTGCGACATACGAACACGCTGGTGATCGCGGATCGTGGGTTTCCTTTCTGGCCGGGAGTCGAGACGATTGATATATCGCTGGTAGATAATGTCCCGACTGTGCAGGATGTGCTACAGGCGTTATCGGCGAACTTCATCGTGGGTAAAGCATGGATGGCGAGTGAGTTTCGAGAGCACAACACAGCACAGACTGTGGAGCGTTTCTCGAAGCTGCTGCCGCCTATTGTTTTTGAGGCCCACGTTGAGTTCAAGCGGCGCGTTCCCGGTGCGATTGGGTTGATTCGGACGGGCGATACGACGCAGTATGCGAATGTCATTCTGGAGTCGGCGTAACGTTTCGCGTTTCTTATGTCCAAACCTTTGCAGACCGCGTCGATGACCGAGCCACGCGCTCGTGCGCCAAGGATTGATGCGCATCATCATCTGTGGAGATATAACGAAGCGGAGTTTGGCTGGATTAGCGATGAGATGGCGTTGCTGCGGCGAGACTTCTTTGTGCCTGATTTGCTTGGTGCTATGGGCGAAGCTGGCATGGATGCGACGATTGCGGTGCAGGCGCGACAGACACGGGATGAGACGGATTGGCTCTTGAGTTGTGCCGATGCCACGCCCGCAATTTGTGGGGTCGTTGGTTGGGCGCCTCTTAC
>Ga0302313_10003520_pt1 | contig 10238 bp, 9 predicted proteins | sample III_Palsa_N2_2_FD_200454 | JGI IMG/M metagenome (GOLD analysis project Ga0302313, IMG submission 200454) | Peat permafrost microbial communities from Stordalen Mire near Abisko, Sweden - III_Palsa_N2_2 | ecosystem: Environmental > Terrestrial > Soil > Palsa > Peat permafrost | place: Sweden...
TGAGATAGGAGATAACGGCTCCTCATTGACTGCTGATGCTCCTTTTTCGCGCGTTAGTGTAGCGACAAAGTTTGGCTCCCAAGTTTTGCCGCCGTCGTCGGAGAACGATTGCTCAACGTGGTGAGAATCGGGAGTAATATCCGACCAGACAAACCGAACAAATACACTCCGCCCGTTGAACGATTCCTGGTCGAAGAGTTCGCCACGACCGTTCTTGAACTCGCCGATCAGAGGCTGATTCAGTACACCTTCCGCCTTGCTCGCAAAGTACTGACCCCACTGATGCGCCTGCGTATTGTAGAGAAACAAGGTGAGGCCTTCGAGCTGTCCGGATGAGCCATGGGCATCGATCTCCTCGAGCTGCGCGCGGCCATTCCAAACCTTCCGGACGCGGACCGTTCCATCCAGATCCACCCAGTCCGTTGATCCCGTAAGTGGATGCAGGAGACGCCGGATATGGGTGTGCCAAACTCCGATATTGAAATCGAAATCGTGTTGGCCGTCCCGCAACTCACCGGACGAGGTTTGCTCCGGGGCCGCCACAGCTTGGCCAAACGTGCTAATCGGAAGTAAGAACCCGGCCAGCAAGCTTGATAGAACGATCTTTCTGGCCTTCCGAAGCGGGCGCATCGTCTCCTTCATCATGTTAGTTACGCGCCCCGTATGAGCCGGAGCAACACTGGCAAACGCGTTAATTCGCTTCACTTTTTTACCTCCGCGTATTTGTTGATCCAATTCGTCTCCCATGTCTTGCCGCCATCATCGGAAAACGCCTGTTCCGATTCAGCAGAGTCAGCGGAAACCGGTCCTATTCTGAATCGGACCAGGATCGTTCTACCGTCATAAGGTTCCTGATCGTAAAAAGTGAGACGACCATTCTCCACTGTGCCAACGGTTGGCCGGCCTGTCGGCGGATTCAGGATCCCGACCTTGCTGGTGGCGAAACTGGTCGTCCATTCCTGTGTATCCGGATTGAAGAGGCGCAATGCCAGGAGCTCAAGCTCACCGGTCGGGCCGCTTGCCTTCACCTCCGCAATGTTCGCCCGTCCGCCCCAGATTTTGCTGTTCACCGTTGTACCATTCATCGGGTTCCAGGTCTTGGAGCCCGTAAGCGGGTGCGCGAGACGCATCATATGGATGTCCCATGTTCCAATGTCCCAATCGAATGCGTGCTGCGGATCCTTCGGGTCAACGATCTTTGCCGCGTTGGTCCCGGGGTCGGGCGCGCTGGCGGTGGGAGTGGTTTGCACTCGCGTGAGAACAGCGATGAAGGCACGCGACCACGTCTCGCCTCCATCTCGGGATATGTATTCATCAAAATGGTGGGAATCCGGCTTGATCTCCGACCACACCCCCTTGACCAATACAGTCTTGTTCTGGAACGTGTCCTGGCTGATAAGTTCACCGCGGCCATCCTTGAATGAACCAATCAGCGGCGGATCCAGTACTCCGGATTTGCCGTTGACATAGTTTTGGCTCCATTCCTTCGCCTCAGGGTTATAGAGGAAAAGCGTCAGACCTTCCCAATGACCTTTAGCGCCATCCGCTTCGATTTCCTCCAATTGCGCCTTGCCGCCCCATACCTTCCGCACCGTCACCGTACCGTCGAGCTCGGTAAACGAGCTGGTCTGAGAAAATGGATCGGCGATACGTCGAACATGGGTATGCCACACGCCGAGGTTGAAATCGAAATCATGTTGCCCGTCCCGCAACTCTCTGGATGCTGGTTTCTCAGGCGCAGGTACAGCTTGGGCGAGTGCGCTGGTTGGAAGCAAGTACCCAACTAACAAGCTTGAGAGAAACACTCTTATTACTTTCCAAGCCGGATGTAACGACTTCTTCATAGTGATGACCCTTCAGTCCGCCTGGGTTGAAGTCTGCGATCGCTTGCAGCTCTCCTCTGGCACACTCCCCAAGATCAGCTATAGCGTGGTATTTTCCAAGAGCCACTTAAGCTCCCAATGCCTGATACCACTTTAGTTCGCTGCATGCGGTTATTTCGGCAGGTCTATGCCGACACGAGGGGTCAGCGCCTTGAGCGCGACGGTGGTGAGTGTGTCGAGGGCTAGCTCCGAACTGCCTGAAAAGTGTTGCGTCCTTGATAAGACAGATGCGTGACACAGCGTGGTATTTTCACAGAAGCAGCATTCTATGGAATTCTCGATACCACTTTCAGATAACCGCGAACCACTCTTCCGACAGGTCTATGCCGGTCTACGGAAGGCCATTTTGTCCGGAGGCCTTCGCTCGGGAGAACGACTCCCCTCGACCCGCGACCTGGCCGAACAACTTGGCATCTCACGGACCGTTGTCGTTCTGGCTTACGATCACTTGCTTGCAGAAGGCTTCGTCGAGGGACGTCGAGGATCAGGAACCTACGTTTCTTCCAGCATGAACCGAAGCAGTGTCGGGAAACCTAAAAAGCTCTCAAGTTTACCGCTCTCACGATTCGGTACCGCAGTGGACGAGGCAGCTGACATGCTGGATTTTCCCGACCGGCCACCCTCCAGACTCCGCTATGACTTTGCGTTTGGGCGAAGCGACATGACGATCTTTCCTCTCGAAACCTGGCGGCGCATCTCAATGCGGCATGCGAGGAAAACATCAATTCGTGGAGTGGACTACGGTCCCGCCGCTGGTGTGCCTGCATTACGCGAGGCACTCTGTCTGCATCTGCGGCGTTCCCGAGCTGTGGTATGCGACGCGTCTGAGGTAATTGTCGTCAGCGGCGCTCAACAGGCTCTTGATCTGGTCACCAGGATACTTGTCGACCGCGGAGATCCAGTCGCAATCGAAGACCCTCAATACCAGGGGACCACACAGGTCCTTCGCGCCGCTGGCGCCCACTTACTTCCAGTACCGGTCGATGAGGAGGGCATCAATCCAGCGAAGCTCCCGAACAAGGCGAAGGCTATCTTTGTGACTCCATCGCATCAGTTTCCAACTGGTGCGATTCTTCCTATTGGTCGACGCCTCGCGCTGATCGAATGGGCTCAGCGCAGAAATGCAGTGATTATCGAGAACGACTATGACGGAGAATTCCATTACGACGGAAGGCCATTGGAGTCGCTTCAGGGGCTCGACACGAATGGTCGGACTGTCTATATGGGAACGTTCTCGCGTACGATTTTCCCCGCCCTTCGCATCGGCTATGTGGTCGTGCCGAAATCGCTCGCACCGGCGTTCACGACGGCCAAATGGCTGGCAGACCAGCACTCAGCAATCCTGGAACAACAAACGCTTGCGGAATTCATCACGTCTGGTCTCTATGAGCGTCATCTACGCCGCTTACGCCGCAAGAACGCGCAACGACGCGAAGCATTGCTCAACGCAATTGGCAACGATTTGAGCGGACGTGTGGAACTGAGCGGAGATGGCTCTGGAACCCACGTCGTTCTTTGGCCAAAGAAGCGCGTTTCTGAAGACGAGGTGATCGCTAAGGCAGCTTCGCTAAGCGTGGGAGTATATCGAATTTCTCATTACTACATGAAAAAGGCACCCCGCACAGGCTTCATGCTTGGCTACACAACATTGAACGAAGATGAAATTCGGAAGGGCATTCGTTTGCTCGCTCAAGTTTTTTAGAGACTTGGAAGTCCATCGGGGCTTGCCCAGGCTGAGTTCACTTCACCGGAGGATTCGCCGGCGGCTGACCCGCGCTGGCTGGCGGAAGATGTCGCCCGGCGCCTCGACTACAGCATGGATTGGGTATGGGATCACTCTTCAAGAAAGAAGCCCCTGCTGCCTGTCATTCACATGAGCGACGGCTCGCTTCGTTACCGCGCGAGCGCAATCGAAGCATTCATTGATGAGCGGGAGCGCTTGAGTTCCCTGCGTCGACGAAACGGTTGAGCCGTAATGCACGCCAGCGCGATGGCGTCTGAGCTTCCGATCCGACGAATTTGCGTGGCAGAGTTCTATGGCCTATTCCTTTTTCTGCAGAAGACGCAGGTAAAATTGGGATAGGCCCTGTTCTTTCCCGCCACAGAAATTGAGGAAAGCATGGCTACAACAAACCAGCGGGGTTACATCACGCCGCGGGGTAACAGTGGTACGGATACTACCGTAAGGTGGTGAACGATCCTGCCACGAATGAGCAGAAACAAGTTCGCGTTCCGGTCATACTTGGGTTGAAGTCAGCGATGACGAAGACGGAAGCCAGGCGAGCTTTGGAACGCGAGATCACAAAACAACTGGGAGAGCCTGGGTCGACGACGCGGATCTTGAACGATGGTTCTGTAACGTTCGAATGGTTTGTAACCAACAGGTTCCTTCCCCTCAAAGAGGCTGTCTGGAAACCCGAGACGGCTGAGACAAAGAAGTTCCTTATCCAGCTCGATCTCGTTGAGCCTCTCGGCGAAATCCCGCTGGCAAACTTCGACAAGTTCAGCTTGCAGCTTCATCTCAACAAGCTGGCCCACAACCTGCTCAAAGGACCGCGTCTTGCAAATGCGTGCGTATCTTCGGGACATCTTCGCAGAGGCAGCCGATCAGGACTTCCTCGTGAAGGATCCTGCACGCAAGATCAAGGTTCCAGCACAACTTCGTCCCACCGACACAACGACGTTGACTTGGGATCAGCTGCGCTTGGCGCTTTCGAAGCTGAAGCTGAGAGATCGTCTGATTCTTGAGCTCGATATGACAAACGCACTTCGTCCGAGCGAGCTGTTTGCATTTCGTTGGAAGCGCTTTGATTATCCGGCTACCACGCTCACCATTGCGGAGACGGTCTACAACGGCAATATCCGCGATTGGGGAAAGACGAAGAAAAGCCTTTCGGTCATCCACTTGCCGCAAGAGTTGGCTGATGATCTTCAAGCTTGGCGTCTGGAGTGCGAACAGCAAGCTAAAGAAGACTTCTCTAAGGGCAACAGAAAGTCACCTCGCTTTCACCCGAGGAGTTCATCTTTGCGAACCGGGACGGCGGTTTCTTGGACACTGGCAACTATCGCAAACGAGTGCTTCACAAACTCGCGCGCGACCTGAACCTGCCTAAGCTTACCTTCCAGGTCATTCGCAGAACCATCGCAACACTGGCTCAGAAGAAGGGGACGGTAAAGGATGTCCAAGGTGTGTTGCGCCACGCGCGAACGGCAACAGCGACCGATGTCTATATGCAGGAAATCCCGGAGAGCGTGCAATCCACCATCAATTCAATCAATGAAGAGTTGCGTGGAGGTGTCGGTTCCAAGCGGAAGAAGCCGGCAAGAACCGGCGCAGTCGGCACGAATCGCCGGACGCGTTCTTCGCGTTTGACACCAAAACACTGAGAGGAGGGAGTTCTCAGCTTCCGGCATATGCTTGATTTGTAAGGGGTTATTTGGTGGACCTGATCGGGATCGAACCGATGACCTCTTCCATGCCATGGAAGCGCGCTCCCAGCTGCGCCACAGGCCCACTCCGGGGAGGGACTTATCCATTGTCGGCGAAGCACGGTAGCAAGTCAAACCAACGACGCTTAGGCAAACCGCAGCTCAGGCAAACCGCACACCCGGCCTGGCTACTTGCCTTCGGGCACAAGTTTGATTTCGAAGATCTCAGGCCATTGTTTGCCTGTCACAAACAGCCGGTCGTGCTGTTTGTCGTAAGCGATCCCATTCAGCACGGCTTCCGAACTCACCTTCTTGTCCTCTGGCAGTAAACCCGTAAGGTCAATCCAACCCAGCACCGCCCCGGTCTTCGGCGAAATCCGCGCAATCCGATCCGAATGCCAAACATTGGCGTAAATCTCGCCCTTTATATATTCCAGTTCGTTGAGTAGCGCGATCTCCGTCACGCCGTCTTTCACCACAATATGTCGAGTCTCTTTGAAGGTGTCGGGATCACGAAACCGCAGCGTCGCCGACCCGTCACTGGTAATAATTTCCTTCGCTGTCCGCGTCATTCCCCAGCCCTCACCCGAGTATGTGAACTGCCGCACCGGCCTCAGGCTAAAGCGATCGAAGACAAAGCAGACATGTGACGTCCACGTCCACTCATAGAGGTTCGGGCCCCAATCGACGATCCCTTCCCCAAAATACTGCGCTGGCAGATCGTGCCGCTGATTCACCTGTCCCGTCTGCGGATCGATCGCCATCAGCGCCGAGTGCCCAGTCAGCCCGGTTCCCTCATAAAACATCCCATCAAGGTAGAAAAAGCCCTCCGTATAGCTATCCGCCGAATGCGGATACGTCGCCACCACCCGGTAACCATACACCGGCACAGCCGCTTCGCACCGGATCGCGACCAAGCCGGCAAACAGCGCCAAAACAAGCACCAATCGGCGCATGGGCAAGCAAATCGTCAACATCGCTCTATCGTACCCAAGCCCACACGCGTTACCTGAAAGCTGGAACAAACGACCTCTCGCTGGTGTCTAAGCTGGTATGGGTGAGCGAGCACTCAGGCCGCCGGCGGCGCAGTTTTCTCGCTTTTTCGGACCACGGACGATGCTTCAAAATGATGAGTTTTTGCACCTCTGGACAGAAGTATCCCTGCGGGCCTACCTTAACTGCAACGCAGTGGCTGTTGGTTTTCGATCCTGAACCGAGGACAGCAATGGGCGATCTGGCAAGCGCGATTGGAATCCGGGCAGAGGAACAAACTCTTGTCGACGAGCTGAAGTCCGGCTCCGAGCAAGCATTTGCCCTGCTCATCGCACAGTACAGCCATCCTGTTTACTCCCTGATCGCGCGCAATCTCCGCGATCCAGCCGACGCCGCCGATGTCACCCAGGAAGTCTTCGTCAAGGTCTTCCGCAATATCTCCGGCTTCCACGGCGAAGCCAGTCTCCGCACCTGGATCTACCGCATCGCGCTCCACGAGGCCAGTAATCAGCGCCGCTGGTGGGGACGCCACAAGCGCCAGGAACTCACTATCGACGCACCGCTCGACAACGACGAAGGTGAAAGCTTCTGCCTCGCCGACGCCCTCGCTACCCGCGATGCCTCGCCCTACGATTGCGCCGCCCGCTCCGAAGTCCGCGCACGCGTCGAAGCCGCGCTACAAACACTTCCCGACGTCTTTCGCAAGGTTGTCGTGCTCCGCGAAATCGAAGGCTTCGGCTACGAAGAGATCGCCGAAATTCTGAACGTCAATATTGGCACCGTTAAAAGCCGTCTCACCCGTGGCCGTGCCGCTCTCCGCGAAGCCCTTGTCAAAGACTTTGCAACCAACTCTCCAGCACGCTCTTCCGCACGCCGCGTGCCGTCCACGAACCTGAAGGCGGTGGCCTGATGGACTTCGTCAAAACCAATCCAACATTGCCCGGCGAACCCTGCGAATCCATCCGCACGGAGTTTTCCGACTATCTCGATGGCGCCGTCAGCGGTGTTGCCATGGCCACCATCGCCGATCACCTCGAAGCCTGCTCCGGTTGCGCGGAAGAGTTTGACGGCCTGCTTGCCGTCCAGCAATCGCTTGCTGAACTCGGTCCCGCGACACCACCCGCCCACCTGCAGGCGCAGCTCCGCCAGGCTATCGCTACGGAGCGCGAACGGGGCACGCATCTTCCGCTTCTCAGCAGGTTCAGGCTGGCCTGGAACGATTGGCTGGCCTCTGCGGCTCTGCGTGGCACCGGCGGCCTGGTTGCAACCATTGTCCTTCTCGGGGGCTTCGCCTGGATGTTCAGCGCCCCGCTCACCGTTCAAGCCAACGACGACAATCTCGCCCAGTTTGTGGCCCCGCGCTTCCTGTACTCGCAGGTTACGCCACAGCCCATCGAACTCGATCGCGACGCCCCGATCCTGGTTGAAGCGAAAGTCGATACAAATGGCCGCGTCTACGATTACGCGATCATCACCGGCAGCGTCGACCCTGTTGTCCGTCTGCGCGTTGAGGAGAATCTCCTCTCCAGCGTCTACAAGCCGGCCACCCTGTTCGGTGCTCCGGTCCGCAGCCACGTCGTCCTGACCTACACCGGCGTCTCCGTCCGCGGCTAACAAACCGCCAAGGGCAACTTGCTTCCAATAGACTCATAGTGTGAGTCGAATACTTACCGTGTCCCCGAAACCCTCCCAACTCTCCCGGCATCTCCTGCTCCTGAGCGCAGTCGCACTCCTCTCACTCAGCCTCACTGCCTCCGCGCAAAGCTCGTCGTCGTCCTCGTCTACTCCCGAAAATCCCTCGGTTGAGCTGTCGACTTCGAACCCGGCCTTGCGTCCTCGCGCCGCGCAGATCGAGGAAGGCGGCGCAGCCGTCACACTCGAAACCAGTGAACCACTTTTCGACATTGGCGCAGCTCTTAACGCCTGCGGGTACGACGCCGACCTCGACAAGTCCGCTCCTGTCCGCGCCGAAGTTCGCGCCGACATGAATGCAGCCCTCGCTGCCTCAGCAGACGCGCGCAACAGCCGTGATGCCCTCTGCGCCTACGTCGCGCTGCACCATCTCAACGACGCCGGCCTCAACGTCGGCCAATACGTTTCGCTGGCGCTCTATCTCTCACCTCCGCCGTCGCTCACACCCAACGTCGACGAAACCGAGCTCCCACCGCAGGCTACGCAGGTCGTCAACGTCCTTCCTCTGCTGCGCAACTTCGCCGCCGACGTCGACCTCCATTTCATCTGGATCCATCACCGCCCTGAGTACGAAGCTCTCCAGGCACGCGTCCACGACCCCATGGTGCACGCCATCCTCAGCACCAACATCTACCTCCACCAGCCGGTTTCCAGCTACGACGGTCGCCGTTTCCTCGTTCTGCTTGAGCCCATGCTCTCGCCTAACCTGACCAACGCCCGCATCTATGGCACCGACTACATCATCGTCATGTCGCCCGACAACTCCACCGGCGTCCCCGTCCCCATGGACCAGATCCGCCACATCTATCTGCATTATGTCGTCGAGCCGATGGTCTACAGCCGCGGCCAGGCCATGGAGCGCATCCAGCCCATGCTCCGCGGCGTGCAGGATGCGCCTCTTGAGTTTTTCTATAAGTCCGACGTCGTCGCCCTTATGACCGAGTGCCTTATCAAGGCCATCGAAGCGCGCATGTACCTGATCGCCGCGCCACCGCCGGCCAAGCCCAGGTCGAAAGAGCGCGTCGACATCGAGCAGTACGCCGCCAAGAAAGACCTTTACGATAGCGAAACCGCGGCCGAGCGCCAGAAACTGGTCGACGTGGACGAAACCCAGGGCTGGACCCTGACCGGCTACTTCTATCAGGCCCTCGGTGCCATGCAACGCAACGGAGATGGCCTCCGCGACGAAATCGCTCCCATGATCTACGGTATGGACGTCGACCACGAACGCCGTCACGCTGAAGAAATCATCTTCGCCAAAACTGTTCCCGCAGATCCGCTACGCCCCAATCAAACCCCGCACAAGATCGCAGGCATGGAGCTCGCCGAACTGGACCTGATGCAGGGCAAATCCGATGAAGCCGCCGATATCGCTGAAAAAACTCTAGCAGACCCCAAAGGTGACCACGGCCGTGCCCGGTACGTCCTGGCTCGCATCGACCTGATGCAAGGCGATCCTGAAAAAGCCAAGGAAGGCTTCGAGCAGACCCTCACTCTCAGCAAAGATCCGCGGACCATGGCCTGGAGTCACATTTATCTGGGCCGCCTTTACGATACCCAGCAGGTCCCGGATCGCGAAAAGGCCGTCGCCGAATACCAGGCCGCACTGACCGTCCGCGATAGCCTCCCAGACACCAAAAAAGCCGCCGAAAGCGGCATAGCCAAGCCTTTCACCCTGCCCCAGCGGGCCGTAAAAGCACCCGTAAAAGAAGACGACAAAGACTTCGATCCTACAGGCAAAGCTGAAAAGGACTCCTATCAGCCACCCCCACCGAAGTAGCTGCGACGGACACAAATTCGGGTGCCCCGGGTCCGGATTCTCGGACCCGGGCTCGCGTAAAGTAGAACCATGGTGACGCGGCGCAGCAAGAAACCCATACCTCCGACCGCCGCCCATCCTCTCGAAGCGCTTCTCAGCTATACCTTCACCGACGCGGCGCTGCTCCAGCTGGCCCTGACTCACCGGTCTTACGCCTACGAAGCCCGCGGAGGCGTCCCCGAGCAAACGCTTTTTCCCAAACACAGAAACCCACCCGGAACCGACAACGAGCAGCTCGAGTTTCTCGGCGACGCGATTCTCGGCCTCATCGTCTCGGAAGCCCTCTACCGGGCTTTCCCTCAGTCTTCCGAAGGCGAACTCACACGCATGCGCGCCGCGCTGGTCAGCCGCAAGCGCATGGCCGACTTCGGCGCCGCGCTTGCCCTTGACGAGCATCTGCTCCTGGGCAAAAGCGCCGAACA
>Ga0302313_10003526_pt1 | contig 10217 bp, 10 predicted proteins | sample III_Palsa_N2_2_FD_200454 | JGI IMG/M metagenome (GOLD analysis project Ga0302313, IMG submission 200454) | Peat permafrost microbial communities from Stordalen Mire near Abisko, Sweden - III_Palsa_N2_2 | ecosystem: Environmental > Terrestrial > Soil > Palsa > Peat permafrost | place: Sweden...
GCCGAGCTGCCGAGCTGCCGGGGCACGGTGGACGCAAGTGGCGGCCGCAGACGAGAGATTCTTGTCCAGGGTCCAGAGGCTTGTATCGGGCGTGAGCAACGCGGATGCAAGCAACGCAAGATCGGTGGCGCCGCACCCAGTGACTGGCAGCACACAGCCTCGGTCAATCACGACCCTCAGACGAATACCCGGATTCGCGGTAGTGTCGGATGGCGAGTACTAACACAACATCCTGCTCGTGTTCGTAGCTGTAAAGCGCCACATAGCCACTCTTGCCGTACGAGATGCGCAGTTCTCTCAGTCCCGCCTCGCAGGGTCGGCCAACAAACGGATGGCGCTCAAGAATCTCCATGCCATCGCGAATCACCTCAATAGCCGCGACGGCTGCATTCGGCGCCTCCTTGAAGAGAAAGTCAGCCAATCGCTCAAGATCAGCAAATGCGTGCCGCGAGTAGACTACTTCCGCCACGTTCGTGCTTTGGGTCGCGGTGCGCGCTCGCCACGGACGCGTCCGGCCATATAGCGATGCACGTCCGCAGCCGCGAAACCCTTACCACTTGTGAGGGCCTCGGAACGAGCAGTGAGAGCATCGGCGACGAAAGCCCGACGTTGCTCGTCCAGCCGAGTTTGGCGTTCAATCGCTTCAAGCATAAACGCGTGAGGTGATTTGTCGGCCGCTTTCGCGGCGGCCACAATCCGTCGTTTGAGATCTGAGGCAATCTTGAGCGTCGTTGCTACATGGTCTGCCATAAGTACACCTGTCAGAAGGTAATACTATAGTAACACCTATGTGCTTGATCCTCAATGCGGGACGGCGGCAGGAGGAAGCGGTTCGTCTCGTTATTCCAGGTAGGGTGCGAGTACATTTTCGATCCAATTCATGAATGCGCGGACTCGGCCCGACAGGTTGCGCCGGTGCGCTACTACCAAGGAGACGTCGAGCGGCTTGTGTCGACACTCTGGCAGGACCTCTACCAATGCCCCGCTTTCCAAATAACGGCCAATCCCCAACAGTGGTGCCTGAATCAACCCAAGGCCGGCGACACCAGCGGCTTCGTAGGTCTGCACGCTGTTGACGTGCAGCGCACCTCGCAATTGAAGCCTCGCGTAGCTGTCGCCACGCGGATACTCCCATCCATAGGGTTTTGCGCCGAGCGTCCGTGCGAAATGAATGGCCCGATGTTTCTGATGCTGCAGATCTTCCAGCGATCGTGGGACGCCAAAGCGCGCGAGGTAGGCAGGACTTGCGGCGTTGACCATGCGTAACTTGCCCAGCGGGCGGGCAATCAGCGTTTCGTCTCCGATGGGACCCAGTCGCAATACGCAGTCAAACCCCTCTTGCACCAGATCAACCTGGCGATCCGTACTCGACACCTCGAGCTCCAACTCGGGATAAGTCGCCATGAAGGCCGGCAAGGCCGGCACGATCGTGGTGCGCGCCAACTCACTCGGCAGATCAACCCGTAAGCGCCCGCGAAGTGCCCCTCGATCGCTTGCGAACATCGAGTGCAGATCATCAACGTCAGCAAGCAGATCACGCGCACGTGCATGAAATACCCGTCCGTCTTCCGTCAACTGCACGCTACGCGTCGTGCGGTGCAGAAGCCTGACACCGACATCTTCTTCCAGCTTCCGCACCGCCGTTGAGGCCCTCCCTTTTTGAATACCCAGGCTATCGGCTGCGTGGGTGAAGCTCCCCATTTCTGCCACCGTTATGAAAATGAGGAGGGGTTCGAGGTTCTGCATTGTCATGCCTCGGTATTGTTCACCACAGAGAGAACAGTGAGTTCATTTCAGGGGTGATTATCATACCCAGGAGACACAGTAAGCTCACGAATATTGAGACCCCCCATCGGAGAATGCGAAGTGTCCGACCCTATGAACCTGCATCAGCTACCTGGACCAATGACTTTGCATCGCGCCGTGTGGGCCGGTCGCATAACGAGCGCGTTTGTCGTTATCGCTCTGGTGGCAGACGGCACTATTCAGCTCTTCGCACCGGCACAGATCGCGAGCCTGTTGCGGGAAACCGGGTTCGCGATCGAGCTGACCCGTATCTTGGGTCCGATCGTACTCACCTGCGCCATCCTCTACGTGATCCCGGCCACCGCCGTGCTCGGCGCGATCCTGGTGACGGGCTTTTTGGGAGGCGCCATCTGCGCCCATGTCCGTGTTGGCGAGTTGGGATCGACGCCGGAAATCATTTCACTGCTTTTGGGCGCAATGGCATGGGGCGGCCTCTACGCGCGCGATCCCCGCATCCGGGCCATTCTGCCGCTCATTCGTTGAACCAGCCGGGGCAGTGCTCTGTCCCTCATCATCAGGAGAATACGCATGTTCTTAGTCATGGGAATCACGGGAAAGGTGGGCGGCGCGACAGCTGACCATCTATTGGCCCACGGTAAGAAAGTACGCGCGCTGGTCCGCAATCGCGACAAGGCGTCAGGCTGGGCGAACCAGGGCGTGGAACTGGTGGACGGTGATTGGAATGATTCGGCAGCCATCGAGCGGGCGCTCAAAGGGGTCGAAGGCGCGTTCGTCATGTTGCCGGCGGTCTGGGCTCCCTCGCCCGACTACAAGGAAGCCAAGGGCGTGATCGCGAACTATGTCGAGGCGCTCACCAGGGCAGCGCCGCCGCGGGTGGTAGCGCTTTCGTCGATGGGTGCGAACAGGACCGGCGGGCTTGGGATGATCACGGCCCTGTCGCTTCTGGAGCAAGGTTTTCGCGACCTGAAATCGCCAATCGCATTGGTGCGCGCAGGTGGATTCTTCGAAAACTTCCTCTATGGCCTGCAGGTCGCACAGGGCGGAACGCTACCGGTTTACTACAATCCGACCAACCGGAAATCGACCATGGTCGCGACGAACGACATCGGCACGGAGGTCGCAACCCTGTTGACCGGGCCAGCGTGGTCAGGGCAGCGCATCGTCGAGCTTGGTTCGATGGTCACCGCGGATGAAGTCGCTGAGCAATTGGGTGAATTCCTGAATCTCGATGTGAAAGCCCTTGCAGTCCCGCGCGCGGGGTGGGCGGAAGCGTTCGAGCAATCCGGCATCCCGAAGGGCCACACCGGACCTGCCGAAGAAATGTTTGAGGCCGTGAATGCCGGATGGATGGACCTCGGGGTCGAGGGTACGGAACACGTTGCGGGTACGACGTCCGCACGCGAGGTCTTCACGGCGGCCCAGAAGGCCGTGACAGCGTGAACCGCGATGCCCGCGCCGCGGAGGTGGGCCGGCACGGTATTGTGCGGCGCGCCGTGACTGGAGGGGGGGCCTATGGCATCTTCGGGACTTCAGTTACTGGTCGACGCCATCCAGCAAGTTCGTCCCGGCGATCTGTATTGGGTATCGATGATCCTGTGGCTAAACGAACAGTAGGTGTCGACGGGTGAGACGTTATTCCGGCCTGATTCCACTCACGTTGTTATTCGCTGGCTCGGCCCATTCAGCTGACGGCTGCAAACTTCTTGTCGTTGCCGATCTCCCCGTCACGATGGAAGGGCTGCGGCCCGTCGTCGATGCAAAGATAAACGATGCCGACGTGCGCTTCGTGTTGGACAGCGGCGCTTACTTCAGCGCGCTCACCGACGCCGCAGTTGTGGAATACAAACTGCCGACTCGCTTGGCTCCCTCAGGTGTTGCGGAGATGGGAATTGCTGGTGGGCGTATTACGACTCTCGCGACCGTGCAGACCTTCGCACTCGGTACTTACCCCATACACGACATGAGATTCTTCGTCGGTGCGCCGTATTCCCTCAATGTCGCCGTGGGACTATTTGGGCAGAACCTAATGTTGCCCTTCGATGAGGAGTTCGATCTGGCGCACGGTGAATTTCGGCTTATTCTGCCGAAAGACTGCAAGTCGGCGCCCGGCGCGTATTGGTCATCATCGCAGCCAGTTGGCCTCATAGATATTGAGGCACCGTCTGCCCACAATCCAACTCCAGGGGGCACCGCCTATGTGAACGGGGTCAAGGTCAACGTCAAATTTGACACAGGCGCGCCGGTTTCCATTCTGTCATTGGCGGCCGCCAAGCGGGCCGGAATCACGCCAGAATCCGTTGGAGTGAAATCGATCGGCGCGACGAGCGGCGTCGGGGGCGGCTTGGTGAAACAGTGGCTCGCCCCGCTCGCGACGTTCAGCATCGGTGACGAGACAATCAAGAACACTCAGGTGACCATTGCGGATTTCCGATCCGATACACTCGACATGTTGTTGGGAGATGACTTTTTTCTTTCTCACCATGTCTACGTTGCGAAGGCTCAGCGCAAACTTTATTTCACCTACACCGGAGGGCCAGTGTTCCGGCTGGAGGTGCCCGCAAAGTCAAGTGAGATTGCGGCCTCGGAAGATCAGCCGCTTGATGCAGCGGCTCTCATGCGGCGGGGAGTGGCTTTCGCAGCGCGCAAGGACTTCCCGCATGCCCTAAGTGATTTGAGTCGCGCTTGCGAGCTCGCGCCGAACCAACCGGACAATTTCTATGAGCTGGCGAGAGTACAGTGGGACAGCGGTCAGCCGGATCTGGCACTGAAGAATTTCGACCGGGCGATCGAGCTGAAGCCTGATGATGTGAACGCCCTGTTCGCACGCGCGCGGCTGCGCCTGAAACAGCATATCGAAGTGGGCAATGATCTTCCAACAATGGAGAAGCTGACTTCACCTGCGGACGAGCTGCGATTCCAGCTCGCGGATCTGTACGAGGCTACCGGAAACTACTCCGCTGCAGTTCGCCAATTCGACGTTTGGATTAGCGCGCGCCCGAATGATTCTCTAGTTGCCTGGGCTTTGAATGGTCGCTGTTGGGCACGCGCGATTGGTAACCTGGAGCTCGATCAGGCGCTGAGCGATTGCAACAATGCGCTTCAGCGCCAGATTGAGAATGCGGGTTTCGCCGACAGCCGTGCGCTCGTGCGTCTTCGCCGTGGTGAGTTCGATCGCGCCATTTCGGACTATGATTACGCGCTGGAACGTGCGCCCAAGAGTGCAGCTTCACTTTATGGCCGCGGGCTGGCGAAGCTGCGTAAAGGCCTGGCGGCAGGCGGCAAATCTGATCTAGATGCGGCGACTGCAATAGATCCTAAGATCGCCGGGCAGTTCGCGGGGTGGGGACTTAAGCCGTAAGGAAAATGAAGCGGATCGCTCCAGCGTTGATTTGTGCAAGACAGCCTAGGTCACCCGGTGCTAGCGCGAAGCGCGTATTCGGAGAGGGTGCCGGAAAATCGAAATGAACGATTCGCCGGGGCGCGCGAGTCGTTGCGGATTGCATGACGGTCTGCTACAAACAAATGGACCATGTTCGACGTCGGCGTCGGTGCTTCGCAAAAAGTCTTAATCTGTGGTGCAAAAGGGTTCAACCCTGCGATGTATCCGCACCAATATGACGCTATGAAGGAGACTCGCCGATGGCGACGGATATCACGTTGAACATCAATGGCAACGCGAAAACCGTAACGGTGGATGGCGCGACGCCGCTCCTATGGGTGCTGCGGGACGTGCTCGGCATGACGGGGACGAAATTCGGTTGCGGAATTGCGCAGTGCGGCGCCTGTACCGTACATCTTGACGGCCGCGCGATTCGCTCCTGTCAGTTGCCCGTGAGTGCGGTCGGAGGCCGTGCAGTCACGACCATCGAGGGAGTCGGTCAGACACCGGCTGGTGCAAGAATTCAAAAAGCGTGGCTCGACGAAGAAGTCGTGCAATGCGGTTATTGTCAAAGCGGGCAGATCATGTCCGCGACTGCCTTGCTTGCCTCCACGCCGCGCCCGGACGATGCAGACATCAACGCCGCAATGGCCGGCAACATCTGCCGATGTGGCACCTACGTGCGCGTGCGCGCTGCGATCAAGCGTGCGGCCGGATCGGAGCCCCCAGTATGAGCAGACCTGTGCCGCAGTCGACGGAGGCGACTTCGCGCCGCGCCTTCATCAGCGGGAGCATTGCCGGCGGCTTTGTGCTCGCCTTTCATCTACCGGCCTATGCCATCAACGAACCGAATCAGGCGCCGGATGACAGAACGGCCGCGTTTTCGCCGAACGCGTTCATCCGTATCGACAAGACTGGCAAGACCACGCTCGTCATGCCGCAAGTGGAAATGGGGCAGGGCGTGTATACCTCGATCGCGATGATTCTCGCTGAGGAACTGGACGCGAATTTCGCGCAGATCGCACTCGAACATGCGCCGCCGGACGAGAAAGCCTACGCCAATCCGGTTTTCGGAATCCAGGCGACCGGCAACTCAAATTCAATCCGCGCATTCTGGAAACCCCTCCGCACGGCCGGTGCGAGTGCCCGGGCGATGCTCGTCCAGGCGGCTGCCAGACAGTGGAAGGTCGATCCGTCGAGCTGCAGCACGAGCAACGGCCTCGTCACGGACGCCGCGACGCGGCGCAGTCTAAGCTACGGTGCCGTCGCCGAAGCGGCAGCGAAGGAAACGCCACCGAAGGACCCGCCGCTTAAAGACCCGAAGAATTTCACACTTATCGGCAAGAGCGCGAAGCGCTTCGATACCCCAGGCAAGGTGAACGGCAGCGCCGTGTACGGTATCGACGCCATGTTGGTGGGCATGAAGTTCGCAACGCTACTGGCCGCCCCCGTACTCGGCGGCAAGGTCAGCAAGGTCGATGACAGCGCGGCGAGCCGCCTCCCGGGTGTCCAACAGGTCGTCGTGCTCGATGACCTCGTGGCTGTGGTCGCTGATCACTTCTGGGCGGCGAAGTCGGGACTGGAAGCGCTCAAGATCAAGTGGAGTGACGGCGCCAACGCAGGCGTCACCAGCGACACCCTCTGGGCGGACTTACGCGCGCGAAGCACCCAGGAGGGCGCGGTCGCCAAGTCGGCCGGTGATGTGACCAAAGCATCCGGGGAGAAATTCGCGGCGGCCTACGAGCTGCCGTTCCTCGCGCACGCGACGATGGAACCGATGAATTGCACCGTGCAGATGAAGCCCGGCGGTTGCGAGATCTGGCTTGGAACGCAGGTCATCGCGCGCGTTCAACAGACCGTTGCGAAGCTGCTCGGGGTCACGGACGACAAAGTGATCGTGCACAACCACTGGCTTGGTGGCGGTTTCGGGCGCCGTCTCGAGGTGGACATGGCGATCAAAGCCGTGCGTATCGCGCAACAGCTCGACGGTGCACCGGTGAAGGTCGTGTGGACGCGCGAGGAGGACATCCGGCAGGACTACTGTCGCCCCGCATATCGCAATGAAATGGCGGCGACGATTGATGCGGGCAAGATCGTCGCCTGGCGGCACAAGGTTTCCGGCTCCGCGGTGATGGCGCGGTGGTTCCCGCCGGGATTCCAAAAAGGGGTGGACATCGACGGAGTGGACAGCGCGATCGATGTGCCCTATGAATTTCCGAACCTCGATGTACGTTTTGTGCAGGTGGAACCGGCCGGACTGAACACTGGTTTCTGGCGCGGGGTGGGCCCGAACAACAATGTTTTCGCCATCGAGTCATTCATCGACGAAGTCGCGAACAAGGTGGGGAAAGACCCGATCGCATTTCGCAAAAGCATGCTCGACAAGGGGCCGCGGTTCAAAGCCGTACTCGATCTGGTCGCGCAGAAATCCGGTTGGGGACAACCCTTGGGCAGGCGCCTGGGGCGCGGGGTGTGTCTGCAGCCCTCGTTCGCGAGCTTCATCGCGACGGTGATCGAGGTCGAAGTGGATGAACAAGGCGAAGTGTTGCTGCGTCGCATCACGAGCGCCGTGGACACCGGCGTGGCCGTCAATCCCGATACGGTCATCGCGCAGTTGCAGGGCGGCCTGGTCTTCGGACTGACTGCAGCGCTGTACGGCGAAGTGACCCTCGAGGGCGGGCGGGTGCAACAGTCCAATTTTCACAACTACCGAATGCTGCGTATCGACCAGGTTCCCGCGATTGACGTGCATGTCGTGACAAGCGGCGAGGCGCCCGGTGGCATTGGCGAGACGGGTACGACGGCCGGGCCTCCCGCCCTGCGCAACGCGATCTATGCCGCGACCGGAATTCCACTGCGGCGCCTGCCGATCGACCGCGAGGTGCTTGCCGGACGGAAGCAGCCATGGTCGTAAGCCAACGCGGCGGCGTGCTACGCACGTTACTCATCGTCCTGGTGCTCGTGCTCATCGTCGGCGCCGGTTTTGCGCTGTACCTGCGTGGGCCCCGGCCCACCCATTTAGCCGCCGGATCGCGAGTGGACCTCACCGCGTACAAGGAGGCGAACCCCACTTCCGTGCCGGCCTCGATGCAGGGGGCCGAGCAGCAGACCCGCGGTGAATACCTCGCCCGGGCGGCCGATTGCATGGTCTGCCACACCGCACGCGGCGGCACCGCGTACGCGGGCGGCTTTGGGTTCACGCTGCCCTTCGGCACGATCTACTCCACCAACATCACGCCCGACAAGGCCACGGGCATCGGTAACTACACCGATCGGGACTTTTTGAATGCGATGCATCGCGGAGTGCGCTCCGACGGCGCGAACCTGTATCCAGCGATGCCGTTTGCCTCCTACACCTACATGACCGACGCCGATGCCCTGGCGATCAAGGCGTATCTGTTTACTCTACCGCCCGTCAATGCGCCAGCGCGCGTAAATGCGCTGAAATTTCCGTTCAACCAGCGCTGGGCGATAGGCGCCTGGTCGCTGATATTCAATGCCGACAGGCGCTTCCAGGCCGATTCGTCGCAATCCCCGCAATGGAACCGCGGCGCGTATCTGACCGAGGCGCTCGCCCATTGCGGTGAGTGCCACACACCGCGCAACCTGGCGTTCGCACTCGACAATCGCCACAAATTCGGTGGCGCCGTGACCGGCGGCTGGCATGCCTACAACATCAGCGCCGACACCGACGGCGGTGTCGGGAAATGGAGCGAGGCGGAGCTTGCGGCCTATCTCGCAAGTGGCCACGCGCAAGGCCGCGGCAGCGCGTCGGGCCCGATGGGCGAGGCGGTCGCCGAGAGTCTGCGTTATCTGACACCCGATGACGTGCAGGCGATTGTCGCCTATGTGCGCAGCGTACCGGCAACGCCGTCCGACCTGCCGGGGACGCTCGCCCCGCCGGCCTCGCCTTCGCATAAGGAAGGCGTCGCTGCCACGCTGCACGGCAAGAACACCTTTGAGGGCGCCTGCGTGAGCTGCCATAACTGGACCGGTGTCGCGGACCTCTCGCCCTACGCCACGCTGACCGGCTCGCGCGCGGTGAACGATCCGAATGCGACGAATGTCGTCCAGGTCATCCTCTCCGGCGCCGCCTCGACCAGCGAGACGGGACTGGCGAAAATGCCTGCATTCGGCGCCGCGTATTCGAATCAGGAAATCGCCGACGTCGCAAACTATGTGACGGCGCGCTTCGGGACGAGGGGCTCCTCGCTCAGTGAGAGCGATGTGGCGCAATTGCGCGCGCAGTCAGCTCAGTAAACCGAGGTTCCGAAAAAAGGGGAGATCCACCTTGGAGCCGCCAATCTGCCTGACTGCGCGGTATCCGAGGGGAGAGGTATAACAGAAAGCAGGTGAAATCGGGACCGGGGGCCAACGACCGCTTCCGAGGAGACCGAGAGGCGGCTATCGGCCACGAACGGACATTCGACCCCCGGAATTGATCGCCGGTAACCGGCCGTTCATTACCCAGTGGACTGATAGGATTCGGTCAAATCGCGGCACTCGGAGAAACCCGATTGCCCACCGTTTTCCAGCAGATGTTATCGAACCGCCAGAAGTAAGTTTCGGGTTTCCAATACCCATTGGTTCTGCTTTTCGTAATTTCGGGTCCATGGTTCGTATACCCGTTGTATGTTCGACTATGAGCTGACTTCGAGGGAGTCCATGGAAAGCGATCCGCAACGAATCGCGCGCGGGTTGCGCCAGAGAGATATCGTTGTCCTTGAGGCGCTGGTCGAGCAATACCAATATCGACTTGTTCGTTATCTCGTCTCTCTGTTAGGCAGACGCGATGGAGTTGACGATATCGTGCAGGAGACATGGCTACGAGTCCTTGAGCGAGGCGGGTCCTACGACGGGCGCTCGCGCTTTGAACCCTGGTTCTTCAGGGTGGCCCGCAATATTGCTGTCGATGCTATGCGTAAGCGACCGATGTTGAGTCTGGACTCAAATGACGAGGAGGGCGGTCGCTCATCGCCAGTTTCCGGTGAGCCTTCGCCATACACGCTGGCGGCGCGGACACAAGATGCCGAGCGGCTTGCGCACTCTCTGCAATCTCTGGAGCCCGTCT
>Ga0302313_10003530_pt1 | contig 10212 bp, 6 predicted proteins | sample III_Palsa_N2_2_FD_200454 | JGI IMG/M metagenome (GOLD analysis project Ga0302313, IMG submission 200454) | Peat permafrost microbial communities from Stordalen Mire near Abisko, Sweden - III_Palsa_N2_2 | ecosystem: Environmental > Terrestrial > Soil > Palsa > Peat permafrost | place: Sweden...
AAGGCAAGAGCAGAGACACAGAATCCTCACCGGAAATGGCGAGGATTCTGTGGGACACGCTATGTCAGGTTTCTATGGCTGAGGATCTTGATCCTCTGCTGATTCTTCGGCTGAGGGGCCGCTGCTGAGTGCGGCAGTGACTGCGGCGAAGGGCTTCATCTCGTACTCGTTGGGCGGGATATCGCCGGCCAGGTAACGGACGAAGTAGTCCCAGCGGCGGCGGGTCATGTACTGTGATGCTGCGCCGTAGCCGTGAGCGACGTTGGGGATAAGCAGCAGGTCGAAGTCCTTGTTGGCCTTGATGAGCGCATCGACGACGAGCATGGTGTTGTTGGGCGGAACATTGTCGTCCATGGTGCCGTGGGCGAGCAGAAGGTGGCCTTTGAGGTTTTTGGCGATGTTCTGGTTGGCCTGGGAGTCGTAGTTGCTCTTGCCGTCGGAACTCGTGGTGAGCAGGCCGGCCCACTTCTCCGCCCAGTCGTCTTCGTAGTCGCGCTGATCGTGATTGCCGCTCTCGGCGATGCCTACCTTGAAGAAGTCGGGATAGTTGAACATGGCTGCGCCGGTGGCGTTGCCTCCGCCGGAGTGGCCAAAGATGCCGGCGCGATCGATGTCGATGAAGGGATACTGTGCGGCCAGCTGCTTCATGCCTGTGACCTGATCGGGAATGGTGTTGTCGCCGAGATTGGCGTAATAGGCCTCGTGGAAGCTCTTGGAGCGCAGGTCGGTTCCCATGCCGTCAATGCACACGACAATGAAGCCCAGCTCTGCTAGCGACTGATCGTCGCGATGGGCTGCTGAGAATTCGCGGCTGCCGCAGGAGCCGGTTTGCGGACCTGGATAGACGCTGTTAACGATGGGGTACTTCTTCGCGGGATCGAGGTGCGAGGGCTTGAACATCATGCCATAGAGATCGGTCTGGCCGTCACGGGCTTTGACTTTTATGGGGATGGGCGGAACCCAGCCGGCGGCGAGAAGTTTGCTGATGTCCTGCTTGGCGACTTCCATCGCGAGCTTGCCCTCGGCGGTGCGGACTACGGTCGTCTGAGGCTGGGTCGGCGTGGAGTAAGAGTCAACGAAGTAGCGGCCATCGGGTGAGAGCTTGATGTTGTGATCGGCGTCTTCGGGCGTGAGGAGCTTTTGTCCGGTGCCGTCGAAGTGGATGCTGTAGAAGTGCCGGAAGTAGGGATCGCGGCCGGGCTCCTTGCCTACGCCGAGGAAGTAGAGGGTGCGGGTTTTCTCGTCGATGCGAAGGACTTGCGTGACATTGCCGTCGCCGTGCGTGATCTGGTTCTTGTGCTGGCCGGTGGCGAGGTCGTAGAGGTAGAGATTGCCCCAGTTGTCGCGCTCGCTGAACCAGAGGATCTCATTGGATTTGGGCAGATAGTGCCAGTTGATTTTGCCGTTGCCGCTTTCGTAGAACTTGGGGGTGGTTTCGCCCATGACTTCGCGGACTTCGCCGGTGGTGGTGTCGGCTACGCGGAGCCACTCCTGCTTGTGGTCGCGGGAAGTGGAGACGAAGGCGAGATGGGTGTTGTCGGGCGAGAATTCGACGTCGTCCCAGGTGGTGCCGCCGCAGGCTACGTCGTCGCAGAGCGTGGAGCGGTGCTGGTCGGGCGGCATCTTCAGACGCACGACGGCGTGTGTAGGCACGTCGATGACGACGCGCTCGATCATGGTGATGTCTTTGTCGCCGACGAGAGGGTATTTCCATGCTTTGAGCGTGGGATGGCCGTTGGTGACGGGAACCAGATACATCTCGCCGGTCTTGCGCTGGTCCTGCTGAAACGTCGCGATCTTTTTAGAGTCGGCGGACCAGAGGACGATGGCGGATTCGGATTGCTTCCAGCCTGCGTTGTCGGTGGCATAGCCGAAGTCCTTGACGCCGTCGGTGGTGAGCTGAGTTTCCGCGCCTGAGGCCATGTCTCGGAGCCAGAGGTTCCAGTCACGGATGAAGGCGCCAAGCTTCCGATCGGGCGAGAGGGTGAGAGGCGCGGGCTTTGCGCCTTGTTCAGCGGGAGTGAGGCGGGCGCAGGTGTAGGCGGGGAGCACGCAGCGGTAATCGATGTTGGCGTAGGTGAGGACGGTGTCGCGATCTGTCAGCGAGAGGATCGCGGTGATCTTGAGGTGACGCGCGTCTTCTTTGATTTTGCCTTCGGAGGCGGTGTGCAGCGCTGCCGCTAGTTTTTCCTGATCGAATATGGCGTTTTTTGCGCTCTTCGCGGGATCGACGAGCATGTAGGTGACGCCGGAGTCGTCGGCGGCGCGATACCAGAAGCGGTTTTCCTCGTCACCTGGGAGCCACGTCGCTCGTACAACGCCTGAGTAGGCGAGCGGGTTGACGTTATAGGGCATGAATTTTTCGGCGGCGGCGTAGTCTGCGTCGGTGTATTGGCGGGGCTGCTGGGCGTGCAGGGATGGGGCGGCTGCGAGTAACACGATCAAGGCGGCGGGGACAGTGGCGACTTTGAGCTTGCTGCATTTATTTGGGGACAATTGCTGGCTCCTTGAATTAGAAACTGCCTCGTCTGGATTTTTGTTAGCCTCGCGGCGAGGGAGCGAGTTCATGCGACATCTTTCAGCGGCGGTATCCATGAAAGATAAATGAACGCCTGCGTTAGCCTCCATTTCCAAGCCACGGGCGGCCGTGCTCGGCTATCCACGCTTCGAATTGCTGGAGGGCATGGTCGTAGCCGATCCTGGCCATCTCTTCGCCGCGGCTGAAGTCACGCAGCGAGAATTTGCCGAGTGGGATGGAGAGGTAGAGGTTGGCGCTCGCGCGGATCTGCTGGTTGTGGGCTACGCCGCCGAGGCGGATGAGGCGCATGAGGACGTCGCCCAGCGTTCCCATTTTCTTCTGGCGGCGAAGCGGGTTGAAGTTGCGCCGGGCGACGCGCCAGCCGGAGAGGTCCATGCCGAATTCCTGGCCCGCGGTGAAGTCGGTTTCAGGGGAGACATCGGCGGCGAAGACGGTACCGTTGCCGACCGCTTCGCGGACGATGTCGGCGGGGATGTTGTTAACCAGCCCGCCATCGACCAGGACATCGCCATCCCAGCCGAGCGGGGGAAACATGCCGGGCGCGCGGCAGCTGGCGAGTACGCTGAGCAGGGCGTTGCCGCTGCGATGGACAACCATGCGCGCGTGGACGAGGCTGGCGGAGATGGCGAAGTAGGGGAGCCAGAGGTCTTCGATATCCAGGCCTTCCAGATATTTGGCGAGGGCGAGGGTGACTTTCTTGCCCGTGAGCAGTGAGACGATGGGCAGCGTGTAATCGCCTTTGAGAGCCTGGGCGCAGCCTTGATCCATGACTTCGAGCATCTGGTCGTGGGTGTACTCCTGGGCGCAGGCGGCACCAATGATAGCGCCCATGCTGGTGCCGCCGACGAAGTCAATCGGGATGGCGAGGTCGCGCATGGCGTCGATGACGCCGATGTGCGCGAGGCCAAGGGCGAATCCTCCGCCGAGCGCGAGACCCACGGATTGGCGGTTGAGAGCACGTGCGATGCGGCCAATATCCGAGGGGCTGTTGCGGCGCACATGTTCATGGAGGTCGATGCCCATGGATTGCTTCCAGAGGCGAGTGTGGGAAACCGAGCCAGGCCCGTTGTCATGGATGAGGACCAGTGTCGTCTTAACCGAGGGAAGTGCCTTCTGCGTCAAGCGGAGCATGGTTCGCTCGCTTTTCTTGGGGTCGGAAACGCCGCCGGCGACGACAAGCAGGACGTCGGCCTGGCGGAGGCAACGGGTGGTCCAGGCGCTCTCGGCTGCGCCGGTTTGGTAATCGGCTTCATAGACTACGTGGCGGTAGACCATTTCCAGGTCGTCAAGCCATCCGAGGAGCCTGCGTTCGGCTACGTCGCTTACCTGGATGGAGTCTTTGGGTGCACGAGGCCCCATTGGACGTGAGCCCCCTTCCCTGCTGCCGTCTGCGCTCGAATTCCGGACGATGCGGTCCATGACGGAACGGTTTAGGTGCAGTGTGGGGCCGAAGGCGGAGAGTTGGCGAACCAATTCGCCGGTGAATTCGCTGGCGCCGCCGGCTTGTTCATTCGGGGTGAGAGGCAGGACGGCGATGGCGACGGGAGGGCGGTTTTCGCGCGTGGAATTGAAGCTTTGGAAGTTGGGATTGAGGTTCTGATCGCTCAGGCGGCGAGCCAGATGGCGGTTGAAGAGTCCGAGGAATTCCGTTGAGTTGGAGGCTACGATGCGGTCGAAGGCTGCCTTGTCCAGGCGGGCGAGGTGGGAGTCACGAATGGCGACGGCGGAGGCGGAGTGAGGTTCTCCGCTGAGCAGGGCCAGCTCGCCGAGGATGTCGCCTTTGCCTAGCTCTGCAATCGGAATTCTGGCCTCTTCGGTTGGGTCCCGGTGAGAGCTTTCCGGCGTTGCGGCGCGTTCCAGGCGCATGCGGCCGCTGAGGATAAGGTACAGTGCTTCGCCCTGTTGGCCATCGCGATAGAGTCGCTGGCCTGCGGTGAGGTCTACTCTTGCGAAGGCCGCGGCAAGGTCACGTTTGGCTTCGGCGCAGAGGCTGCGCAGCAGCGCGCTCTCTGCGATAGCAGCTGAGATCTGGTAGGCATCGAGACGGCTGGTCATCCAGGCTATGGTTGTCGCCATCTCGCCGGGGAACTGGGTGCAGAGGTGGTCGAAACCGGAGCCGGTGAGGGTGCGGACGACGGAGGGTTCAGCGGCTTGCATGGTGGTGGCGCTAGGATGGCCGGTAAGAAGGCTGAGTTCGCCAACGACCTGAGCTGGGCCGGCTGAGCCTAGATTCAGCGGTTGGTCGCTGGTTGGGGATTGCTGGGTGAGGAGCAGGCTGCCCGAGACGATGAGGAAGAGCTCGTCGCTGCGGTCGCCCTCGTGGACGAGGTATTCGCCGGCGGCGAGGGAGCGCTCGCTGGTGAGCTGGGCAATGCGCTCGCACGTTTCTGCGGAGAGCTGGGCGAAGGCCTCGGTGCGTCGCAGCAGGGATGCTATGGGGTCTGGCATTGAGGACACGTTGAGGGATGAGCCGATTGTACCCTCGACTTCAAAATATCGGATGTAATGCCTAGCTATGGCGTGGTCGCGGGGAGCATCTTGATGGTGCGGAGCCAGTCTTCTACACGGGCGGGCCAGGTGGTAACGGGCCAATTGGCCTGGGGACGGAGGCCGTAGCCGTGGCCGCCTTCGGCGTAGAGGTGGAGTTCGGCCGGGACCTTGGCGGCTTTGAGTGCGAGGAAGTAAGTCGTCGAGTTTTCTACGTGGACTGGGTCGTCTTCGGCCTGGACGATGAAGGCTGGTGGAGTCTGGGCGTTGGGGTGAATGTCCAGCTTATCGAGGTAGCTATGGTCGGCGTCCGCAAGGTAGCCGGGGTAAACGACTACGGCGAAGTCGGGCCGGCAGGATTGCTGGTCGGCTGCGTCGACGGCTGGATAAAGGCGCTTGTCGTAATGGGTGCTCAGTGCTACAGCGAGGTGGGCTCCGGCGGAGAAGCCGAGGACGCCGATGCGGTTGGCGTCAATCTTCCATTCAGCGGCATGAGCACGGACGAGCCCGACGGCGCGCTGGGCGTCATCGAGAGCTGCCGGGGATTTGCTCATGTATGGGCCCGTGTTGGGGACGCGGTACTTGAGCAGGACGCAGGTAATTCCTTTCGCCGTTAGCCAGTCGCAGACTTCCGTGCCTTCGAGGTCGATGGCCAGGATATTGTATCCGCCGCCGGGGAAGACGACTACGGCTGCGCCCGTGTTGGCTCCGCTTGGGGAGTAGAGAGTGAGGGTCGGAACGGAAACGTTGCCGAGATGAACGAGAGGGCGACCGGCGATTCGGTTGTCGGTCGGCTGCGTGAGGTCGGCTTCGGGCCCGGGGGTGGGAACGGCGTCAGGCGCGGCGCCGGGCCAGATGTTAATGGTGGTGTGACCAGGAGGCGGTGGCCAACCGGAGCCTTGTGCAGCAGCGATGGGCGGAAGGCAGGCAATCAGGAGCAGCGGGACGAAGGCTGGCAGGACGGATTTATGCATGGTTCAGGCCTCTATTTCGCAACGCAAGCGATGATTGCAGCCGACGGCGCTCGCGTGCAAGCGGAGTTGGGTTGCTGGTGTGACGGCTGCGCAATCGGTTTAGCCGCTTACGCGAGGCACGCCGGTTGGTATATCTTGGCTTGCAGCCGTTGAAGTGCTCGCCAAGGCGGCCGGGGGCTCATGAATTGGAATATTAGGGGCCGTTTGGGCCTGATGATGTTTTTGGAGTACTTCATCTGGGGCGGCTGGTACGTTACTTTCACAACCTGGCTTTCACAGACGCTTCACTTCTCCGGCACGCAGGCTGGAGTAGCTGCTGGAGCGACGGCGATCGGGGCGATGGTTTCGCCGTTTTTTGTGGGCCTGGTGGCGGACCGCTTCTTTGCCACGCAGCGGCTGCTGGCGGTGCTGCACTGCCTGGGCGGAGTGGTGCTTTTCCTGGCTTCGCGGCAGACGGAGTTTACCGCGCTCTACAGCCTGGTGCTGCTATATTGCCTGTTTTATATGCCTACGATGGCGTTGACGAACTCGCTGGCATTCCGGCAGATGCGGGAGCCGCAGACGGAGTTTGGACCGATTCGGGTGCTGGGAACGCTGGGCTGGATTGTGGCGGGGTTGCTTATCGGCACGCTACGCATTGAGTCGACGGCGATGCCGATGCGGATTGCTGCAGGCTGCTCGATCCTGATGGGGCTTTACTGCCTGACGCTGCCGGATACTCCGCCGATGTCGCGGACGAGCAAGGTTACGCTGGCTTCGATCTTCCCGATTGAAGCAGTGAAGCTGCTGGGCGAGCGGTCGATGGCGGTGTTTGCCATTGCTTCGTTTCTGATCTGCATTCCATTGCAGTTTTATTACGCGTTTACCAATCCTTTTCTGAATGAAATCGGGGTGGTGAATGCGGCGGGCAAGATGTCGGGCGGGCAGATGTCGGAGCTGTTCTGCATGCTGCTGATCCCCTGGTTTTTCCGGCGGCTGGGCGTGAAGTACATGCTGGTGGCTGGTATGAGCGCATGGACGCTGCGCTACCTGCTGTTTGCGTTTGGCAATCCAGACTCGCGGGTCTGGATGCTGTGGGCGGGGATTCTGCTGCATGGGATCTGCTATGACTTCTTCTTTGTAACCGGGCAGATCTACATCGACCGCAAGGCGTCCAAGGCGCTGCGGGCTGCGGCGCAGGGCCTGATCACCTTCCTCACCTATGGCGCAGGGATGTTTGTGGGCTCGTGGATTTCTGGAGCGGTGGTGGAGCACTACGCATCGAGCGCGACGACGCATAATTGGCCGGCAATCTGGATGGTGCCGGCGGTGGGCGCGGCGGTGATCCTGGTGCTGTTCCTGGTGACTTTTTCGGAGCGCAGGAAGTCCCTGGTTTCCGACGCGGAGCTTGCGCCGCAGACGGCTAAGTAATACAGGTTCGAAATCGATCGATCTCAAGGAGAAACGATGAAGAACTCCGTATCGAGACGCAGTTTTCTTGCTGCCACTGGCGCGGTCGGGGCCGGGGCTTTTGCAGCTTCCTTTTTACCGCGCACAGCTTGGGCCAGCCCGATGGGATTGCCGATTGGCATTCAGCTTTATACCGTGGGCAAGCCCCTTGGAGAAGATGCGCCGGGCACGCTCAAGCAGCTGCATTCGATCGGTTATCGCGAGGTGGAGAGCGCCGGGATCGGCAAGCACACGGCGAAGGAGTTTCGCGGGTTTCTGGACGATGCGGGGATCGTCTGTCCGAGCGCCCATCTCCAACTGGCCGGAGACAAGATCGACGAGCAGTTCGAGGAGGCGCAAGCGCTGGGAGCGCACTTCGCGGTGAGCTCAGTGCTGCGGAGTTTCAGCCCCGAATTCATGAAGGCGGCGCGGGCGGCAATGCAGAGCAACGGGGCTACTCCCATGCCAAAGATGGCGCCGATGACTCCGGATGATTTCAAAAAGACCGCGGAGCAGATGAATGAAGTGGGCAAAAAGGCCAAGGCAGCGGGCCTGCAGTATGCGTATCACAACCACAACTTTGAGTTTGAAAAGATGCCGGATGGCAGTCCGGCGTATGACCTGCTGGTGACGGAGACGGATCCAGAGCTGGTGAAGTTCGAGATCGATTGCGGATGGATGGTGGTTGCGGGGGCCGATCCCGTGGCGTATTTCAAGAAGTATCCTGGCCGCTTCCGAATGCTGCATATCAAGGACTTCAAACCGGTTGCTGCTCCGACGACGGAGTTGATGGGGCCGGGAAGGCCGCAGGGTACGGATCTGGGCACCGGATTTGTGAAATACGAGACGATTTTTGCGGCCGGTAAGGCGGCGGGCATCGAGCATATCTTCGTCGAACAGGAGGCGCCGTTTCCGGTCTCGCAGATGGAGTCGGCCAAGGTCGACTATGCTTATTTAGAAAAGTTCAGCTAGAAAATACCGGGGGAATTCAACAAAAATGAACAGGCTTAATCGCAGGAATTTTCTAAGGGCCGCCAGTGTCGCGACTGCCGGCTCGCTTGCTGGCTCGAAGTTATTTGGGCTGGAGAATCCGAATAGTGGGCGGCCGATTGCAGCCAACGATCATATCCAGCTGGCATTGATTGGCGCGGGCATTCAAGGGCAAGGCGATACACGCACCGCAATCCAGGTGCCTGGCGTGAAGCTGGTAGCTGTGGCGGATTGCTACCAGGGACGGCTGGATCACAGCAAGGAGATGTGGGACTCCGAAGCCGGCGGCGCCCTCTTTACCACCAAGCACTACGAAGAGATTCTCGCGCGCAAGGATGTGGACGCGGTGCTAATTGCCACTCCGGACCACTGGCACAAGCAGGTTGCAATTGACGCCATGAAGGCGGGCAAGGACGTCTATTGCGAGAAGCCGATGATTCATCTCTACGAGGACGGTCCGGAAATGATCGAGGCGGCGCGATCAACAGGGCGGATTATTCAGATTGGCAGTCAGCGGGTGAGTTCTCAGGTATACGCGAAAGCGAAGGAGCTATTGGCCGCGGGTGCGATTGGCGAGCTGAATCTGGTCAATGCCCGTTGGGATCGTAACTCGGCGATGGGGGCGTGGGATTACACCGTTCCGCTGGATGCGTCGCCGGAGACGTGCGACTGGCCGCGCTTTTTGGGGACGGCGCCGAAGATTCCGTGGAATGCGGAACATTTCTTCCAGTGGAGGAAGTGGAAGGCTTATGGCAGCGGCGTGGCCGGCGATCTTTTTGTGCATCTGTTCAGCGGAACGCACTTCATCACCGGCTCCAAGGGTCCGACGCGGGCGGTGGCTTCGGGCGCGCTCCGTTTCTGGAAGGACGGGCGCGATGTGCCGGATGTGATGCTGGGGATCTTCGATTATCCCGAGGGATTCAATCTCGCGCTGCGCGTGAACTTTGTGGATGGCGGCGAGGAAAGCGAAGGCCTGATCTTTACCGGCTCCGAGGGCACCTTGGAAATTGCCAACAACACGGTGAGCGTGAGCCGGTCTCCGCGACCAAAGGGGCCGGGGTACACGGTCTACACCTTTGCCGAGGCGATGCAGAAGGAAACGACCGACGCCTATCTAAAGAAGTATCCGAAGGAGCATCCGACTGGTTTGCCCCCGTTGGGTGAAGACAAGTACGTGGCCGCTCCGGGATACTCAGACAGCTACGATCACTTCCACAACTTCTTCGATGCCGTTCGTACGCGCAAGCCGGTCGTGGAAGACGCGGTGTTCGGATACCGGGCTGCAGGCGCGGCGTTGCTGGCGAATCTCAGCTACGAACGGGACGCGGTGGTGCACTGGGATCCGGTGGCGATGAAGCTGGTGTAGCAGCGGAGTCAGCGGGGCTGGCGGAGTTAGCGGCGTTAGCCGATTGATAGGTGGTGCGAGCGGGGTGTCCGGATCTGGACGCCCCTTTTCGTTTTTGAACGATCGCTAAACTTCCTGGTTCCGGATGCGTATGAAAGGAAATGAATTCGGTTTGGATTGCGGAATGCAGGAACGACCCTGATCTTTTTCTTCCTGGGAGGACGCGATGGGCAGCTTGATAGAAGATCTTCGATTGGCGGTGCGGCAGCTGGGGCGGTCGAAGAGCTTTACATTTGCGGTGGTGCTGACGCTGGCGCTGGGGATCGGGTTGAATGCGGCGATCTTCACGATGGTGGATTGCGTGCTGCTGCGGCCGCTGGGATATCGCGATGCAGATCGAATTTATGGCATCAATACGCGGTTCCTCGAGGAGCATCGGGCGATCCCCA
>Ga0302313_10003538_pt1 | contig 10198 bp, 7 predicted proteins | sample III_Palsa_N2_2_FD_200454 | JGI IMG/M metagenome (GOLD analysis project Ga0302313, IMG submission 200454) | Peat permafrost microbial communities from Stordalen Mire near Abisko, Sweden - III_Palsa_N2_2 | ecosystem: Environmental > Terrestrial > Soil > Palsa > Peat permafrost | place: Sweden...
CAGTGGAGACGCTCGTCGACGGGGCCTTCTTCAATTCCGGCCAGTCATGCTGCGGTATCCAGAGAATCTATGTGGCTCAGCCTCTGTATAAGGATTTTGTCGAGCGGGCGGTGGCGCTGACGAACCAATACATATTGGGTAATCCGCTCGATGCGCAAACCACCTTGGGTCCGGTGGTGCGGACGTTGGCAGCAGACGGTGTGCGGTCAGTGATCGCCGAGGCACTCGCCAAAGGTGCCAGGAATCTGATCGACGAAAGCCAGTTCGGCATGTCGCGCACTGGCACGCCATATGTGGCGCCGGGCGTGTTCGTGGATGTCGATCACGGCATGACGCTAATGAACGACGAATGTTTCGGCCCGGTGGTGGGCATCATGCCTGTATCGGGAGATGATCAGGCCATCGAACTGATGAACGACAGCCCCTACGGTTTGACCGCCGCTGTATTCACCACCGACGAAGAAGCCGCGCTATCGATCGGCCGGCGCGTCGAAACGGGTACGTTCTTTATGAACCGCTGCGACTATCTCGACCCAGCGCTCGCATGGACCGGCGTGAAGAATACGGGCCGCGGCGCGACCTTGTCGGCAGTCGGTTATGAGCACCTGACGCGACCCAAATCCTTTCATCTGAAAACCGGCCTCTGACCGAGACCTTCGAAGGAATTTCGTATGTCACTTCCCTCCGTCAACTGGAATTACCCGACTGCGGTCAAGGTCGGTGCAGGCCGCGTCCGCGAATTGCCGCAATGGTGTGAGAGCCTCGGCATGCGCCGGCCGCTGCTGATTACCGACCCGGGTCTGGCGGCATTGCCGCTCATCGGCAGCGTGCTCGATCATTGCCGGTCCGCCGGCCTCGAGTGCGGGCTGTTTCACGATATCAAGGGCAACCCGACCGGCAAGAATGTCGACGATGGCGTTGCCATCTTCAAGGCCGGTGGCCATGACGGTGTGATCGCCTTCGGCGGCGGTTCTGCCCTTGATGCGGCCAAGGCTGTGGCGCTGATGGTTGGGCAAGAGCGTCCGCTGTGGGATTTCGAGGATGTCGGCGATAACTATCTGCGGGTCAACGTGGCCGGTATGGCGCCCGTTGTGGCAGTGCCGACTACTGCCGGAACTGGCTCAGAAGTCGGGCGCGCTTCGGTGATCACCGACGACCACGCGCACGTGAAACGGATCATCTTTCACGCGAAGATGTTGCCTGCGGTCGTCATTCTCGACCCTGAGCTGACGGTGGGCCTGCCTGCAAAGCTGACGGCAGCGACCGGCATGGACGCTCTGTCGCATAACCTGGAAGCCTACTGCTCGCCGTTTTATCATCCGATGGCCACGGGCATCGCGCTTGAGGGTATTCGTTTGATCAAGCAGTTTCTGCCGCGTGCGGTCAAGGATGGCCACGATCTCGAAGCGCGCTTGCAGATGCTGGTGGCGTCGAGCATGGGCGCTACGGCGTTTCAGCGTGGTCTCGGCGCGATGCATGCGCTGGCCCATCCGCTGGGCGCGTTGTATGACGCTCACCACGGGATGCTGAACGCTATCCTAATGCCGTATGTGCTCAAGGCCAACGAAGCCGTCATCGCGGAGCGGATCGAATTGTTGGCGCGCTACCTTGAGCTGGCGCAGCCGTCGTTTGCATCGTTTCTCGACTGGGTGTTGGCGATGCGCGAATCGTTGGGCATTCCCCATACGCTGAGCGAGATCGGCATCGGCGCGCAAGACGCGGCGAAGGTCGGCGAGATGGCCGTGGTCGACGGATCTGCCGGGACTAACCCGATTCAGTTTAGCGCTGCAGACTACAGCCGCATTTTCGTAGCCGCAGTAGAGGGCATGTTGTAACGCCAGTCGCAACGAGTCGGTCTTATTGGGGGATGGCGTGGCAAGAATCGGGATCGGCGGCTTTCTACATGAGACGAATACCTTCGCCGCCAGCCGCGCGCGCTTCGCTACCTTTGTCGAAGCGGACGCGTGGCCCGGTTTGCTGGTCGGCGAGGAGATGTTCGGCGCAGTCTCGGGCGTGAATCTGGCAATCGACGGTTTTATCCGTGCCGCGCAGCCCTCGCATGAACTGGTGCCGCTATTGTGGGCTTCGGCGAATCCAAGCGGCCCGGTGACGGAAGACGCGTTCGAAGCGATTGCCTTCATGCTCGACCGGATGATCCGCGATGCGGGTCCGCTAGACGCGCTGTTCCTCGATCTGCACGGGGCGATGGTGAGTGAGCATCTGGAGGACGGCGAAGGTGAATTGCTCCGGCGCTTGAGGCAAAGAGTCGGCGCTGCATTGCCGATCGTCGTCGCACTCGATTTCCACGCCAACATCACGCCCGCCATGTTCGAGCATGCGAGCGGCCTGCTGGCATACCGCAGCTATCCGCATGTCGATATGGCGCAGACTGGGCAGCGTGCGCGGGTGTTGATGGACCGGTTGCTCGCCGGCAGCGCGCTGCACAAGGGCTATCGCCAGTTACCTTTTCTTATCCCCATGCCCTGGCAAAGTACCTTGGCCGAGCCGATGCGCAGTCTGGTTGCGCTCGGTGATTCGCTGGCATCGGAACAGGTCTTTTCCGCGGAGTTTGTGCCAGGCTTCCCGCTTGCCGACATTTATCACAGCGGAGCTAGCGTGATCGCGTACGGCCACGATCGCATGGCGGTCGAACTCGCGGTCGAATCGCTGACGCATGCTGCTCTCGCGAGGCAGGCCGATTTCGGCGGGCGTCTGTATGCGCCTACCGACGCGGTCGCGTATGCGGTCGAGCAGGGACTACGTAGGGAAGCCGGCACCATCATCCTGGCCGATACCCAGGACAATCCTGGCGGCGGGGGTAGTGGCGATACGACCGATATCCTTCACGAACTGTTGCGGCAAAACGCGCAACGGGTTTGCCTTGGCGTAGTGTGCGATGCGGGATTTGCCGAAGCAGCAACGTACGCTGGCGTGGGTGCCGTGATCGACGTTCCGCTCGGTGCAGCGAGTGGCATCGGAGCGCCGCCACTGCAAGTGCCGCTTGAGGTGCTTGCACTGGGAACCGGCCGTTTCACCGGCACGGGGCCGTTCTACCTTGGCTGTCATATGGATCTCGGGCCGATGGCCCGGGTGCGTTGCGGTGGCCCCTTGGGTGTCGAGGTCGTGGTATCAAGCCGCAAACAGCAAGCTGCCGATCGCGCCATGTTCCGCCATCTCGGCGCCGATCCGGCTGATTACCGCACTCTGGTTCTAAAGAGTTCGGTCCATTTCCGGGCCGACTTCGCCGCGCTCGCGGACGAAATTCTGGTGGTGGCCGCGCCCGGCGCCAATGCCGCGGACTTGCGCCAGTTACGCTACGAAAAATTGAGGCCCGGCGTCACGCTGCTTTGAGATCAGCCCAACAGGATTGACGGCAGCAACCACGGTGCGTTCGCCTCGATGATCGGCAGGAAGCGATCCTTTAGCAATTGCACGCTGTCCTGAGCGAGTTGCTGCGGCAGCAAGCCCAGATCGTCTTGACGGGCAACCATGGTGAGTTCGCGAAAGAACTCCTCGCCGGGAATGGGCGCCAGGCGAAACGCCTGGGAGAACTGCCTATCGGCGGTCAGCCCCGACTGCAGCAGACACAGTGGCGTCGTGATGGTCCATCCGGCATTGGCCATCACGAGAGACATGATCGCAAACGTGTTGTCGAGTTGCAGGCGCACGGGCGGCTGAAATCCCCATTTTTCCAGCTGCGTTTCAATACTACGGCCTATTACGCTGGTATTGCTGTAACGAATGAAGTCGTCTCTGACCTGCAGGCTGCGCAAAGAAGGAACGGCCCCTTTGAAATTGCTGGGCAACACCAGAACGAAGGGCTCACGCAGGATGCGCTGGCGGTACAGCGAGGGGTTTTTTGACACCACGTCATCGGAGACGATGATGTCGACCTTTCGCGCGAGCAACGCTTCGGCATGCTGATGCGATAGACCGGTCACCATCGACCAGTTGGCGGTACGCTGCCGTATCGCAGCCAGCAGCTCGGCGCCAATGCTGGTGGCCATCGAATCGACCAACGCAATGCGAATGTGTTTGAGCGGTTCGCCGTGGGGCTTGTGGAATTCCTGGCTCAAATGCCTGGCGTCATCCAGCAGCGTAAGCGCGCGGTTGTAAAACTGACGGCCCACGGGTGTGAGCATCGGGGGACGCTGCGAGCGATCCAGCAATTGCAGATTGAGCGCCTGCTCCAGGTTCGATAGCGATTGAGAGACGGAGGACTGTGTGATGTTGAGCCGCTGACCGGCAGCCGTCATGCCGCCGGATTCGACGATAAGCACGAAGACCTCGAGCGCCTTCAGATCGAAATTGATTCCATTTTGCATAAGACCAGCTGAATCGCTGCGGGAAGTGGTCAGGAGCGGGTGAGTGGCGCGACACTTCCGGGTAGTGTACCTGCCGTTAGCGGTGATACAAAAATGTGGAACCTAAAGCGCGAAAAAATGGATGTCCTTTGATCGCCTTGCCGTGCTGCAGCAAGGCGATCGATGTCAGAGTGCGTCATCCAGACCAATGCCGGAACTAGAACTGCTCCTTACCGAAGAGCGACTTCGCATTGTTCTGGTCGATACGCTGGGTGGGCACCGTCACATTGCGTGGCACCTCGGTCGCGCAGTCGATCAGGATCTTCTTGGCGAGTTCGAGCGCCTGTGCGGCTCCCGTGGGATAGGTGTAAGTCGCTGCCCATTGACCGTCCGCGACAGCACGGATGCCGCCTGACGGTCCCGGCAAACCGTCCGTGCCGATGATCTTCACCTGGTCGGTCTTGCCAGCCTGCTTGGCCGCGATATATGCACCCGCCGCCGCCAGATCGTTGCTGGTGTACACCAGCTTGATGTCCGGGTGCGATTGCAGCATCGCGGAGAAAACGGTCACAGCCTGGTCTTCCATCCAGTCCACGGGCTGCACCGCGACGAGCTTGATCTTGGGATTCGTGGCAATGCCAGCCTTGAATCCTTCGAGGCGCTCAATGGCAGGCGACGAACTCGGCAGACCTTCCAGGATGGCCGCCTCGCCGCCGTCGGGCAGTAGCGTCTTCGCCGCCCACTCACCCGCTTCCTTGGCGATTTCCCGGTTGTCCCCACCCACGAAAGCCGTGTAGTTGTCGCCAGTCGTCTTGCGGTCGAGTTCGATCACGGGCACACCGGACTTGTAGACGGCCGTCACGGCAGGCGTGAGCGGCGCTGCCTCGAACGGCGAGATCAGCAGCAGATCGACGTGCTGGGTCTGGAAGTTCTCCACCTGCGAGACCTGCGTGTTCACGCTGGCCTGTCCGTCCGCGATAACGAGCTTGAATTTCGGGTAGTTTTTCACGAGCCGTTCGAGCTCGTGATTGACGTGCTCGCGGTACGGCTCCTTGAAGTTGGCCTGGCTAAAGCCGATCACGTAATCGTTATTCGGCCCGCACTCTTTCGCGAGCGGCGTACCCGCAGCCCACGCGCCGGAGGCGACAGCCGCGCCGGCAACAAGCAAAGTCGTCTGCAGAAGTGTTTTCATGTGCCCGTCTCCAAATCGTTTTGAAAGATGCCGGACGCAACCCCGATCTTCGCCGCCGGGAGCCGCGCGAGAGACTACCGCTTCGAACCTCCGCGGCCGACGACGTAGGTTTGCAGTGCTGCGGCGATTACGATGATTGCGCCCGTCGCAAGAAGCTGCATGGCGGCACTGACGTCATTGAGCTGCAGGATATTGGCGAGCGCCCCCAGCATAATGGCGCCTGCAATCGTGCCGATCATCGAGCCGGCACCGCCGAACAGGTCGGTGCCGCCGATCACGACCGCGGCGATCGCGTTGAGCTCGTAGCCCAGGCCATCATTTGGACTACCGAATGAAAACTGGCCAGCGTGAACGATGCCGGCAATCGCAGAGGCGAAACCGGTGAGTGCATAGACCGAGATCTTGATCGCACTGACCGGAATGCCGGACAGACGCGCCGCCTTCTCATTGCCGCCAACAGCGACAACGTAGCGCCCATAGCGTGTGTTGTTAAGCAGGAACGCCGCAATGACAGCGAGCACCACGAACACCAGCGTAGCAACGGGAAAGACCCCGCCGATTCTCTCGCCGAGCACCCCGAAGGCCGGTGGCGCGTTTCCAGGCCCTACGCCATATTGGATGTTGATGAATGCGTTATTGGAAGCGATCAAGGCGAAACCGCGCGCAGCCTGCAGGCCCGCGAGCGTGACGATAAACGCCTGAATGCGAAATGCGGTGGAGATCGCCCCCTGAATGGCGCCGAATATCACCCCGGTCACGATGACAAGTGACAGCGTGCTCCAGAGCCCCCAGCCCTGGTTGATAAACAAGGTCGCGGTCAATACCGAGCAGAGTCCGAGCACCGCGCCAACCGAGAGGTCGATCCCGGCCGCGATAATCACGAACGTCATGCCGAGCGCGAGAATGCCGGTTTCGGAGATCGACCGGATGATATTGGCGATGTTGTCGGGTGCAAGAAACAGGATATGGCCATGCCTGCGCGGGGAACAGATCATGCCGGCAGCCACCACGAGGATGAGCCCTAACAGGCTCTGAAAGCGAACCAGATGAGTGAGCAGGCCACGCGGACGATTTCCGGCCGTGGTGGATGTCGGTGTCGTGCTCATGCGGCCAGACCCTCCCCTTCACTGACGCGCCGGATCGCTTCTTCGCTGGGATTCGGGCCGAATTCCTGAATCGTCTGTCCTGCGTGCATGACGATGATCTTGTCGCACAGACCGATCAGCTCCGGCAGTTCCGAGGACGCTACCAGCACGCCAAGCCCCTGTTCCGCGAGGATGCGTAGGCGCCGGTAGATTTCAGCCTTGGCGCCGACGTCGACGCCACGCGTCGGTTCGTCGAGCAACAGCAAGCCCGGTTCGCTCATCAGTTCTTTGGCGAACACGACCTTCTGCTGGTTGCCGCCCGAGAGGTTGACGACTTTGGCTTCGGGACGCCGCGGGCGCACGTCGTAGTCTTCGAGGGCGCGGATCACCTCGCGCCGTTCGAGTGCACGCGAGACGAGACCAAAGGGCGTGACTCGCTTGAGCGTCGACATGACCGTGTTCTGCGCGACGGTGTGATTGAGGATGAGTCCAGTGCCGCGCCGGTCGTCCGTGACATAAGCAATTCCCGCCTGGCGTGCGGCCTTGATATGACCGAGGGCAGTTGGCCTGCCACGCACTTCGACGAGTCCGCGCCAATGTCCACGCGTGCCGAAGCCGTACAGGGTCGAAAGAAGCTCCGTACGTCCTGCACCCATGATGCCGGCGAGACCGACAATCTCACCTTCATGCACCGTCAGCGAGATATCGCGCGGCGCTTGCCACCCCACGCGCGGGATGCTGGACTCGAAGGCAGCGTGTTCGAGCCGCAGGATCGGCGCGCCTATCTTTTGGGCTCGCGGTGGGAACAGATCGGAAAACGGGCGGCCTACGAGAAGCTGAACGAGCGTGGCCTGCGGTGCATCCGGGGCAGTCGTGCCGACCACGGCGCCGTCGCGCATCACCGTTACGCGGTGCGCGATGCGCGTCACTTCCTCAAGCCGGTGAGAGATATAAACGATCCCGACGCCGCGTTCGGATAGCTCTTTCACGACGGAGAAGAGGTGGTCCGCTTCGACCGCCGACAAAGCGGCGGTGGGTTCATCCATGATGAGGATGCGTGCATTCGCCGACAAGGCTTTAGCGATTGCGACGAGCTGACGCTCGCCCATGCGCAAGCTCGAAACCGGGAGGCTGGCATCCAGCGATACGCCCGCATGGGCTAGCAGATCCTGAGCTTTGCGCCGCATGGCGGCGCCGGCCAGCACGCCCCAATGGGTCATTTCGTTGCCGAGGAACAGATTACCCGCGATGTCGAGGCCCGGAACCAGGTCGAGCTCTTGCGGGATCATCGCGATTCCCGCGGCGTGGGCGTCGCGAGGGCTCGCGAAGTTCAGCGGATTGCCGTCGAGTTTGATAACACCTGCATCGGGCCGAACGGCGCCCGACAGTACCCCCATCAAGGTGGATTTGCCCGCACCATTTTCGCCGAGCAGAACGTGCACCTCGCCGGCCGCGACGTCGAAATCGACCCCCTTCAGCGCATGAACACCGCCGAAGTGTTTGCGGATTCCCAGTAATTCCAGGTGGCAAGCCGTCATGGCATGCCGGCGCGAGCTTTACGTACGGGCATACGCAGGTTCTTTTCCGGTGTAGGCGGTCGTCCCCAACGTAGGGGTTCGTTAATTCCTTACTTCCCCAACAAGCCTACGAAAAGCTAAGCGCTCCTACAAGCGCTTGCTTCTCGATACTTACCCTGATATTCGGCAAAATGGTCCGACCGTGTGGCGCATTGAGGTCAAACCGTGCGCTCAATGCTCTCCGCTTACCTGACGGATCGAGTCCAGTTCAGCGAGCACGGCTTCGGATAGCTTCAACTGCGCCGCCTTCAGGTTTTCGCGCAGATGCCCGACTGACGAGGTGCCCGGAATCAGCAGAATGTTAGGCGAACGATGCAAGAGCCACGCGAGCGCGACCTGCATCGGCGTTGCACCAATGGATTCCGCGACCTTGGACAACCCTGACGACTGAATCGGCGTGAATCCCCCAAGCGGGAAGAACGGCACATACGCGATACCCTTGGCGGCCAGTTCGTCGACCAGCGCATCGTCCTCGCGCTGCACGAGGTTGTACTGATTCTGCACACAGACAATCTCGGCAATACCCTGCGCCTCGGCAACCTGCGTCGAAGTCACGTTGCTCAGCCCGATGTGGCGAACCAGACCCTGACGCTGAAGCTCCGCCAATGCTTCGACCTCCCTGGCAATCGAACCTTCCGCGGGACCGTGGATCTTGCCCATGATCCGCATATTGACGACCTCGAGCGTGTCGAGACCCAGATTGCGAAGATTGTCATGGACGCTGCGTTCAATATCTTTCGGGTCGGTTGCTGCAAGCCAGGCGCCGTCGTCTCCACGGACTGCGCCCACCTTGGTGACAATGACGAGATCGCCCGGATAAGGGTGAAGCGCTTCGCGAATGATCTGGTTGGTGACATGCGGCCCGTAGAAATCGCTCGTGTCGATGTGATCGACGCCCGACGCGATGGCCTCGCGAAGCACCGCGATGGCCGCGTCACGATCCTTGGGCGGACCAAACACGTTCGGTCCTGCGAGTTGCATGGCGCCGTAGCCCATCCGTTTGACCGTGCGGTCGGCAAGCCTAAAAGTGTCTGCGAGGGTAGATGTAGTCATAACGCTCTCCGTTGGCGAGTGATGAGACGCAGTATGGTCGTGATTGCGTTGTTTGAAAATCCGATCTAAATTGCACGGGTTGTTCAAAATTTTGCACAATCGCCATGGAATTGAATGATCTCGCCGCCTTCGTCTCTGTCGCCCACGCCGGGGGTTTTCGCGACGCTGCCCGCATCAGCGGCGTGTCCGCCTCGAGCCTGAGCACGGCCGTACGCCGGCTCGAGACGAAGTTCGGTCTGCGTTTGCTCAACCGGACCACCCGCAGCGTGGCGCCGACCGAGGCGGGGCTACGTCTGCTCGAAACGCTGACGCCTCTGTTCAGCGAGATGGAAGCGGCCCTGGACGTTCTGAACGGGTTTCGGGAGAAGCCGACCGGTACGCTCAAGCTCAACGTGCCGTCGAGCACGGCGCGAATTATCTTGCCGAGCGTCATTGCGTCGTTTCTGAAGGCGTATCCCGACATCCGCGTGGAGGTCGTGGTGGAGGACGGCTTTGTCGATGTGCTCTCCGTCGGCTGCGATGCGGGTATTCGCTACGACGAGCGGCTGGAGCAGGACATGATCGCTGTGCCGATCGGACCGCGTGTGCAGCGCTTTGCTACGGCTGCGGCGCCGGGGTATCTCGACTTACACGGGAGACCTGATCATCCGCGCGGGTTGCTTTCGCATGCCTGCCTGCGTGGGCAGTTTGCTGGGGGCGCGAAGCCGACCTGGGTTTTCGAACGGGATGGTGAGGTGGTGCGGTTGGATCCATCGGGGCCGCTGCTGGTCCGGCCGGGGGCTGCAATGGATCTGGCGATTAGTACCGCAGTGGCAGGGGTAGGGGTGATCCACCTGTTCGAGGATATGCTGCGCCCGCATCTCGAGAGTGGAGCGCTAGAGCCGATTCTGGAGCCGTGGTGGCCGAGTTTTCCGGGGCCGTTTCTCTACTATCCGGGGCGGCGGCATTTGCCGGCGCCGTTGCGGGCCTTTGTGGATTTTTTGAAGG
>Ga0302313_10003556_pt1 | contig 10173 bp, 7 predicted proteins | sample III_Palsa_N2_2_FD_200454 | JGI IMG/M metagenome (GOLD analysis project Ga0302313, IMG submission 200454) | Peat permafrost microbial communities from Stordalen Mire near Abisko, Sweden - III_Palsa_N2_2 | ecosystem: Environmental > Terrestrial > Soil > Palsa > Peat permafrost | place: Sweden...
CGTTACCGCACGCGCACTTCACGTGGGTGTCTTCGTATACAGGATGAATTCCAGTCTTAGGCATTTTGTTTCCTTCTAGCTCTCCCGCCGCAGAACGGTTCGCTTGGCGTGTCCACTGTGCGAGGTAAACCCGCGGGGCTCAGGCCATCGAATTCCTGTCGCGCTGCAAGCTTGGGTCCCGACTCCCGGGACTTCAGGCGCTACCTATTAGAGTACCATTTCCCGCCAAACGACTCTGTTTCCCTCCCACCGCATCCCTTTCGCACAGCCGCCACATTTCTCCAGTCCTGCGATACTTAACTTCGTGCCCCAACCCTGCCCCTTCTGCGACGACTCCGGTCTCCGCCTCATCGACCGCCCCGACGGCAACCGCGTCGCCGTCGAGTGCTCCTGCCGTGCCGCCCGCCGCGCCCAGCGAGCGGTCGACCAGGCCCGCATCCCGCAGCGCTACGCTCACTGCTCGCTCGAAAGCTACGAGCTGGACTTCCCCTCCGCGCATCGCTCGCTCGGCGGCGCGCTCCTCCAGGCCCGCAACTTCGTCAAGGCCTACCCGCTGGAGACCGACGGAAAAGGCCTGATGCTGGTCGGCTCCATCGGTATCGGCAAGACCCACCTCGCCGTCGGAATCCTCAACGCGCTGATCGCCGAGCGTGGCGCCAAGGGCCTCTTCGTCGACTACCGCGACCTCCTCAAGCAGGTGCAGAACAGCTACAACCGCAACGTCGGCACCACTGAGCTCGATGTGCTCCGCCCGGTCTTCGACGCCGAAGTCCTGGTGCTCGACGAACTCGGCGCCTCCAAGCCCTCCGAGTGGGTCTGGGACACCGTCGCCCACATCCTCAACACCCGCTACAACGATCGCCGCACCACCATCATCACCACCAACTACGCCAACCTCCCGCCGCTCGGCGGAGAACTCACAGGCCCTCGCGCCGCCGTCCGCGAAGAGACCCTCGGCGACCGCATCGGTGAACGCATGCGCTCGCGCCTGCAGGAGATGTGCGTCGTCGTCGAGATGACCGGCCAGGACTTCCGCCAGCACGTAAAGCGCGCCAGCTTCGCCTGAGCGTCCGTTATAAAATCGCCCTGAGTCGTCCAATGCCTGAACCCACACCCAACCCGCAACCCGGCATGTTCACCGAGCCCGCCCCCGAGCGCAACTTTCCTACAACCGCGGTCGCCATCGCCGGCATGGCCATCGTTATTCTCGTAGCATTCTTCATCCTGCTGGCGCACCGTCATACACCGCCGCCGCCTCCCAAAACCGTGCAGCCACTCGCCGCCTACGCTTCCAATCTCACCGTCAGCGACATCCAGATGAGCGAAGCCGACAGCACCCTGGGTGGCAAGTCGATCTACATCGACGGCCACCTCGCCAACCACGGCACCGCAACGGTCACCGGCATCACCGCGCAGGTCCTCTTCGCCAACGACGAAGCCATGCCCCCGCAGATGGAGACCACCCAGCTCTACCTCATCCGCACCCGCGATCCCTACGTCGATACCGAGATGGTCAGCATGGCGCCGATCGCTCCCGGCACCGAGGCCGACTTCCGCCTCATCTTCGAGAACATCCACTCCAACTGGAACACCCAGCCGCCGGAGATTCGCCTCACCCAGATCAGCACTCGCTAGCGCCGGTTCACGATACTAGCGCCGGTTCACGATATATGTAGAGCAAACTTTGTCATCTCGACCGAAGCGTAGCGCTTTTGCGGAGCGCAGTGGAGAGACCCCTGTATTTTGCTCCTGCCACCGATCCTATACACCTTAGCTGAAAGCGCTCTAGTTTCCGAAATCCAAATCGCCACTCAGCGCGTCAACCAGATAGCCCTCCAAACCGAGGGCACCAAGGCAGTTTGGCCCTCCCGCAAGGGAGGGCCCTTTTTTGTACCGCAGCCTCAGCCTGCTCTAGAATCTCCGCTATGACGGAGTACATCTTCGACGCCGATCTGACGCCACAAGAAGTCACTCGTGTCCGCCTGCGGCGCTGGATCGGCCTCGCCGCCAGCATCATCGGCACAGCCGCTGTAGCCGAGCTGTTCTTCAGCGTGTTCCCTGGACTGGAGCATCAGCGCGCCGCCAACGCAGCCATCTTCGCCGGGATTCTTGCCATGGCAACCCTGATGGCCGATACGCTCACGCCAAAGCTTGCAAAACGAAAACAGGAGAGGTCGTTCCGCCTCGTCATCGATGGAGACACGTTCACCAGCTTCGCGTTTCCCCGCAAGACGATCACTCTAAACCGCTCCGAGATTCTTGAGGCCCAGCACACACCCATCGGCGAACTTTGGCTCGTCACAGCGTCCAAATCCCGTCGCATCATCGTGCCGGCAGGGCTGCCGCAGATGGAGGGCCTCAGTGCAGAATTATCAGCGCACGGAATACGCTTCACCTCGCCGTCGCGTTGGTGGGAACGCCACCTGCTGCCACAGGTCTTCGGAGCCTTTTGCCTCTCGGCAGCAACTGTCGGAATGCTCAAGTTTGCGCGGCCCTTGCTCGCGCTCGTTAGCGGCTTGATTCTTGTTGCAGTCGTATGGCTGCAGTTCTGCCGCGTTCGTCAAGGCAAGAAACCGGGATTCTCGTCAGACGCGGTCGCTTGGATCGCTCTCGTTGCACTGGTCGTCTTTGTCGTGGTGACCTATCGCTACTTCCACTAGAGTCCGCTAACCGCCGCATGGACCGCCAGCAGCGTCTCCAGCACGCCCTTCAGCTTGTTCAGGTGCAGCGCATTCGCCCCGTCCGACTTCGCCTCCGATGGGTTGTCATGCACTTCGAGAAACACCCCATCGATCCCCGCTGCGACCGCTGCCCGCGCCAGCACCGGGATAAACTCCGGCTGGCCGCCGCTAACGCCTTTGCCACCGCTCGGCGTCTGCACTGAGTGCGTTGCATCGAACACCACGGGCGCAAACTCCCGCATCGCCGGCAGCCCGCGCATATCCACCACCAGGTTGTTGTACCCAAAGCTCGCCCCGCGTTCGGTCAGGCAGACCCGGCTGTTGCCGCTCTCGCGGATCTTCTCTGCCGCGTGCCGCATGTCCCACGGAGCCACGAACTGGCCCTTCTTCACATTGACCGCCCTCCCGGTCTCCGCGGCGGCGATCAGCAGGTCGGTCTGGCGGCAGAGAAACGCAGGAATCTGTAGCATCGCATCCACCGGCCCCAGCGCCTCGCTGGCAGCCTTGCACTGCTCGGGTGTGTGGATGTCGGTCAGCACCGGCAGCCCATTGCTTTCGCCGATCGCCCGCAGAATCCGGCAGCCCTCGGCCAGCCCCGGCCCGCGAAAGCTGTGGATCGAGGTGCGATTGGCCTTATCGTAGCTGGCCTTGAAGATGTACGGGACTTTCAGGTCGGCGGCTATGCGCTGGATCGCGTCGGCGAGTCCGCGCGCGTGGCCTTCGGACTCGATCACGCACGGCCCGGCGATCAGAAACAGCTCGCCCCCGCCCACCGTGACATTGCCAAGTTGGAAGCTGGATGAATGACTCACAATATCTATTGGAGCATATTTGAGGCTCCGTTCGCCGCCCACAAACAACAACGCCCCAGCATCGGCCAGGGCGTCGTCTCATTCACTATTCACTAACCACTGCTTCTACGGATTCACAACCGACGACGCATGGCTGCCGTTCGCAACCGCCGTCACGCAGGAGGGCAGTGTCGTCGTCGGGAAGGGGCTGTTGGGGATCGTCGTCAACGCCCCGGTGCTGGGGTTCATCTGCAATCCGGAGATCGAACCGTCCAGCGAGTTCGAGGTGTAAACGTAGATGCCCAGAGCCGGCTCGATTGCGACGCAGGTCGGCGCGGTGGCCACCGTTGCCGCGCCCGCTCCGGCCACGCCGCCCAGCGAGCCGTCCGCGCTGTTGATCGCATAGGAACCGACCGTGTTGGAGTTCTGGTTCGCCGATAGCAGGAACTTGCCGCGCGGGTCGACGGTCAGATTTACCGGGTAAAGCCCGGAGATCGAAGGGCTGCTCCTCAGGCCGGTCAGGTTCCCCGTCGTATTGTTCGCGATTTGGTAGCCGTAGATCTGGTTGGAAGCCTCATCCGCCGCGTACACATACCGCGTCGTCGGCTCAACCACGACCGAACTTGGTCTCACTCCGGCAGCATACCCTGTGCACAGCACGTTGGCCGTGGTGGTGCAGCTGGCACCCGAGAGCAGCGCCAGGGAGCCGGTGGTCATGTTCTGCGAGAACCCGAGTATCGCCGCATTCGGCGCGGTCTCCTGGTCCAGGACGTAGGCATACACGGCATAGTGGCCCGTGCCGCTGTTGCACGAAGCGTTCAGCGTAACCTGCTGGGCGGGTGCGGTGGTGTAGCAAATGGGCTCCGACACCGCGATGCTGACCGGGTTGTTGCCCACTGGAACGTAATAGAGGCCGTTGTTCTGCACCGGGGTCCCTAACAGCCCGTTCGTTTGGTTGATCGGGAAGATAGTGACGCCGCCCTTGCCGGGGCTGGCCGTCGTGTATCCAGGCTGCAAAGTAAACGTCACATACAGAAACGAGCCCGTGGAGTCGATGGTCGCCGCGGTGGGCAAGCTCCCGCCGGGAATCACCGTGCCATTTACTACCGGGGAAAGACTGGTCGTCGCCTGTCCATACAACTTGCCGTCCGTGCCTACGGCGTACACGCCGATGGCGGAGGTGAAGTTATTGACCACGTAGATGTACTTGCCGTTGGGGCTGGGGACGATGGCCACCGGCGTGGTGCCCGTCCCCTGGAAAGGCGATCCGGTGATCTGGGTCAGTGCGCCCGATTGGTAGTCCACCGCGAAGGCCGATATCGTCCCGGTCTGCGCCGAGGTGGCGTACACGTACGCCACCGTGTAATCGCGGCTGCATGCCGTGGCGCCGAGCCCTATACCCAATGACATTCCCGTGGCCAGTGCCGCGCGACCGATGCTTTTCCACTTCATGAGCTTCCCTTACGTCCCGGCCGCCGCAGCGGCCTTTATTCGATATAGCCGCCGCAGCGGCCCTCTTCGGTATGCCGGCCTTGCAAGGCCGGAAAACTTGAATACCCACCGCCCGGAACTACCTGGCGGCGCCTGCTTGCTTTAGCTCACCGCTCCGCTCAACACCAGGCAACTCGCCACTCCGGTAGCGTTGAACGTCGAACCACGAGTCAGGCCGGACAAGTTGCCCGTGGTCGGGTCGATTATCTTCCCCGTCACCGTGCCGTCGTGGGCCGAGATATAGATGTATTGGTTCGATGGATCTTCCACCATGCACACCGGCCCCGAACCGACCGTGAACGGCGCTCCCGCAATCACCTGCAACTGCCCCGTCACCGCGTTGATCGTATACGCCGAGATGCTGCTGTTCGGCGAAGTCGGCGTACTGTTGTTCGACTGGTTCAGCACATACAGATACTTGCCGCTGTTATCCAGCAGCGAGTAAGTCGGGTTCACCTGCCCGGCGATGTTGGTTACCGCGCCGCCGGTCACGGGCGTCAGCGTGCAGCCGGAACCAAGCGTGAACGGATAGATGTAGTTCGTCGTTGAGCCGCCATTGGAATCCGTCGCATACATATAGCTGCCGGTTCCATTGATGGAGGTCACAGACTTTGTAAGCAGTGGCTGGCGTCCGGTTCCGGGGAAGATTAGTTGGCCGCCCGAACCGATGGAGTAGGGTGAGACCGACTGGTCGGCGGAGTTCACCGTCAGCAGGCAATTGCCGGCTGTCTTCATCATGAACGGAGACGAGCCCACCTCCCAGAAATACGTATTGAGCCCGGCTGAACTCAGCGTCTGGGAGTTCTGCACCAGCGAGAGCCTTCCGGTATTGATGTCGGACGAGAACACCGTGATCGAGCCATTCCCGTCGGTATTCGGTCCGGAGACCGGTATACCGTTCGCGGTGGGGGGAGAGTACTTGTCCAGCACATAGAGAAAGCTGCCGCTGGAGTCCATCTGCGCCCACTGCGAGACGTAACCCAGGGACGAGTAGGTGGCCTGATAGGTCAACGTGCCGTCGCCGCCCACGGCGAACTCGGTGATCGCCTGGCCGACGCCCGGGCCTGCCGCGCTGCCGTTCGTACCCTGGTTGATCACATAAACGAACCGCCCGCCGGCCTTCACCACGATCGAAACAGGCACCGATCCGCCCGTCGAGAACGGCGAGTTCGGAATCGTGGTCAGGTTCCCGGTGTAGTCGTCGATCTTGAAGCCGGCGATCTGGTTGTACTGCTGTCCCAGAACCCACATGTAGCCGATCGTGCCGCCGCCACAGGCCGTCATGCCTAGTCCCAATGCCACCGATGCCAACAAGGCCATCGTCAAACGGCCAAACAAACTCAACTTCATGCGTTTCCTTCATCCTCCGTCTCCATGCCCGGTTTGGAGGCAAAGAGATTCGGAGAAACCTGTCTTGTAGTCAGCGCCGAGGGGCGCGGGGAGGAGTACAAACCTTCTCCCGATTGTAGTAGGTAGTGGCCATTTATGCCAATTTTCATAGCAGCCGATCACACTGCCGTACAATCCGGACGGGAGACACCCATGTCCACGCCGCACCCTCTGTCCCGCCGCGACTTCGTCAAACTTACTTCCGTCGCCGCCGTCTCCGCAAGCGCCCGCGGCAGCGTTCTGGCCCGCGGCTCCGCTCTAGCCCCAACCACCCCCAAAGCTCCCGCGAAGCTCACCCTCTACCCCATCCCGCCGCTCTACCAAAACAAGCTCAGCCCCAAATTCCGCCTCACCGTCAACGGGCAATCCGTCCCTGTGCTGCGTTTCATTGGCAAGAGCGGCTTCATCCACACCGCCCACTTCGCCCTCGAAGGCCCCGCAACCCTCGCCGTCGAATCCACCGAAGCCATCCAGACTTACAAGCTCGGCCCCGTCGCCAGCGTCACGTCGCCCACCGTCACCGGCAAGCACCTCACCTTCGACATCCCCGCCCCCAAATACCTCGTCCTCCAGCTCAACGAGGGAAAAGAACTCCTCTGTATCGTCGCCGAAACTCCCGAAACCGGCGCTCCCGACCCCACCAGCCCCACCGTCATCGACGCTCGCAAAGACAAGATCGACAACACCGGCAAGGATCTCGTCACGACCCAGGTCCAGGCCCTCATCGACCGCGCCGCTGCCATCCCCGGTGGCATCGCCTACTTCCAACCCGGCGCCTACCGCGTCGGCCTCATCGAACTCCGCAACAACTCCAGCATCTATCTCGCCCCCGGCGCCTACCTCTTCGGCTCAGCCAGCGAAAAAGACCTCGCCATCACCGGCTCGCAAAATCGGGGTGCGCGTGGCCTCATGACCAGCACCACCATCCTTCACGCCAACGGCGTCCACAACATCCGCATCTTCGGGCGCGGCATCATCGACGGCAACGCCTGGAACTCTGACGCCAAAAGCCAGTTCCGCGCCGCCATCAACTTCGTCGGCTGCAACAACGTCCAGATCGAAGGCGTCACCATCGCCAACAGCAACACCTGGACCGCAATCGCCTTCTGCCGCGATATCAAAATCGACGGCCTCAAAAGCCTCCAGGACACCCAATTCAACGAAACCGACGCCCTCGACATCTGTAGTTGCGTCAACGCCGACATCGGCTACTCGCTCCTCGTCGCCGGCGACGACAACTTCTGCGTCAAAGGCTCCGGCGACGTCAATGGCCCCGGCGGCATGGCCAGCTCCTGGGGCTGGCGCGGCAAAGCCGCCCCGCCGGAAAACATCACCCTCCACGACACGGTCTTCTTCAGCGGCTCAGCCGCCCTCAAGCTCGGCATCCAGGCCTTCACGGAAATCAGCAACATTACCCTCCGCGACCTCCAAATCGTCCAGGCCCACCGCGCCATCTCCATCACCCATGAGCAAGGTGCCGCGGCCATCGGCCGCGCGCTCTTCGAAAACATCACCGTCGATCACATCGCCCAGATCATGCCCAACCGCCACATCTCCAACTGCCCCATTTCCATCGGCTTCGGCAAAAAGACCACCGGCGCGATCCACGCCATCACCCTGCGCAACATCACCATCCGCGAGTTCGGCCCAGCCCACTCCGACATCACAGCCACCGGCGGCGCCGTCGACGGCATTCACTTCGAAGACGTCTCCATCGCCGGCGTCCCCATCACCAGCCCCGAAGCCGGACGCATCGACGTCTCCGGCGACGTCAAGCACCTCACCTTCGCCAAATAAAAATCCCCAGGCCGAAGCCCGGGGATTCTGCCACACTAATTTCTCTACCAGACCCTGCAACCGCCGCCCGCCGGCATCATGGGCTGGCCCACCTTGCATCCAAACGCCTTGCCGAACTCGTCGAAGTTCTGCACCGCCCCCTTCACGCGCCACTCTCCGGAGCTGTGCGGATCGGTCTTGGCCCGCACCCGCGCCACCTGCTCCGTCCGGTTCTCGCACCATATCTGCCCGAACGAGATGAAGTAGCGCTGCGCCGGCGTATATCCGTCGATCTTCGCGCTCGCCTGCGCGTCCTCCTTGGCCAGCGTGCTCATCAGCGCCTGATAGGCGATGCGCAGGCCGCCGTTGTCGGCGGTATTCTCGCCCAGCGTCAGATGTCCATTCAGCTTCTGCCCCGGCGCCACCTCGAAGCCGTCATACTCCTTGGCCTCGCACTCCGTACGCTCCTTGAACTTCGCCAGATCGTCGGGTGTCCACCACACCTTAACGCTGCCGTGCAGGTCGTACTGCGAGCCCTGGTCGTCGAAGCCGTGCGTCATCTCGTGTCCGATCACCACCCCGATCCCTCCGAAGTTCACCGCCGCGTCCAGCTTGTTGTCATAGAACGGCGGCTGCAGGATCCCCGCAGGGAAGTTGATGTCGTTAAAAGGAGCGTAGTAGTAAGCGTTGACGGTCGGCGGCGTCATCACCCACTCGGTCTCATCCACCGGCTTGCCGTACTTGGCCAGGTCGCGCGCGTTCTCAAAGATCGAGTCGCGCTCCATGTTCCCAATTAGATCGTCTCGTTTCACCGCCAGCTTCGTATAGTCGCGCCAGTGCTCGGGGTAGCCGATCTTGTCGCGGATCGCGTCCAGCTTCTTCTCCGCTTCGGCCTTGGTTGCCGCACTCATCCAGTCCAGTTGCTGGATGTCCTGCCCCAGCGCGGCCTCCAGAGCATGCACCAGCTTCTCCGTATTGGCTTTGGCGTCGGGGGAAAAGTACTGCTTCACCCAGTCCTGCCCCACCGCCTCCCCCAGCGCGCGGTCCGTCAGCGCGGTGCACTGCTTCCAGCGCGGCTGCTCTTCCTTCTGCCCTTGCAGCGTGGCGCTGAAGAAGGCAAAGTTTTCGTCGTCGAACGGCTTGGAGAGGAACTGGGCCGCGCCGTGCAACGCATGCCAGCGCAGATAGCTCTTCAGGGCCGGAAGCGGCTCGCTGCTGAGTTCCGCATTGACCGCATCGAAGAAGCCCGGCGAACTGATGTTCAGCGTGGGCACGCTGCCCATCCCAACGCCATCCAGATACTGCTTCCAGTTGTAGGCCGGCATCAGCTTCTGCACTTCGGCTACGGTCATCACATGGTACCGCTTGGCCGGATCGCGCCTCTCCACCCGGCTCATCGAGCCCTTGGCCAGGGCCGTCTCAATGCGCAGCACATCGGCGGCCTCGTTGCTGGCCTGTTCAGGAGTGTCGCCCAGCAGAATGAACATCTTTGTCACGTGCGCCACATACTGCGCGCGGATCGTAATGCTGCGGTCGTCGTTAGTGATGTAGTAGTCGCGGTCCGGCAGCGAGAGCCCGCCCTGGCCAGTGCCTAGAATCTGCTTGCTCGAATCCTTTTGGTCCTGCTCCACGCCCACATCCACCAACTCCGCCCCGCCAAACTTGTTGCTGAGTTCCACATTGAGCGCGGCGAAGTCCTTCCCGTTCTTCAGCCGGTCGATCGCCACCAGTTCGGGCTCGATCGGCTTGGCCCCCAGCTTGTCCGCGAGCCCGGTGTTCATGCACGCGGCAAAGTAATCGCCGTACTTGGTCTGTAGCGGCGACTGCGGTGAATCGGCGGCGGCCTTCAATTCCGTATACAGCAGATAGTTGTTCCGCTCGATGAGTTCGTTGAACCGCCCCCAGCGCGTCTGGTCGCCGGGAATCGGGTTGTTCTTCATCCAGTTGCCGCACGCGTACTGGTAGAAATCCACGCACGGATCCACCGTCTTATCGATCGCGGTCAGGTCGAAACTGCTGGGCTGCTTCGGTATCGAGGTTGGCCC
>Ga0302313_10003558_pt1 | contig 10172 bp, 8 predicted proteins | sample III_Palsa_N2_2_FD_200454 | JGI IMG/M metagenome (GOLD analysis project Ga0302313, IMG submission 200454) | Peat permafrost microbial communities from Stordalen Mire near Abisko, Sweden - III_Palsa_N2_2 | ecosystem: Environmental > Terrestrial > Soil > Palsa > Peat permafrost | place: Sweden...
GCCGGCATGGACTCAGCGCACTCGAACTGGTGCCCGATCTGCTGGCGCGTCTGCAGTGGAACGAAGCTCCGATGCGTGCCGCGATCGATCCGGCGATGTACGCCACCGATGTGGCGATCGAACAGGCAGCCGCCGGTGTGCCGTTCCGCGATGCGTACCGGGCCGCAGCTGAAACTGCGTCGTCCGCCGGTGCCGGGCGCACGCCGGAAGCTAGCCTCGCTGCACGCAGCTCGCCAGGTGCCGGCAACGATCTGCGATTGGACGAACTCGCTGCACGGCTGGCGCTGACAAGTATTGCACCATGAGTTCGAGCGTACCTCGTCGCACTGTCAGATGGCCGGGGCACGCATTGCCTGCCGAAGATGCGGATGGGGACGTGGGCGTCGCTTTGCATGCGCATCCGGCCAACAACTTCGATAGCCTGAGATTGCTCGCGGCCGGCATGGTGCTCTGTTCGCACCAGTTCGCGTTGACCGGCCGCCCAGAGCCTCGTGTCTTGGGTCTGATGAAGTTAGGCACGTTTGGTGTGCTGGTGTTCTTTGTGATCAGCGGATACCTGGTCGCGCAGAGCTGGGATCGTGACCCGCATCCGTTGCGCTTCGCCGCCAAGCGCCTGCTGCGGATCTGGCCCGGCCTGGCCGTAGTCACCTGTGTGGCTGCATGGTTGCTTGGTCCGCTGGTAACCGATGCATCACTGCGCGATTATTTTCACTCGCCGGTCACATGGGACTATTTCGCGCAGCTGGTTTTTGCCGTCCGGCTTCATCTGCCGGGTGTGTTCGAGCACAGTCCGTATCCAGCGGTAAACGGTTCGCTGTGGACCATTCCGATCGAAGTGCAATGGTATGGCGCCTTGCTTCTGGCAGGTGTGTGCGGATGGCTTCGGCCGCACATGCGTTTTTTTCTGCTGGCACTCGTGCTGCTCTACGCGAGCTATCTCTATCTCATTTACGACGTCCAGCACAATCCGAACGCAAGGTTTTTAGCGCCGGATTTCGGTATCGAGTACGGCAGCTTCTTTTGCTATGGCGCGCTGCTTTATCTCTTCCAGGGAACGTGGTTCCGGCATCCCCTGCGCCTGTTCCTCGGGCTGATCATGCTGGCTGGTGTGCTATTGGCATGCCACCAAGGTTATGCCGGTCTTTACATGGTGCTGCCTTTTGTCGTGATTAGGGTGGGTACGTGGTCGACACCGGTGTTGCGGCGCTTCGGTCGTTATGGCGATTTCTCGTATGGCATGTATATCTATGCCTTCATGATCCAGCAATGGCTGACGTGGCTTATGGGACCAGGTCACCCTTACTGGCTGGGCCTGCTTGCTTCGATGCTCTGTACGCTGGTTTGTGCAGTGCTTTCGTGGCACCTGGTTGAACGTCCCGCGTTGAATCTGAAGCGCCGCCTGCCAGGTGCCACGCTTCCTGCAGGCGATATTCCGGACATATGGCAAGAGCATGTCTTGTCAAAGGACACTCTGCCGCCGGTTCGCACGGGCGAACAATTGGTATCACCTGGGAACAAGGATTCATGAGTCCGCGCAGCGTGCTTCGCGAACAGCCGCTGCCGGGTGGTCAGTCACAAGTCCCGTTCAGAGCAATGAGAAATCTCAGTGCCACCGAAGGTGATTGCGCTCATCCAGTTCGCCATATATTGGTGTCATCAATATTCTCATCTCTCTAATCTGGTAGGCGTATGAAAAAGACCATATGGATATGTGTAGCTTTTCTCTTTAGCAATATGGCTTTTGCGCAGCATCAAACGCCAGCCACGCCGCCCACGAATCCCTTTGTCCTGAGCGCTGCACAGAAGGACAAGCTGTTGGCCGACTGGCCACAACTGGAAAGGTACCGTGGCGAGAACGCAGCGCTGCCATCGCCGAGGAAAGGCGATGGGCGAGTTATCTTTATGGGTGATTCGATTACTGATATCTGGCGTGGTCGAGATTTCTTTCCGGGAAAGCACTACATCAACCGCGGCATCAGTGGGCAGACCACAGCGCAGATGTTGATCAGGTTTCGTGCTGACGTCATTGCGTTGAAACCTCGCGTAGTGGTGATTCTCGCTGGCACGAACGATATTGCGGACAACACCGGGTCGTATTCACTGCAGATGATTGAAGACAACCTCACATCCATGGCCGAACTAGCGCGTGTCAACGGCATCAAGGTTGTGCTGGCCTCCATAACGCCGGTCAATGATGACTACTTTCCTCTGACAACGGGTCGGCCACCGCAAAAAATCCATGCACTTAATGACTGGATCAAGGGTTATGCACGTCGCCAGCATTTCGTTTATCTGGATTACTACGATGCGCTGCTTGGCCCGCACGACATGTTGAAAAGGGATTTTTCCGGCGATGGTATACATCCAAATCCAGCTGGTTATGCCGTAATGGCGCCGTTGGCACAACGAGCGATTGATAGAGCACTGATGAATCCTTAAATGGGCCAACGCACACTCAGCGTTGAATTGAAGCGGAATAATTTGAAGGGAATACGGCATGAGCGCGGACGTGGAATGGCTCGAGCAGGCATTGCCGCACTGGCGTCGTGCCGTGCTGAAAGTGGGTAGCAACCTGCTTGCTGCCGACGGTGGCGGCTTGACTTCGCGTTATGCAGAAGCCTTGGCTGGTTTCATTGCCGCCAGTCATGCCGCTGGTCGTCAGGTGGTGCTGGTGTCTTCCGGCGCGGTAGCGGCTGGGCGTGTGCTGCTGCGTCAGCATGCGGCCGATGGCAGTGGTCTAGCGGCGAGACAGGCGCTTGCCGCCTTGGGCCAGGCGCCGATGATCGCGCTGTGGCAATCGTTGTCTGCACGGCCAGTAGCGCAGGTACTGCTCACCCATGATGATCTGCGCAACCGTCGCCGCTACCTCAACGCACGCGCTACGCTGCGTGAGCTGCTTGTGCTCGACGTGTTACCGGTGGTGAACGAGAACGACACAGTGGCAGTTGACGAGTTGAAACTCGGCGACAACGACAATCTCGCGGCAATCGTTGCCGCATTGGTCGATGCCGACCTGTTGCTGATCGCCTCGGATGTCGATGCGCTATACAGCGCCGATCCACGTCGTGATCCGGCAGCCAGGCCGATCGCACATGTGCCTGCGTTGACACCGTCGATCCTGGCGATGGCTGGCGGCAGTGGCAGTGCGGTTGGCACCGGTGGCATGCGCACAAAGCTGGAGGCAGCGGCGAAAGCCGCCGTAGCGGGTATTCCCACGGCACTGTTCAGCGGTCGCGATGCGGAGACTGTGCAAGCACTTCAGCATGGTCGGTTGCACGGCACGCTATTCGCCGCTGCCAGCAGTCCCATGCAAGCCCGCAAATACTGGTTACGGCATGCGCCGGCCGCAATGGGGCGCATCCGCATCGATGCGGGTGCTGCCCATGCACTGACCGGCGGGCGTGTTTCGCTGTTGCCGGGTGGCGTGCTCGGTGCGGAAGGTGAATTCCACCGCGGCGATCTGGTGGAGATCGTCGATATGGCCGAGCGACCGGTCGCTCGCGGCCTCTGTCAGTACGGCGCTGCCGAGGTGCGTCGACTGGCCGGTCGGCACAGCCGCGAGATCGAGGGCCTACTCGGTTACAGCTACGGCGCCGAGGTAGTGCATCGCGATGATCTCGCTACAGTGAACGACATGGGAGCCGTCGCATGAGCGGAATTCGACAGCAGGCACTTGCCTGCCGCGATGCCGCGCAGGTCGTCGCTGCGCTCGGCAGCGAGGCCAAACGCGCGCTGCTGCGTGACATGGGGACGGCGCTGGAAGCGAAATCCGGCGCGGTGCTGGTTGCGAACGCACGTGACATGCAACAGGCAGAGGAAAAGGGGGTACAGGGCGCCATGCTCGATCGCCTGCGGCTGGATGAGTCACGCGTGGCTGCCATCGCCAATGCGTTGCGCGAAGTAGCTGAACTACCTGATCCGGTAGGTGTGGTGACGCGCCGTGAGATACGCCCTAATGGACTCAGCATTGAGCGTGTGCGCATCCCGCTCGGCGTGGTGGCGATGATCTACGAGGCAAGGCCCAACGTTACCGCGGATGCCGCGGCGTTGTGCCTGATGGCAGGCAATGGCGTGATCCTGCGCGGCGGCTCTGAGGCGATCCACTCAAACACGGCGATTGCAGCGGTGCTGAAATCAGTACTGGAAGCGCACGGTGTGCCAACTGCCGCGCTGACCATGGTCGCGGATCTGCAGCGCGAGACAATGATCGAGCTGCTGCAACTCACCGATATCGTCGACTTGGCGATACCACGCGGCGGTGAAGGGCTGATCCGCTTCGTCGCCGAGCATGCACGCGTGCCCGTAATCAAGCACTACAAGGGCGTTTGCCATCTGTACGTAGACCGCGCGGCCGACCTTGCCTTGGCGCTCAATCTTTTGATCGATGGCAAAACCACGCGACCTGGTGTCTGCAATGCGCTGGAAACCCTGCTGGTGCATGCGGACATTGCCGAAAGCTTTTTGCCGCTGGCGGCGGCGGCGTTAAGTGAGCGTGGTGTCGAACTGCGTGGTTGCGAGCGCAGTCGCCAGTTGGTGCCTGTCATGAAGTCAGCGACCGACGACGACTACGCTGCCGAGTTCCTCGACCTGATTCTCGCCGCGCGCGTGGTCGACGATCTCGGTGAGGCCATCACGCACATCCAGCGCTACGGCTCCGATCACACCGAGGTTATTGCCAGCGCCGACGAAGCCGCGGTGCAGCGTTTCGTGCATGCGCTTCGCTCAGCGGTGGTGATGGTCAACGCCTCCTCGCGCTTCTCCGACGGTGGCCAGCTCGGCCTCGGCGCAGAGATCGGCATCTCCACCACCCGCCTGCACGCCTACGGCCCGATGGGTGCCGAGTCGCTCACTATCGAGCGTTTCGTGGTGCGTGGCCACGGCCAGGTTAGGCATCCGCACAACCGTGCGTGAGTGTCGGTAACCGGCCATGCGCCGGCATCTTTCGGCCGACCACTCGCGAGAAATACGGAACTGAACATGCTCGACAGAAAAAGTTCGCTCTGCCGACTGCCTTGAAGGTTGTGGAGATGCCGTAACATGGCGCGGTTGATGCATCCAGGTTTACCAGGCCGCCGGCGGTAGATCGCTTGGCCTCGGTGAAATCGGCATCTCCGCCGCTAGCTTGTATGTCTTATGCGTCGCACGGAGGTGTGCATAGGAACCGTCAATACCAGGGGGAATGTGCGATCAGTTCACTTTGTTTGGGTCTGCTGAGGTCGGGTTCTACCCTTCTGACGTGATCCGCAATTAAACCTGCACGGGGTAAGGGGGGCGCCGGTCGGCGATGCCTGCGCCGGCAACGGCGATCGCCAGGCAAGCCATGCCATCTTGTTGAGAGTCTGTCCAAGGACGACGTAATGCCTATCGACAAAGTTAGAGCCGTGGGAAATTGGCATCGCCTATTGATCCCCGTACGCAAAATGTTCACTGCTGCCTTGAAACACTGCCCGCACAAATCCGGGAAACGCGGCTAGCCATGACCATGCTGACGGATTTCGATAGGCCAGCTCGCGCGGGACTGACGCGGATGGTTGCCGCCATTGTGGTGGGCAATGGCTTTATCGCGTACGACTTCACGATCTACAGCTTGTCGGCGGTGACGATCGGCACGCTGTTCTTTCCGTCCCGTAATCCCGTCTCGTCGTTGTTGCTGTCACTCGCTACGTTCGGCGCCGGTTTTGTGATGCGGCCGCTCGGCGCGGCGATCATTGGACATATCTCCGATAGCCGAAGCCGCAAGACGGGCATGATGCTTTCGCTCCTGTTGATGACGATTGCGACGTGGATGATCGCGTGCATGCCGACCTATGCATCGATCGGTCCGGCGGCGACGGTGCTGATGGTCGTCGCGCGATTGATGCAGGGGCTGGCTGCGGGCGGAGAGATTGGTCCAGCGTCGGCATCGTTGATGGAGGCGGTGGCGTACGAGCGTCGCTGTTTCATCGTCAGCTGGCGCGGTGCCAGTCAGGGAATGGCCGCATTTACGGCGGCGCTGATTGCGGCGAGCACGACGGCGCTCCTCTCCCCAGCGACCATGCAGGACTGGGGCTGGCGCATACCTTTTATGATTGGTGGGCTGATCGGTCCGGCAGGCTGGTACTTGCGTCGCCGCATGCCTGCGATCACCGAGCAATCCAGCAGAAAACTCATGTTCAGGCCGCTGTTTGCGGAGCATGCGCGCACGCTTGTGTACGGCGTGCTCATGATGGCGGCGCCGTCGGCGAGCTTTTATGTTGCGGTGTTCTACTTGCCGAGTTACCTGGTCCAGACACTGTACTGGCCCGCCACGATCAGTCTGGTGACAGCCTGTCTATCGGGTCTGATCATTCTGGTGATGACGCCGCTGGTCGCCGTTATCGCCGACCGCTACGCGAGTCGAAAGACAGTTCAGTACGTCATGTTCTCGGTATCCCTGATGGCGACCTATCCCGCGTTCCGGATGTTGACCCAGGGCGTCGGTCATATCGGGGGGCTGCTCATCATGGCGGCCTACGTGGCGCTTTCGCTGAATAACGCCGGCGCAGGATCGGTGCTGATGCTTGAGGCGTTCCCACGACATCAACGAGCGGCGGGGCTTTCGGTGATCTATAGCCTTGGCGTGGTGATTTTTGGCGGATTTTCGCCGCTGCTGGTGACCTGGCTGATCCATCTCACCGGCGACACCATGATGCCTGCGTGGTATCTGATCGGCGCCACGGCGACTACGCTGTATGCGTTGAATCGGTTTCCCGAGAATAGATATGCACGAGTCGCGACCTCTGGCGTCAGTGCGGATTGATCAGCGCGCCGCGAGCGTTTGCTGAAGGGCGATAGCCTGAGCCCGCATGTCTTTGGGGCTCATGCTGAAGGCCCGACGAAAAGCACGGGTAAAATCCGAGGCGCTCTTGAAGCCCAGCCCGTAGGCAATCTCGATCACCGGGAGGTGGGTAAAGCGCACCAGCTCATCGGCCGCGGTTCGCAATCGGCGATAACGGATATAGGTGCCCAGGCCACCTTCGTACTCGAACCAGCGGTAAATCGTGGCGCGTTTCAGCTGCAGCGCATTGACGACATAGGTAGGCGTGAGATCGCTCTGGTGCAGATTGGCCTCGACGAAGCGTCGCACCTGACCGATTACGGCGGTTTGCACGGCGGCACGATGGTCGCCGGCCAGATGAGACGTTTTTCGAAATCCAGCGACGAGAAGTTCGGCACTGGCGCGCAATGCGTCGAAGGCATCGGTGGCGTCAAGCCTGGATATCTCGTTGCCGATGGCTGCCATGTGATCCCAGACAAGCCGACCAAGTAGCGTATCCATTGGCAGTGCGCGGCCGTGAATCGATTCGCTATCGGGCAAGCCCGCATCCACGATGGCGCGCGGCACGAACAGCGTCAGAACCCGGCATGCCGGCCGGTCGACGCGAAACGGCTGACTCATGTCAAACGCGATGATGCTCTTCGACTCGCTGGCCGTGCTGCGCCTGTGGCGCATGCCGGTCACATTGCCAGTGCTGCCTTCCAGAAAGAGATGAAAAGCGTAATCCCGGCGCGCGTCCGTGGAAACGCGTGCCACCGAACGCTCAAGCACCATCGAGTCCGTGCGGCAGTCGGTAAAGACCAGCCCGTCAACCGCGTATAGATCGATGTTCGCGCTAAACCCGCCGGTCAGCTGGGTGGACGATGGCGGTACGTCGACCACGTGGCCGACTCGCTGGCGCCAAGCCAGTACCTGCGCGTCGGTACTTAGCGCGTGTGTGCTGAAGCTGCTGGTCGCGGTGTACGCGAGCTGTGTGTCTTCATCGACAGGTCGACGCGCGATTGATGTTTGGGTCATAGGTACCGTCGAGGAAAAAGCAACCGATCCAGCCTTGATGAAAGGTCGAGCAAGCAGCATGCCAACGATCGCAGGTCATTGAACGAGCGTTTTCGCGAAGCGCTGTCCTGGTTTTGGTGAAACGCAAATGCCGGTATGTCCTGCTCCTGTACTCGCAAATCGGTTGTGACGACGCACAGCGTCGGGTCGCGCCCACCCACGCAACTTTCGCCCTGGAACACGGGCGAAAGTGAGCATTGCCTCGAAAGACCCTGCTGACCGGACACGGCGGATTCTGGCTGGCCTGGATCCATTTTTTATCCCGGCATCTGATTTGTATAAGCATAAACGGCAAATTTTTGGAAGTGAGACGCACGGTCAATAGGTGCCAAATTTTGTGACCATACTCACAAAAAATGACATCAAGTTAACCCTGGCCCCTACTGTGGCCTGTCGAAAAAGCTTGCGCAGGAGAGTTTTGCTTGCCGGGCAGGCGAGGTTTACCTGGACAGGGTGGACATCGCCCGCACCAGCAAGGCGTGAACAGGTGTTGGGTGAAGTTCAACGGGCATAAGCCAGTTTTTTTCGTTCAACGTGCCAACGGATAAGACGTCGGCAGAGGGAAAATATGGAGCATCAATTTCACTTTGTTTCGGGTCTGCCGAGGTCGGGTTCTACCCTTCTGGCGGGGCTGCTGCGCCAGAATCCGCGTTTTCATGCCGGCATGAGTGGCCCCGTCGGCGGGCTGTTCAATACTCTGCAAGGCGAGATGAGTGGCCGCAACGAGTACTCGGTATTCATCACCGATGCCCAGCGCCGACGCCTGCTGCAGGGCCTGTTCGAGGATTACTACGGCGAGGAATTCACCGCCGAGGTGCTCTTTGATACCAACCGGATCTGGTGCAGCAAGCTGCGCCTGCTGAAAGAGCTGTTTCCGACGGCCAAGGTCATTGCCTGCGTGCGGCACATGCCGTGGATCATCGACAGCATTGAGCGGTTGGTGCGCAAGAACGCGTTCCAGCCCTCGTCCATCTTCAACTACCAGCCCGGTGGCACGGTTTACTCGCGCGCCGAGGGCCTCGCCAACGGCGACGGCATGGTGGGCTTTGCCTATAACGCACTGAAAGAGGCGTATTACAGCGAAGACACCGCCAATCTGATGTTGCTGCAGTACGAGACGCTGACCAGCGATCCGGCCAAGGCCGTGAAGGCGATCTACGACTTCATCGGCGAACCGGCCTTCGCCCACGACTTCGACAACGTCAGTTACGACGCCAACGAGTTCGACCTGCGAGCCGGCACGCCCGGCTTGCATACGGTGCGCAACAAGATCGAGGCGCACGCGCGCCGCACGATCCTGCCGCCGGACGTGTTCTGCCGTTTCGAGAACGACGCCTTCTGGCGCGAGCCGCAACTCAACCTGCGCGGGGTGCGGGTGGTCTGAGCACGGCCAATCGCCGATGACTTCGTCGACAAAAATTCTGTTTCTACAAATTCGATCCGGGCAGGGCGATGCACTGGATCACAGCCATAACTAGCAAGCCATTTCATTTAGTAACACCACAGGGGGCTCCACCATGAATCGCATCTACCGCATTGTCTTCAACCGCACGCTCGGCGTGCCGCAAGTGGTTTCCGAATTGGCGAGTTCCTCACAGGACGGTGCTGGCTCCAGTTCAACGAGTCGTATTCGAGGATTCATTCGACATCCTCTGATGCTGGCTTGCGCGATGGCGTTTGCTCTGGCTGCCGTGACACCCACTGAAGTGCGTGCAGACGGAGGCAATGGAGGACGCGGAAACGGCGCTAGCGGTGGTGCTGGTGGCACGGGAAGTAATCCGGTCGGCCAAGCCGGCGCAACGAATCTTTCGGGCCCGTGGGATTATGGCGGCGGCGGCGGCGGCGGCGCTTCGTACTTTAGCGGCATATTGCTCGGTCAAGGTGCGGCCGGGGGCAATGGAGGTAACGGCGGAGCAGGGGGCGCTGGTGGTGGCGTCGGTGGCGCCTATTCGTCCACCACCATTCTTGCCGTAAGCAAGAGCGGCGGCGTGGGCGGTGCCGGTGGCAACGCGACTAATAATGTCGGCGGATTTGTCGACGGCGGCGGCGGCGGCGGCGGCGGCGGCGGTTTTGGTGTCGTAAGCACCGGCGGCAATTTTTCCGTGGGCGCTGGTTTATCGGTGACCGGTGGCGCTGGCGGAATGGGTGGCGCCTGGGGTGGCAATGGCGGAGAAGGCGGCGGCGGTGGCGGCGGCCAGGGCGGCGGCGGCGTGCTGCTCTCGAGTACCGGCACGACCTTCTCCAACAACGGCACTGTCACGGGCGGTGCAGGCGGTGCAGGCGGTTCAACCGGTTATGAAACAGGTGGCTCAGGTGGTGC
>Ga0302313_10003562_pt1 | contig 10168 bp, 9 predicted proteins | sample III_Palsa_N2_2_FD_200454 | JGI IMG/M metagenome (GOLD analysis project Ga0302313, IMG submission 200454) | Peat permafrost microbial communities from Stordalen Mire near Abisko, Sweden - III_Palsa_N2_2 | ecosystem: Environmental > Terrestrial > Soil > Palsa > Peat permafrost | place: Sweden...
CGTTGGTGAAGATCACGCCGGCTGCACCGACGATCATGAGAGCGGCTCCGAAAGCCCAGTATCCAGGGGCCAATGCAGCGAGTGTGCAGCCGAGGCCGAAGACAGCGGCTCCTGCGAGGAGGAACGTGAAGTTCGATTTCTGGCGGCTGGCGCCGAACAGGGCGCCTGAGAGGGTGCCCACGGCCATGAGAGAGGAGAGCAGGCCAAAGGCGCGGGCGTCAGAGTGGAACACGGTCACGGCCATGGTCGAGATGAAGATGGGGAAGTTGAGGCCGAAGGTTCCGATGAGGAACAACATGATCAGGATCGCGCGTAGGTCTGGCTTGCTCCAGACGTAGCGAAGGCCTTCGAGAAATCCAGAGGCCGAGCGATGCGCGCGGGCGCTTGGGCGCAACTCCGAGAGCCGGAAGAAATACATGGAGATCACGACCGCTGCGAAGGAAAGTCCGTTGAGGAGAAAGGCCCAGCCGAGACCAACACCGGCGATAAGCAGACCGGCGACGGCGGGGCCGATCGTCCGAGCGGCATTGAAGGAGGTTGAGTTCAAGGCCACGGCATTGGGTAGATCCGCATCGCCTACCATCTCTGCTACGAAGGTCTGTCTGACGGGGGCATCGAGCGCGGCGGCGGAGCCAGAGAGGAAGGCGAAGACGTAGACGTGCCAGAGGCGGACGACGCCTGCGATGGTGAGGACGCCGAGGGCGAGCGCAAGGACGCCCATGGTTGCCTGGGTGAGCATGAGGAGTTTGCGCTGATTGAGGCGGTCGGCGGCGGAGCCTGTCCAGGGTAGGAAGAGAAGTTGCGGAGCGAACTGGAGGGCCATCACGATGCCAAGGGCAGAGGCGTCGTGATGGGTGAGTTGCGTGAGGACGAGCCAGTCCTGGGCGACGCGCTGCATCCAAGTGCCGATGTTGGAGACGAGGGCGCCGAGCGTCCACAAGCGGAAGTTGAAACTTCTGAGCGAGCGGAAGGTGGTGGCTGCTGGATTCTTCATGGGCGCTGCGGTGTGTTGCCTCCATGAAACTGGCCGAAGTGACGGGCGCAAAAGAGACCGAGGAGTAGCGCGCCGAGGGCGAATGCGAGGATGTGGCTTGTTGTCCGCGGATGGAAAGCGCCGATGTGCGTGATGAGGAGATAGGCGACGACGGCGTTGAAGAATCCCCAGAGGACGTTGACCGTTGAGGAGGAGAGGCCTTCGCCGGGGGGCTTGGCGAAGGGGCTTTGGAAGGGGCGTCCCATGACGCCGGAGACGAAGTGAGGGATAGCATTTGCGGCGAAAGTGCCTGCGAAGAAGTACGCGAGGAGATGGAGATAATTCATGATGCGGCGTTCCTTTCTTGCAGCGACTTTTCGAGTAGTGCAATGATTTCTTGAGTCGAGCTGGTTTCGCCGATGCGAGGGAAGACATTGCTGATGCTGTAGTGGTGCGGTTCTTCGCGCATGTCGGTCATGGCGTCCGTTGCGAGGGTTACGTTGAAGCCCTGCTCGTAGGCCTGGCGCGCGGTTGCTTCGACGCCTACGGAAGTTGCGATTCCAGTGACGACGACCTGGGTAACGCCGCGTGCTTTGAGCTGGTGTTCGAGATCGGTGGTTGCGAAGGCGCCCCAGCTTCGCTTGGTGACGAGGATGTCGGTCGGTTGCTGATTGAGCTGTGGCAGGAGGTCAGTCCAGTCGTCGGCAAACGTTAGGTTGGCGCGGGGGTTCTGCTCGGTGCGGCCGGGCGCTCCTCCTGCCACGTTGACAAGCACTACGGTGAGGTTGTTGGCACGGAAGATATCGAGCAGGGCGCGCGTGTGGGCGATGATGTCGGCGATGGGATGAAGGAGGTTTAAGTTGGCGATGCCTTTTTGGAGGTCGACGACGATGAGCGCGGTATTGGGGTCAAGCGTGGTCAGGGGCATGGGAATTTTCCTTGGATACGAAGTGCGCATGGGTGAAGGCAGGAGGTGGCGGGCTCAATCCTCGACGAGGCGCGATAGCAGATCGAGTGCCGCGTGAAGTTTCTCCTGCTCGTGGACGGAAAGCTTCTGGGTGATGGTGGTGGTGAGCCAGTCCTGTCTCGCGGCCCTGCTCTGCTGAAGCCACTTTAGACATTTCGGCGTAAGAGACATCAGGGTTTGGCGGCCATCGCTGGGGTCAGGTGCGCCACGGAGCAGGCCGGACTCCTGTAATGGCGCAACGATCGCGCTCATGGACTGGGGGCGCATGCCTTCCGCTCGAGCCAGGCTTGAAACCGTGGTGGGACCCTGCTGTTCGAGTCGGAGGAGAACGGAGGCCTGGGATGGGGTTAGATCGTTGTCGCCACCCTGTTCGCGCATGCGCTGCTTGAGCTTGCGAAAGGTTGCGCGGATTTCGGTGGCGAGGGTGCGGGCGAGGGCGGGTTGAGGGGTTCGACTGCTCACGGGATCAGTATTGCATATTTACAGGTAAACTGTAAAGGTTGACTGTAGATGTGGTCCTGCGCGGACGGCGGGAGGCTTCGCGTGGCTTGTTGGGGTTGTGCAATCCCACCCATGACGATGAAGCTGTCATGAATGGGGCACCCGGGGTCCTGCGTGTGCAATCCCACCCATGACGATGAGGCCGTCATGAATGGGGCACCCGGGGTCCTGCGCGGATGGGGCTAGTTTTTGCGGGGTAGTTTGAGGGATTTGCAGGTGTGGGAGGTGCCTGCTTGCCAGAGGACGCCGCCCTGCATGCGAAGGTGCGCTACCGAGATCTCAATTGCCTGATGACTCGCGCCTAGATAGTCGATCTTGATCCAGGCCACCGAGCCGGGATAAAAGAAGCCGGTTTCGACATGGCAGATTCCGTTGGGGAATTTGTTGTTCGCTGAGGGCGAGCAGGCCAGGCTTAGCTGCTCGATGGGCACTTTGCCCTTATTCCTGAACTTTAGCTGGATGGTGTCTCTTTCGGGTGTGGCGGTCACGAGGGACACGGGGCATAGCGCCTGACCATAGAGGCAGGGACGAGATGCGAGGATGAAAAGAACCAGGACCAGGAGCTTGCGCCCGGCATTGAAGTTGCCGCTCATGCGACCGAGGATAGCACTAAGCCGGTGAATACCTCACCCGATATTTCTGTTGACCGGTACTGTCGTCACGGACTCCTTCTGTTCGAGGAACGTTGCAGTTCTTGGTCCAGCGCCGACCCATGACGCCGGGAGCGTCATGGGTCGGCTGAGGAGAGCTATAGGTGGTGGCCGGGGAAGATTCCGACCTTGAAGGTGACCATGAAGCTGCGGCCGGCGGTCTGGTTAATCTGGTCAAGCTGAGACGGGGTGGTGGTGGCGAAGTAGGCCGAACCGTTGATGGGGGTTGGGCTGTTGGCGGGGAAGATGTCGGTGATGTTTTCGCTGTTGAAGAGGTTGTTGATGCTGAAGCTGAGCTTCGACTGATCGAAGATGGAGTCGCGGTTGCGGTAGGTGAAGTTGAGGAAGAGGTTGACGTTGTTATAGGGCGCGACGTAGGCCTGATTGTGATAGGAACCGTTGTCGTTGTAGTAGTCGCCGACGCGCTTCTCGATGATGCCGAGGTCGATGCCGCGATTCTGGTAGGTGACGCCGACGGCCTGGGTGTAGGCGGGCGTGTCGGTGACGTTGAGGCCGGAGGGGACGCCGGTTCCTCTGTAGGTGGCCTTGCCTACGGTTCCGTTGGCGTAGAGGTTGAGGCCGTGTGAGAGCGAGGCATTGGCCTCGGCTTCAAAACCCTGGGTGAGGGAGTCGGGGCCGAGGTAGTACTCGTTGAGGTCGTAGGCGGGATTGCTGGGATTGGCGACAGCGAGGGCGATGTAGTTGTTTTGGAATTTGACGGCGTAATAGTCGGCGTCGAAGGTGATGCGGTTGAGCTTGAGGACGGTGCCACCCTGGTAGGCGGAGGTGAGCTGTGGCTTGGGCAGAGTACTGACTTCCTGGCCGCCACCTGCGACGTCGAAGATGCTGGTGGGAGGGATTTCATCGCCCTTGCCGAACTGGGCATAGACGGACCAGTAGTTGGTGATCCGGTAATTTGCGGAGGCCGAGGGAAGTGGGGAGCCGAAGCCGCCGGAAGAGGTGATGAAGGGTGCGCCACCGAGGGGGCCTACGACTTTGCCATTGTCAGCGTACTGCTTGAAGTCGAGGGTGTAGTACGCGTACTTGAAGCCGGCGATGACGGTGAGTTTTTTGGTGGCATGCCATTCGTACTCGACGTAGGGGTTGTAGGAGTTGGTCCAGTAGTTTTCATGGAAGTTAGGTACGGGCTGGTCGTAGTGGGTGAGGGGATCGGAAGGGATCTGATAGCGGTTGCTGGTGGCCCACTCGTACCACATGCCAAAGCGGAGGACGCCGAACCTGGAGGTCTGGCTGATGGCGGAGGTTTCGCCGTACTTGCGATAGCTGTTGAGCTTGTCGACGGCACAGGGCAGGTTTGAATATTGGGGATCGGTGGTGGCAGGTGGGTTGGGGGCCACGTTGACGCCTCCACCGAGTGACACGGGGCTGCAGAGGGACGGGATGATCCAGCCGCTGGAGCCATTGGGGCCGGTGGCAAGGCCGGTGGTGTCCCCGCTGGGGTCGTTGGCGTAATACTGCGCGTTGTTATAGCTGTAGGTGTAGGGCGTTACATTGATGAGCCAGCCGTGGCTGCGCGAGGCGTTGACGGCAACGTACTCGAAGTCGGTGGGAACGGTGTTTCTGTTGTAGGCCTGATAGAACGCGCTGGTGGGATCGTTGTTCTGCATCATGTAATTCCAGCCATAGGCGGCGATCTGAGCGCGATAGGGCGAGACGTTGGGGGCGTTGGAGAAGAGGCGGATGACACCGCTGTAGCCGGTGATGGTGGTGTTTTGCGACGGGGTGTAGACCGCCTTGATCTCTCCGCCATAGCGTTTGACGTCGTTGAAGGTCTGGAAGCCGTCGGTGGTCATGCGGTGAACGTCGAGAGAGAAAGCGAAGTTCTTGTGGGGGCCGAGCATGCCGGAGTTGTATTGGCCATCGATGAGGAGGGTGTTGAAGGAGCCGTAGGAGACCTGGGGCTCGACGGACTGCCGCGACGGGACTTGCGGAGAGAGGAGATTGATGGAGCCGCCGTAGGTCGCCTGGCCGATGGTGGAGGCGAGGCCGGGGCTGCGGTCGAAGTTTACGCCGCCAATCCAGATACCAGGGAAGAAGGCCCAGGAGTGGTGAGTGGGATTGTTGCTGTCGTTGAAGGGGATGCCGTCCCAGGTGATGTTGAAGTCGCCGTCCTGGAAGCCGCGGAAGTAGATGGTGCCCTGGCCGAGGCCGACACCGTTGGAGTTGTAGCTGATGGTGCCGGGGGCGATGTTGATGATTTCAGAGTAGTCGGTGTTGGTGGGGGTGAAGTTGCGGATGTAGTCGCCGCTGATGATGGATTGCGGCTCGACGGCTTCGAGGGAAGCCTGGGAGAGTGCATGTTGTGCGGCGATGGAGTCACCGGCAATGGCTTGCACCTGGATGGTTTCGGAGACGCTGCCAACACCGAGAGGAACTGTTACCTCCGTCGGCTGGGATGAGGCGAGCACGTCTTTCTGCGTGGTGGCGGCGAAGCCCTTTGCGGTGATGACGAGGGTGTAACGTCCGGCGGGGATGCCGGTCAGCGCGAAGTGCCCGACGCTGTTCGCATTCGCGTGGGTGGTGGCGCCGGTGGTCTGATCTTTAGCGGTGATGGTGGCGCCGGGAATCGTGGACCCGTGGGAGTCAACGACGGTTCCGGAGATGGAGGCGGTGGGGTCCTGTGTCTGGGCGGTAAGGATGCGAGCCGATGAGATCAGCAGTATAAAAAGTGCAGCGAAAAACACGGAGGCACACGGCCGCCTCCGAGAGTTGAAGGTACTCTGCATTCGTTTCTCCAGATTGTTGTTGGCCCGTTAGGGTTGGATTTCGTGCCTGCTTCAGGGAGTCTGTGCGGTGTCATCCCCGATCAGCTGGGCATGAGAAGCGAGCCGCTGTTAGGCGGTGTCGCTTCACGACACACTATGAGATGAGAATGAATAGGCGGTTACTAAAACCGCTGAAACAGCGGCATGAACGAATCGTAATTATGCGCGCTGACAGGAAAGAACTTGTGGAAGTGAGATTGTGCTGACATCGACCGCGTGATCGCGAGCCGTCCGCAAAGGCGCCCACGGATGGGCCCCCACATCTATTCGGGTTCCTTGCTGGCGGTCGCTTCGTCGTGCAATTCCCAGGTGGGACGGTCGGCGCCTGAAAGCTTCAGTTTGGCGCGGCCCTTGCCGTTGGGATCGAAGATTTCGATGGAGGGCTGGGTATCTTCGACTGATAGCTCCAGGGCGGCTTGCCGCGATGGATAGTTGATGAGCATGCCGGCGTAGTGGGTTTGGTCGTCGACCATCATGCCGAGAGCGTCGCCGTTGGGGCGATCGAGCGCCACGACAGCGCGACCGTTTCCGAGGAATCCCATGCCGCCGCGTTCGTTTCCGTTGGGGTCAAAGTAGAGGCTGCCCCAGCCTTCTGCGATTCTCTTGGAAGTTTGGCCGGCTATGGAGGGGTCGGGAGTTTGGCCGATGATCACGCGGTCGGCACCGTTCTCTCCTAAGAAGACGAGGGATTCTGTTTGGGCGTCTTTTCGGGTGCGGCTGGCGCTTTCGGGAGTGGGGGCGCCGAGGAGGATTCGATCGCGGCCTTGGTCGTCGACGATGACGAGGCCTTTGAGGCGCAAGACCTGCGGGCCTTTCGTTGCTCCGAGCAGGAAGCATGCTGCTGCGGTCAGGAGCAAAGCGGCGACGAGGGTGGAAAGGTTTCTGACGGTCTTGCGGAGGTCTTGTAGCTCTTGTTGGACGGCGTCGGGATTCATGCTGGTCTCCTGTGATGGGTTTCCAACGGGACCCTCGCCCCACCCATGACGATGAGGCCGTCATGAATGGGGCACCCAGGTGGGCGACGGGCTAGAGGGGGTTGCGGTAGCGGCGGAGCTGGACGGCGGCGGCGAGGAAGACGGCGGCCAGGGCAAGGCCGGTCCAGAGGCCGGGAGTGGAGAGGAATTGGGCTGGCGAAATCGACATCGGCATGGACATGCCGGAGGTGGCGACGTCGGAAACCTGGGGGCCGTGGATGCGATATTTGAGGAACTCGAATACATGGCCGGAGTGCGTGGTGATCATCTCGAGGACACCGAGCGCGAGAGGGGGAAGGGTAGCCCAGAGAAGAGGCGTGCGGCGGGCCCAGGCGGAGACCATGAGGAACCAGCACCAGATGGGGGCGTACCAGAGGGCGTGGATGGCGACCAGGTGGTAGAGCAGCATCATGGAGTTCTGGGTGAGGGGCAGGCCGCTGTGAAGGGGGCCGGTGTCGATGCCGCGGGCGTGGAAGACCGTGACGTTGATGAGCAGCATGATGGACTGCGTGACGACCGTGATGGCCCAGGTGAGCAGCGGGAGAAGGACGAGGGGGATCGCGGCTTTCGAGAGGACGGTTGTGAGGTCGGAGATGGGGAGGGACTTCCAGAAGAGGATGCTGCGATCGCGGCGCTCGCCGTAGAGTGCGTCGAGGCAATAGAAGACGGCGACGAGGAAGGTGGTGGCCATGATGAGGCCAGCAGCGATGGTGTAGGGCATGATGGGGTCGATGCCGTGGGAGGTGTGGGTGACGACGCCGTTGTCGTTGACCGTGCTAGTGATGAGCATGCCTGTGGGCATGCGGAGGGTGCTGTAGAAGAAGCCGAGAATGATGAGGGCGGCGACGATGAGGGGCGCGAGGTAGATGGAGCGGTTCTCCCAGAGCTCGCGGCGGATGGACCAGAAGAGGCGGCGGGCTTCGGGGACGCGGGCTGCGGGGGTGGCGCGCGCGGTGTCGGAGAAGGAAGTCGGGAGAGCGTCGGTTTGGGGCGTCATTGGGCGGCTCCTGTGTACGAGCTGGGCGTGGGGGTGGGTGGCGGGCTGTAGGGCGCGGGTTGGTTGGGCTGTCCGACGAAGGCTACGAAGACGTCGGCGATGCTGGGGGTGCGGACGTCGCCGAGCGGTGCGAGTTGTTCGCGGGGGACGCGGTCGTAGAGGAGGATGGAGCGGCCGAAGGTCTGACGCTCTTGAATTGGTTTGAGGGCGCGGGCGGCGGGGAGCTGGCCAGGGTTCACGATGAGCTCGAGGTAGCGGGTGTCGAAGTCTTCCATGCTGCAGCCGAAGACGAGGTTGCCGCGATCGATGAAGAGGAGGTCGGTGAGGATGTACTGGATCTCGTCGATCTGGTGGGTGGTGACGAGGATGGTGCGGTGGTGGTCGAAGTAGTCGTTGAGGAGCGAGTCGTAGAACTGCTTGCGGAAGAGGATGTCTAGGCCGAGGGTGGGCTCGTCGAGGACCAGGAGCTTGGCGTCGATGGACATGACGAGCGCGAGGTGAAGCTGCGCGACCATGCCCTTGGAGAGCTCGCGCACTTTGCTGGTGCGCTTGATGGTGGTGCGGGCCAGGAAGGTTTCAGCCTTGGCGCGATCGAAGCGCGGGTGGATGCCGGCGACGTAGTCGATTGCGTCGGAGACACGCATCCAGCGAGGGAGGACGGCGACGTCGGCGACGAAGGCTACGTCGTTCATGAGCTGGTCGCGCTGGGTCCAGGGATTGCGGCCGAGGACGTTGAGCGAGCCCTGGAAGGAGGTGAGGCCGAGGATGGCGTTGAGCAGCGTGGTTTTGCCGGCGCCGTTGGGACCGATGAGGCCGAGGATGCGGCCCTCCGCAACGTTGAGGTCGATGCTGTTGAGGGCGACGGAAGAACCGTAGGACTTGTGGAGGCCGTGGGCTTCGATGCAGGTCATGGGCTAGCCCTCCTTATGGTTGGAATTGGGTGTGTTGAGAAGGTCGGTGGCGGTGAGGCCGAGACGGTGGATGGTGGCCTGGAGGTGCGGCCACTCTTCAGCGAGGAACTTCTGGCGTTCGGCCTGGAGCAGGAGGTCGCGGGCTCCGGTGGTGATGAACATGCCGCGGCCGCGACGGCTTTCGACGATGCCCTGATCGACGAGTTCCTGATAGCTCTTGAGGACGGTGAGGGGGTTGACGCGGTTTTCGGCGGCAACGGTGCGGACGGAGGGTAGGGGTTCGCCTTCCGTAAGCAGGCCGTCGAGGATCATGGCGACGACGCGGCCTCGAAGCTGGCGGTAGATCGGCTGACTGTCGTTCCACTCAAGTTCCATAGGGTTTGTTGCTCCGTGGCTGAATTACTGTTGTAGTTGACTACAACACTGTAATTCTGTCAAGGGGAATTTTGGGGGGTGGGGTCGGCGGGAGGTTTCGTGGGTGGGCCGGGGCAAAGCCCAGTTTGTAAGGAGCGGATACCGCGGGCTAAAGCCCGCTGCTACTTCGGGTCCTGCGCGGAGGGCGAGAGCCTTCGCGGGAGAGTTAGCAATCCCACTCATGACGATGAGACCGTCATGAACGAGGCACTCGGCGTGACGCGGTGTCGTGTGCGCGAACATTGACCCGATTCTTGGGGCCATGCTAGCGTCGACGTATGGCGTTTTCCTTGCGTTGTTGTTGTCGCGTTGACCAGCCCCTTGTTGGGTGAGCCGCGACATTTACAGAACTTCCTGAAGCGCCTTCTCTAGAGCTCATCCGAATTCTCATCGTATGCCCGTCGTGGTGTGGAGCAGCCGTCATCGGTTGCCGAACTTGTAGGCGACGGCCGAGCTATGGAGAAGCTATGCAATCTGGAGTGGAGAACGTAGTCGCGCCGCAAGCGTATAGCAGTCTGGTGGCAGCGCAAGGGAAAGCCGGCGGAGTTTTGAAGACGCCTGAGGAACTCGCGGACATTGTTTCGCGATTTGCGGGGTCGGATGGATGGATGGAACGGGTGCGGTTGCGCACCGATGGGCGTTGGTATGAGCGGCTGTATCACAGTCCGGACCATGACCTGTGGGTCATCAGCTGGCTGCCCGGACAGTCCACCGGCTTCCACGATCATGGGGCGTCTTCCGGAGCATTCGTAGTGGTGACCGGTAGTCTTGAGGAGAGACGTCCTGGTGAGCCGGCGCAGGTAATCTATGGTGGCGAGGGGCGCTCCTTCGGTTCGGACTACGCACACGATGTAGGAAACGGCTCGCTGGGGCCGGCGATTAGCATTCATGCGTATTCGCCTCCGCTGGGCAAAATGAACGAATACGAGTTGGACGAAGGTCGACTGGTTCCGCGGGAACGAGCGCAGGGGCAGGCTGACGGGCTCGACGAGGTG
>Ga0302313_10003564_pt1 | contig 10165 bp, 10 predicted proteins | sample III_Palsa_N2_2_FD_200454 | JGI IMG/M metagenome (GOLD analysis project Ga0302313, IMG submission 200454) | Peat permafrost microbial communities from Stordalen Mire near Abisko, Sweden - III_Palsa_N2_2 | ecosystem: Environmental > Terrestrial > Soil > Palsa > Peat permafrost | place: Sweden...
GCCCGACGGCGAAACCCCGCACCAGCTCTCTCCCATCGCACCGCCAACGCCTCCACCCAACCCCGTCCCTCTTGTCCCAGGCAAGCCCCGCATCGCCCTGGTCCCCGCAGGCGCCAGAAACATTCTTCGCGACGACGCCCTCCGCCGCTGGCCCATCGAGAGCTATGTCACCCTCGCCTCCGCGCTCCTGCAATCCGGCCACGAGGTCATCCTCGCCGGCGGCCCGGACGACCAGTGGGCCAGCCCAGCCTTCACCCACCTCGCCGTCGCCGACCTCATCGGCAAACATTCGCTCCCCGAGACCTTGGGCCTCCTGAACTCCGCCGCTGTCACAGTCACGCACGACACCGGCCCTCTCCACCTTGCCGGCCTCACCCAGACGGCCATCGTCGCCATCTTCGGCCCCACCGACCCCCGTGGCCGCCTGCCGCAGCGCGCCAACACGGTAGCCCTCTGGGGCGGCGAAGGCTTCGCCTGCCGTCCCTGCTACGACGGCCGCGACTACGCCCCCTGCCTCAACAACGGCTGCATCCAGCAAATCACTCCCACAATGGTTCTAGGCGAGATCCAAACCCTCCTCACCGCCCTCCGCACCAACCGACCTCAACCACCCCGCATCCGCACCCCAAAGCACACCCCGCCTCAATCGACAGAATCCTTCCTTTCTGCGGGCTCGGTCTTGAAGGGGACGGGCTTCAGCCCGTCCATCGAGGACAAAAAAGGACGCGGCTTTAGCCGCTGAGGGAATCGCGAGTCACTCCATGAATCTCTCTGCCAAAAACCGAGCCCTCTTCCTCGACCGCGACGGCGTAGTCAACCAAGAAACCGGCTACCTCTACCTCACCGCCGACGTTCGCTGGGTAGAGGGCATCGTCCCACTCTGCCGCTCCGCCCAGTCGCTCGGCTACAAACTGGTCATCGTCACCAACCAGGCCGGCATAGCCCGCGGCTTCTACACCCAGCAGGACTTCGACCACCTCATGCACTTCATGCGCGCCGAGCTGGCGCGCGAGGGCATCACCCTGGACGCCGTCTACCACTGTCCCTACCACCCCGAAGGCCTCGGCGAGTACCGCCGCGACCACGAAGACCGCAAACCCAGCCCCGGAATGCTCCTCCGCGCCGCCCGCGATCTCTCCCTCGACCTCAGCCAATCCATCCTCATAGGCGACCGCTGCTCCGACATAGCCGCCGCCAACGCCGCCCACCTCCGCCAGGCATTCCTGCTGGCCGGTACAGAAGATGCCCCTTGCCCCGGAGGTGCCCTCTTAGTAAACGCCCTTTCCGAGGTGCAAAACTGGCTCGAAACCGCCGGACCGTCACGGTAAAATTTCACCGTAATTACCGTCCGTAGCACCGTAAAAACAGTCCGGGCCTACCGTATTTTTTACCGTCAAAACAGCGAAGATAAAGGGCTTTTATGGCAATTCCGCCTCGCTGAATAAGGCTCCCTGCGCGTCTTTTCCCGACACTGACGGTGTCATCCCATCTAAAGGCCATGCAATGTTCAACTTAGGATCATCCCAACGGACACACCGCTCCCCAGCCGGATAATACCCACGCGTTGTCTTATAAAGCACCTCAGCAGTCTCCGAAACCACCAAGAACCCATGCCCAAACCCCTCGGGAATCCACAGTAACTCCAAGTCTCCATTAGAGTTACGAGGACGCAGGTCAAAGCCGGCCCACTTCCCAAAATCCGGCGAATCGTGCCTCAAATCGACAGCCACATCCCAAATGTGGCCCGAAAGCACACGCACCAGTTTCCCCTGCGGCTGCCCCAACTGGTAGTGCAACCCTCGCAAAACACCCCTAGTAGAAGACGACTGATTGTCCTGCGCAAACACCTCCGGCAGTCCGGCTTTGCGAAAAACCTCAGCATTAAAGACCTCAGCAAACCATCCCCGGTCGTCACCATGCCTCTTCGGCACCAACAGTTTTACGTCACGCAGCCCTGTATCGTTTATTTGCATCCTAATTAGCATAAGCCAAACGTTCGATCGGCGGTTTTTCCCACATCGGTAACAAAACAAAGACTCGGTACGGTAGAAACTATTTTTTCAAGCTGTGTTGATAAATAAACGATTAGAGTTAAGTTGCTCCAGTTTCAGATGAAGTACTTCGGACTTAGCTGTTCCGAGTTAGCAGAATGTTCACCGCGGCCAAGCTCCCACAGAAGGATCGCCCGCGAATCGCCTATCAGCAACCTGAAGCGGAATGTGTCATCAAGTGTGCATTCACTTTTTTGAGCATGTTTCTTTTGATGGCAACCCAGTTGGCGCGAAAGATCAATTCGCGCTCCGCTTTATCAGGGCAACACTGCGGAGATCAGTATACGTATGGCCCAAGAAATGCAATCTCAACAACCGGAATCGGGCACCGCCAGTAGCCAACTCTATGCCATTCCTGATGTAGGCATTCCGGCTGTCAGCGAGATCGCCGGCATCAATCAGAGTCCGCGCCGGCTATTTCGCTATCGGTTCCTCAAGCGCGGACTGGACATCTTTCTCGTTATCGCCTGTTCTCCTTTATTGATTCTTCTAGTCGCCGCTATTGCCGCGGCCATTCGCTTAGGCTCCCCGGGCCCTATCTTTTTTTCCCACCGGCGCATTCGTCGCCATGGAGCCTTTTTCTCCATGTGGAAGTTCCGCACGATGTGCTGCAACTCTCAGAAAGTTCTGGACGAGTATCTCGAAGCTCACCCCGAAGCACGTGCCGAATGGCTTAAAAATCACAAACTGAGGCATGACCCCCGTGTTACGCCTGTCGGTAACTTCCTCCGGCGCACCTCGCTGGATGAACTTCCTCAGCTTTGGAATGTTCTTGCCGGAAGCATGAGCCTGGTTGGTCCTCGCCCCATTGTGGCCGCGGAGGTTGAAAAGTACGGTCCCTACTTCGCCGATTATTGCCGGGTTAAACCTGGCATCACGGGCATCTGGCAGACTTCCGGACGGAGCAAGACCAGTTATGCTGAACGTGTCCAATTGGACCGCAGTTATGCACGCAACTGGACTTTTTGGGGCGATCTCCGTATTCTCGGCAAGACCCTCTCTTCTGTTGTCAATCAGGACGGAGCTTATTAGTTTTCTCGAATTCCCGACCCCGGAAGCATGATTTCCTCCGTTGTCGATCACAATGGAGTCTACCCGCACCTCGATTTTTGCCCTCAACATGAAACCTCGGATCCCGCTGAGACTAAGGACAGAGCTTCATTGCCCATAACGGAATTATTTACCCTCCAGCACCCTCGGCCATTTACGAATGCAGCGTGGTAAACCCAAGAATAGGATGCTCGACTACTGGGTCGGAATCCCGCTCCTGAATGCTCTGGGGATTTTTCGACGTCGCCGCCTCGTGCCGTCTCCCGTTCTGCGCATCGGTGTGCTCTGCTCTCCCGCGTTGGGCGATACTCTGCTTCTCTCCGGTCCGCTACAGGATCTCCGCGCTGCGCTTCCCGCTGCCCACATCGTTCACATCTGCACCTTGCAGAACCTGGCCGCCGCCGAGATCATTCCCGGCGCCAATGAGCGCCTGCTCGTCAATCTCACCTCGGTTGCCCGCACTATCAAGCAGATTCGTGCCCAGCGTTTCGATGTCTTGCTCGATTTCTCTGTCTGGCAGAGGCTCACAGCCTTCTACACCATGCTCTCCGGTGCAAAGTTTACCGTCGGATTCGATACTTCCGGACAGCATCGCGGCCGGGGTTACGATCATGTCGTCAAGCACTCGGCCGAGCGCCACGAGCTGGAAAATCTCCGCGCCCTACTCGCCGGCAGCGGTCTGGTTCCACCCATTCGGTCGCCCCACCAGCCGGCTGTTACCATCTCGCGCTTCACTTCTGAGCCGTTTGAAGGTGAAACCGACCCGGTGATCTTCCACCCCTGGGCTTCCGGAAAGCACGCTCGGCTGCGTGAGTGGCCGGAAGAGCGTTGGGTCGCCCTCGCTCAACGTCTCGAAGAAGACACCACCACATTTTTCATTACGGGCGCTCCTTCCGATCTTCCGCGAATCACGCAACTGGTTGACCGCATGCGGTCCGCTGGCCTTCGAGCCGAACCTTTTGCCAGCCAGGACGGCTTTTTCTCTCTAACGCGTATGCTGCATAGGGCGCGCGTCGTCGTGAGCGTCAATACTGGGGTGATGCACCTTGCTGCCATCGAAGGCGCTCCTACGGTCGCCCTCAACGGCCCTACTGCAGAATGTCGCTGGGGCGCGCGAGGCCCTTGTGTCATCAACGTGCAGCCCGCCGACGGCAGTGGCGGCTATCTTCATCTCGGTTTTGAGTTTAAGGGTCAGCCGGAAGACATCATGGAGCGCATTACGGTCGATCAGGTGGCCGAAGCCTGCGAGAGCCTCACGGCAAGCTATATCGGGCCTGAGTATGCTGTTTCTGGACGTCGCTGATGCAGAATATGCGTGAGTTTCTGCGGGGCAATCTGGGCCGCGGGCTCCGCGATTTGAGCGAAATTGACCGGCTCTCCGCGGCGTGGCCTGTAGCCTGCGGTTCGGCTCTAGCTGCCCGTGCTGAGGTGTCTGAGCTCGACGCTGAGCGTGTGCTGCACCTTACCGTTGCCAGTCCTGAATGGATGCTGCCGTTCCTGCAGATGCGTACTGCGCTTCAGAACGACCTTGCGCGTATCGCCGCCGTACGCCTGACCGGGATACACTTTGAAGTGAAGGGAAGCGCACGCACCTCTCGCGCTCCATTTCTCTCAAGGAAGTAACGATGACCGAAACAGCAGGCGTTTCTCTTGACGAAGTCCGCCATGTCGCCGACCTTGCCAACCTGGAACTGACAGCGGAAGAGCTCCCCCGTATGGCTCGCGATCTGAACGCCATACTTGGCCACATCGCGGAGCTCAATGAACTGGACACAGCCGGAATCCCCCCGATGGCGCAAGTGGCAGAAGTGCTGGGGTTAGCTCCTGCAACCTCGGGCGAGACGCTCCGGGCCGACGTTGTTCGGCCATCCATTGATCGCGCTGCTGTGATGGCTGAGGCGCCCGAAACCGACGGCCGGTTCTTTAAGGTTCCCAAGGTTATCGAGCGATAAGCCTGTTTTTTCAATGGCTTACAAAACCCACTTCAGGCATTCGAATAAAGGAATAAAGCACCAGATGATCGATGGCGTACATCCCGAACTTGAAACTCTCTCAATCAGCAAGGCCCGCGAGGCTGTGCTTTCTGGCGCTGTTACTGCTGTTTCGTTGGCAGGGCAGCATTACGATCGCATTGCAGCGGTAGACCCTGAGATCAACAGCTATCTGGCGCTTGCTCGTGATCGCGCGGTGGTTCAGGCGGCGAAGGTTGACGCTGCGGCGAAGGCTGGCAGTCCTCAGGGGCCGCTTGCTGGGGTGCCTATTGGTATCAAGGATGTTCTTGCCCTGCGCGGGGCGCCTGCTACGGCTGGATCGCTGATTCTAAAGGGGTATCATCCGCCGTATGATGCTACCGCAGTGGCGAAACTGGAAGCGGCGGGCGCGGTTTTGCTGGGCAAATTGAACTGTGATGAGTTTGCGATGGGGTCTTCCAACGAGAACTCGGCTTATGGGCCTGTACATAATCCTCGTGCGCTTGATCGGGTTCCTGGAGGGTCTTCGGGAGGGTCGGCGGCGGCTGTGGCTGCTGGGCTTTGTGTGGCTTCGCTGGGGACGGATACGGGTGGTTCTATTCGGCAGCCTGCGGCGTTTTGTGGGGTTGTGGGTGTTTTGCCTACTTATGGGCGGGTTTCGCGTTATGGGTTGATTGCTTTTGCGTCGTCATTAGACAGAATTGGGCCATTTACGCGGTCTGTGGCGGATGCGGCTACTATGCTGGAGGTTTTGGCTGGGCCTGATCCGCTGGACGCTACGGCTTCGGCGCAGCCAGTTGCGAGCTATGGGGTTGAGGCTGCTAAGTCTATCTCTGGTATGAAGATAGGGGTTCCTGAGGAGTACTTTGGCGAGGGGCTTGATCCTGAGATTCGGGCGGCTATTGAGAAGGCGCTGGATGATCTTCGGGCGGCTGGGTGCTCGATTCATAAGGTGTCGCTGCCGCACACAAAGTACGCTGTACCAACGTATTACGTGATTGCGACGGCTGAAGCGAGCAGCAATCTTTCGCGTTTTGATGGGGTTCGGTTTGGGTTGAGGTCGGAAGAGGGTAGTACGCTGGCGAAGATGTATCGGGAGAGCCGGGATGAGGGTTTTGGGCCGGAGGTTAAGCGGCGGATTTTGCTTGGAACCTATGTATTATCAGCGGGTTACTACGATGCTTACTATCGCAAGGCGCAGCAGGTGAGGACGCTTTTGACGCGAGATTTTCTGGCGGCTTTTGAGCAGGTGGATGCGATTGTCTGCCCGGTTACGCCTACTCCGGCGTTCAAGCTGGGGGAGAAGACGGATGATCCGGTGCAGATGTACCTGGAGGATATCTACTCGGTTGCCGCGTCTTTAGCGGGGATTTGCGGCATGAGTGTGCCTTGTGGGACGACGAAGACGGGGCTTCCGATTGGGGTTCAGGTGCTGGCGAAGCACTTCGATGAATCGACCATGTTCCGGGTCGGAACTGCGGTGGAGAATGGGCAGAAGAGCTCGACGGCTCAGAGCCAATAAAGACGGGGGTTTTGACGGTAAAGGGCACGGTTCGCACGGTAGAAATTTACGGTGAGACGGAGCGGTTTTACGGTTGATTTACGGTGGTGTTTTACCGTGTCGTTGAGAGTGGTACTAGATTATTAGTTGCTGTCTCTTGGCGGTAGCCTGGAGGTTCGTCTCGGGGGGTACCCGGCGGGATGACGAATTTGTGGGTGGGTGGAGGAGAGCCAATACAGGGGTTTCTCCACTGCGCTGCGCTCCGGTCGAAATGACAGTTTGGGTCGTTGAGCGAGTGCCAATACAGGGGTCCTTCCCCTTCGGCTGCGCTCAGGGTCAGGATGACGAGAGCTGGGGAGGTGTGAAGGAGAGCGGTCGAGCGTTGCTCGATACCCCACCCTTTCGCAAAGTGCGCGAAAGGGTAGGGCACCCGGAGTCGTGGTGGGTCGGAGAAGCGCGGGCTTGTTTGTGAGAGCCTTGAGGTGATGCGGTTATCTCTTTGTTTCTTGTTCGTGATTCGTGTTCTCTCTGTGGATGCGCAGACGCCTGTGCCGGTTACGGTGCAGCAGTCGGTTACGGTTACGGCGGATCGGGGATTGGCGAATGTGAATGATTCGGCGGCTAGTACGGCGGTGCTTTCGCAGGAGCAGTTGCAGGCGGCGCCGGGGTTGACGCTGGATGATAGCTTGCACCAGGTTGCGGGGTTTCAGTTGTTTCGGCGGACTAGTTCGTGGACGGCGAATCCTACTTCGGCGGGGCTTTCGTTGCGGGGGTTGGGGAGTACGGCGGCGAGCAGGACGCTGGTGTTGAGCGACCAGGTGCCGCTAAGCGATGCGTTTGGGGGGTGGGTGCATTGGAATGAGACGCCGACGCTGGCTATTGATCGGGTGCAGCTTTTGCGGGGTGGTGCGGCGGATTTGTATGGGTCGTCGGCTATTGGGGGTGTGGTGGATGTGGTTCCGGTGAGGCCGACGCGGTTTCGGTTTGTTGCCGATACTGCTGGTGCTACGGAGAACACCGGGCTTGGGGATGCGCTGCTGACTACGGCCAACCGGCATCTTGCTACGCTGGGGGCGGTGAGTGTGCTTTCTACCGGTGGGTATGTGCCGACGGCGCCGGCTTTCCGGGGGACGGTGGATACGGTGGCCAATGTGAGCAGCCAGGCGGGGCGGGTGGAGTTTCGGGTGCCGATTTTTGCGGATAAGTTGACGGCGTTTCTGCGAGGCAATGTTTTGAATGAGGCCCGGGCGAATGGGACGCCGGACCAGACGAATGGGGCGCGGCTTTGGCGGTATATCGGTGGGGCGGATTCTACGACTGCACTGGCGACGGCTAGTCTGCGGCTGTATGGGGCCAGGGAGTCTTACAGGCAGAGTTTCAGCTCGATTGCGGCTGACCGCGACAGTGAGACGCTGACGAAGTTGCAGCGGGTTCCTACGGATGAGATGGGGTTTGTGCTGCAGGCTTCGCGGGCGCTGCCGAAGAGTGTTACGGCGTCTCTGGGAGTCGATCTGCGTGATGTGCGGGCTACGGATGATGAGACGAGTGTGGTGACGACGCCGGCGGTGACTACGAGTACGTCGGCGCGGCAGCGGGAGACGGGTGGATATGCGGATGCGATCTGGATGCCGCGTGGGTGGTCGTTTTCGGGGTCGATTCGAGTTGATTCGTTTCGGACGTACTCGGCGCAGAAGACGGTCTCGGGTTCTGCGGGGATTACGCCGCTGCCTAGCCTTACAGAGTTGGTTGCGAGCCCGCATGTGGGGGTGGTGCGGGAGCTGCCGCATGGGTTGGCGCTGACGGCGACGGCGTTTCGGGCGTTTCGTGGGCCTACGATGAATGAGCTTTACCGGACGGGGCAGGTGGGGTCGCAGACTACGCTGGCGAATGACGCTTTGCTGGCGGAGCGGGCGACTGGATTTGAGGCGGGTGTGGAGGCGCAGAGCCGGGTTGGGCATCTGCGGGCTACTTACTTTTGGACAGCGGTGAACCGGCCGATTACTACGGTGCTGGTTTCGCAGGTGGTGACGAACCAGGTGATTGTGAGCCAGACGCTGCAGCGGCAGAACCTGGGGCAGATACGGTCGGATGGGCTGATGGTGGAGGCGCAGAGTGCGCGGTGGCGGGGGGTGGATGCTTCGGTCGGGTATCAACTGGCGTTTGCTACGGTGACGAAGTTCAATAGCAGTTCTCCGCTGCAAACGAATCTTGTGGGGAAGTGGTTGCCGGAGGTTCCGCGGGAGTCGGTTACGGCGGCGGTGAATTATGGGATGCCGAAGGTGGCTACGTTTCATGTGATTGCTAGCTATAGCGGGCAGATGTTTGATGACTCGGCGAATACGTTTTTGTTGCATCCGTTTGCGCGGTTTGATGTGTCGGCGGAGAGGGATTTTGGGCGGCACTTTGGGGTGTTTGCGGGGGCTCAGAATTTGTTGGACCGGGTGATTGAGGCGGGGAAGACGCCTACGCCTACGGTGGCGGCTCCGAGGGTGGTGGTGGGTGGGGTGAGGTGGAGGGTTGGGAAAGCAGGGAGTAGGGAGTAGGGAATAGGGAGTAGGGATTAGGGATTAGGGATTAGGGAGTAGGGAGTAGGGAGTAGGGAGTAGGGAGTAGGTGGGTTGGCTGTAAGAGGATGGGGTGGGGTGTACACCCAGGTCCCCAAGTGCGAGGGACCTGGGGCACCCGGATTGTGCTGCGTTGGAAGAGGGCCAATACAGGGGTCTCTCCACTGCGGCGCAAAAGCGCGCCTTCGGTCGAGATGACAAGGGTTGGGGTGGGGGAGAGCGTCGGTTGAACTGCGACACCCAGGTTCCCAAGTGCGAGGGACCTGGGGCACCCGGCACCCGGATTGTTGCTGGATTAGGCGAGAGCCAATACAGGGGTTTCTCCACTGCGCTGCGCTTCGGTCGAAATGACAGCGCTTATGGCGGGTTGAAGGAGGGCAGTCGGCCCTTCGGTTTCGCTCAGGGTTGATACCCCACCCTTTGCAAACAGCGCAAAGGGTAGGGTACCCAGAGTGATGGTGAGGCGAACGAAGAACGGGAGAATACGGAGATTCTTCGCTCCGCTCAGAATGACGGTGTTAACTTAATGGGCTCAGGATGATGGCGTTGAATGGTTGATGCGTTCGACGGTGAGGCGGCCTGTGCCGGTATCTTTGATTTGGGCGGTGATGTTGGTTTGGAAGCAGTGAGCTTGCCACTCCTGTAGGGACAGGGCGCGGCGGAAGGAGATTTGGGCGTCGTGGGTGACCATGTGGTGGAGGGGTAGGAGTTTGGTTAGCCACGCGAAGGTGTTGGCGGCGCGTTGGCTGCGGCGGAGGTCGCTGATTAGCCACGCGGTGCGGGCGGTGGTTTGGTTCCAGTGGAGGAGTTTGGGGATGGCTTCGTCGGAGAGGTGGTGGGCGAAGAGGGAGCTGAGGAGGATGTCGGCGGGGCGGGCCAGGGTGGTGGTAAGGGTGGTGGTGAAGATGTCGGCGGTGAGCCAGGTGATGGTGGCGGGGGCGATGTGCTCGTGGCGGTCGCGCTCGCGGGCGAGGCGGGCGGCGTAGGGGTTGATGTCTATGCCGGTGAGGCGGAGAGGGATGCTGCGTT
>Ga0302313_10003566_pt1 | contig 10163 bp, 10 predicted proteins | sample III_Palsa_N2_2_FD_200454 | JGI IMG/M metagenome (GOLD analysis project Ga0302313, IMG submission 200454) | Peat permafrost microbial communities from Stordalen Mire near Abisko, Sweden - III_Palsa_N2_2 | ecosystem: Environmental > Terrestrial > Soil > Palsa > Peat permafrost | place: Sweden...
GCATGCACTCCGCATGCCGCAATGACTCAGGCGTAATCCCATGAAAGCTTCCGTGACGTTGATGAAAGCGCTCGTTTACAAAGGCCCCGGCAAGAAGGCGCTGGAAGATCACCCCAAGCCGACGATCAACGCGCCCACCGATGCCATCGTCAAGATCAGCAAGACCACGATCTGCGGCACCGATCTGCACATCCTCAAGGGCGATGTAGCGACCTGCAAGCCGGGGCGCGTTCTCGGACACGAAGGCGTGGGCGTGATCGCCGAGATCGGCGCGGCGGTCACTGCGTTCAAGGTGGGCGACCACGTGCTGATTTCCTGCATCACCGCGTGCGGCAAGTGCGTGTACTGCCGCAAGCTGATGTACTCGCATTGCACCACGGGCGGCTGGATTCTCGGTAATTCGATCGACGGCACGCAGGCGGAGTTCGTGCGCATTCCCTACGCGGAAACCAGCCTGTATCCGATCCCCAAGGGCGCCGATGAAGAGGCCTTGGTGATGCTCAGCGACATTCTGCCGACCGGCTTCGAATGCGGCGTGCTGAATGGCAAGGTGCAGCCGGGCAGCACGGTGGCGATCGTCGGTTCGGGGCCGATTGGTCTAGCCGCGTTGCTTACGGCGCAATTTTATTCGCCGGCCGAGATCATCATGATCGATCTCGACGACAACCGTCTGGACGTGGCCACGCGCTTCGGTGCGACGTCCACCATCAACAGCGCGGACGGGAAGGCGGTCGAAGCGGTGATGAAGCTCACCGGCGATCGCGGCGTCGACACGGTGATCGAGGCGGTCGGTATTCCGGCCACGTTCGAGCTGTGCGAGAAGCTGGTCGCGCCCGGCGGCACCATCGCCAATATCGGCGTGCACGGCACCAAGGTCGAGCTGCATCTCGAGCTGCTGTGGGACCGCAATATCACCATCACCACACGGCTCGTGGACACCGTCAGCACGCCGATGCTGCTGCAGACGCTGCAGGCCAAGAAGATCGATCCGAAGCTGCTGATCACCCATCGATTCAAGCTCGCCAAGATTCTCGATGCCTACAAAACCTTCGGTGACGCCGCGACTACCAAGGCGTTGAAGGTACTGATCGAAGCCTGAAACAACACGGGCGCGGCAGCGCGACCGAACGTAATCCCTGCCGAATCACTCGGCTCCCGCACATCCACTGGAAGAACACGTCATGGCCTATTCAAGCGTCAATCCGTTCAACGGCAAGCTGCTGCAGAGTTTCGACCAGCTCACCGACAAGCAGCTGGAAGAGAAACTGGCCACTGCCGACAGCTGTTACAAGACCTGGAAGCACACCAGCTACGCCGAGCGCGCCAAGATCATCGCCAAGGCGTCCAAGCTGCTGGCCGAGCGCGCGGATGAATTCGCCCACACGATGACCTTGGAAATGGGCAAGCGCATCGGCGAAGCGCGCGGCGAAGTGAAGTTCAGTTCGGACATCTTGGCGTATTACGCCAAGCATGCCGAAACGTTTCTGGCGCCGCAGAAGCTCCATCCGACCATCGGTGATGCGCATATGGAGAGCAGCCCGATCGGCGTGATCTTCGGCGTGGAGCCGTGGAATTTTCCGTACTACCAGTTGGCTCGTGTTGCCGGACCGCATCTGATGGCCGGCAATACGCTGGTGATCAAGCACGCCGGTTGCGTGCCGCAGTGCGCCATCGCGTTCGAAAAACTCTTTATCGACGCCGGTGCGCCGGTTGGCCTGTATACCAACCTGCTGATCTCACACGAGCAGTCGGACAAAGTCATCGACGATCCGCGTATCAAGGGTGTGGCGTTGACCGGCAGCGTGCCGGCAGGCCGCAGCATCGCCGCGCGGGCAGGGCAGAACCTGAAGCCGTCGTCGATGGAGCTGGGCGGCAGCGATGCCTTCATCGTGTTGGAAGACGCCGATCTCGAGCACACCATCCCGTGGGCGCTGTGGGGTCGCATGTACAACACCGGGCAGACCTGCTGTGCGGCCAAGCGCTTCATCGTCGTGGACAAGATCGCGGACAAGTTCCTGGAGAAATTCTCCGCGGCGCTGTCCGGACTGAAGGCCGGCGATCCGCTGGACGAGAAGACCACGCTCGGCCCGCTGTCGACGGAGTCGGCGCTGGTGCAGCTGATCGCCCAGGTCGATAGCGCGGTGGCACACGGTGCGCGCGTGCTGATCGGCGGCAAGCGCGTCGATCGCCCCGGTTCTTTCATGCAGCCGACGATTCTGACCGACGTCACGCCGAAGAATCCTGCTTTCCGTGACGAATTTTTCGGACCCGTGGCGATGTTCTTTCGCGTCAAAGACGAGGACGAGGCGATCGCGCTGGCCAACGATTCGGACTTCGGCCTCGGCGGCTCGGTCTTCACCAAGGATATCGAGCGCGGCCGCCGCGTTGCCAGCCGGGTCGACACGGGAATGATGTTCATCAACAACATCAGCTGGTCCGATGCCGAGCTGCCGTTCGGCGGCATCAAGGATTCCGGTTACGGGCGCGAGCTCGGTGACATGGGCATCCAGGAGTTCGTCAACAAGAAGCTGGTGCGTTACGCCAAGGTCGAAGCACCGGTCTGATCGGTGCCTGCAGGGCGGTGCGCTTCCACGCGAAGTGCACCGCTGCTGGCCAACGCGGATAGACGATACGACGTGGTCTTCGTATCGAAGTCATCTTCATCAAAGGCAGCGATCATGAAGTTTCTCGTCGAAATGGATCACCCCAAAACGGGCCAGTGGTTGAACGATGCTGCGGCGCGCGCCTTTGTCGAAGAGGTGGTCTTTCCCACGCTAGACCGCGCAGAAACGCTGGTCAAACAGGGCTGCATTCTGGCCGGTGGTCCGGTGGCAGGCAGCATCGCGCTGCGCTTTATCGCCGAGGTCGAGTCCACCCAGCATCTGGATGAGCTGGTGTCGAGCATTCCGCTGTGGTCCGTGGCCTATACCCGCGTCACGGCACTGATCGAGTTCAGCGATCATCGGCCGCACGTGCAGGCGCTGCTGCAGCGCAGAGTCATTCCGCTGGCCGATGCGTCGCATCTGCCCACCTGAATTTTCCGACGCGGTCCGCTGCATGCGTCTGGCCGCTGGCAATCGTTCTTTTTTTTCTGGAGCTTCCGATGTACGTCAATGTCGCCGTTCTCAAAGAAACACAGCCGCATGAGCGCCGCGTGGCATTGGTGCCGTCGGTGGTGCCCAAGCTGACCAAGCTCGGTGCCAAGCTGTATATGCAGTGCGGCGCGGGCAACGCCATCCAGCTGCCCGATGGCGCCTACAAGGACGTGGCCTTCGTCAAGGAGCGCCGCCGTCTGGTCAACGACGCGGATGTCGTGCTGGCGGTGCAGCCGCCAGCGCTCGACGTGATCGACGCGATGAAGGAGGGCGCCATCCTGGTGTCCTTTATCTACGCCGAAAAGCAGCCGGCTCTGTTGCAGAAATTGCTGGATAAAAAAATCACCTGCTTCGCGATGGAGCGCGTGCCGCGGATTTCGCGCGCGCAGTCGATGGACGCACTGTCGAGCCAGTCGGCCCTGGCCGGCTACTACGCGGTGGAGCTCGGCGCCACGCATCTGATGCGCGTGCTGCCGAAGATCACCACGGCGGCCGGTGCCATCGGCCCGGCGAAAGTGCTGGTGATGGGCCTGGGCGTGGCCGGACTGGAAGCCATCGCCACCGCGCATCGGCTTGGCGCGGTGGTGGAAGGCTACGACGTGCGGCCGGAGACCCAGGGCCAGGCGCTGTCGCTGGGCGCGACCTTCGTTGATACCGGCGTCGATGCGACCGGCCAGGGCGGCTATGCACGCGAGCTCACTGCGGAGGAAAAAGCCAAGGTGACCAAGGTGCTGACGGCGCATATCCAGCAGGCTGACTTGATCATTACCACGGCGGCCGTTCCCGGCAAAGCGTCACCCAAGCTGATCAGCAAGGCGCAGGTGGCCGGCATGAAGGCCGGTGCCGTGATCGTCGACCTGTCCGCCGAAGGCGGCGGCAACTGCGAAGACACCGTGCCCGGCGAAACCACCACGGTTGGCCTGGTCACCATCGTGGCTCCGCTCAACGTGCCCTCGCTGTTGGGCGAGGACGCCAGCGAGCTGTATGCCAAGAACCAGTACAACCTGCTGGCGCTGATGCTGAAGGACAACATCATCACCATCGACTGGACCGACGAGGTGATCGCCGGTACGGCGCTCACCCACGCCGGCGTTCTGAAAAAGGCGCCAGGCGCTCCCGTCGCCACTGCAGCGAGCGCGTCACCCCAAACGGCCGGTAAGCCGGCGGTCACACCACCCACCACCAAAGCAGCCTGAGCTACCGCTCGGGATCCTGCACGGGAATTGCCATGACTATCGACGGCTTCGTCGCTCTGTACATCTTCATGCTCGCCGCGTTTGCCGGCTGGGTCATCATCGGTCGCGTGCCCGCGATTCTGCATACGCCGCTGATGTCCGGCTCCAACTTCGTCCACGGCATCGTGGTGATCGGCGGTCTTTACGCGCTGCTCAACGCCAGTACCGGATTGGAACAGGGCATCGGTTTTGTCGCGGTGCTGCTCGGCGCCGGCAACGCGGCCGGCGGCTATGCAGTGACCGATCGCATGCTCGCGATGTTTCAGAGCAGCGGCCATCAGCCGGTCCATGCCACTCACAAAAGCGGCGCTCACCGCCGCAAACCCACGTCGCCGAAGAAAGGCTGAGGAACGGACATGCTTACGATGCTTCCCCCACTGCTTATCGATATCGTTGGTATCGTCGCCGCCTTTCTGCTGATGTTTGGACTGTGGCGCATGTCGTCGCCGGTCACCGCGCCAGCCGGCATCAAGGTCGCCGGTATCGGCATGGTCGCCGCCGTGGCGGCCAGCTTTCTGTACGTGTTCAACATCAGTCCGGCAGCGCATCCGCATCTGCCGGTGAATCTTGCCCTGGCCGGTATTGCCCTGGCGGTTGGCGGCGGGCTGGCCTGGTGGGGTGGACGCAAGGTGGCGATGACCGCGATGCCGCAGATGGTTGCGCTCTACAACGGCATGGGCGGCGGCGCGGCCGGCGCGATTGCCGCGATGGAGCTGTTCGGCAACCATGCGCGCGGCGTCACCCAGCTGGGCGTGACGCTGCTCGGCGCGATCATCGGCGCGGTATCGCTGTCCGGTTCGCTGATTGCCTGGGCCAAGCTGCAGGGCGTGCTGAACAAGCCACTGCGCATCAAGGGGCAGCAAGTCATCAACGGACTGGTGATGCTCGCCACGCTGGCTGTCGGTTTCTACATCCTGTTTATCGTGCAGAGCGGCACCGTGCCGGTACTGTCGCTTCAGGCCTTGATCTGCCTGTTCTTCGGCTGCGCCATGCTGTTCGGCATCTTGATGACGCTGCCGATCGGCGGTGCCGACATGCCGGTGGTGATCTCGATCTACAACGCCTTCACCGGACTGGCCGTGGGCCTGGAAGGTTTCGTGCTGCAGACGCCGGCACTGATGATTGCCGGCATGCTGGTCGGCGCGGCGGGCATTCTTCTCACGCTGTTGATGGCCAAGGCGATGAACCGCTCGGTGAGCAACGTGCTGTTCACCAATTTCGGCGACGTGGTGAAGCAGAAGCAGGGCGCGATCAAGGGCAGCCTGAAGCCCACGGCGGCGGGCGATGCGGGCATTGCGATGCGCTATGCCAGCAGCGTGATCATCGTGCCGGGTTATGGCCTGGCTGCCGCGCAGGGCCAGCAGAAGCTGTACGAGTTCGTGAAGCTGTTGATTGCCGCCGGTGTGAAAGTGCGCTTCGCGGTGCACCCGGTCGCCGGCCGCATGCCGGGGCAGATGGACGTGTTGCTGGCCGAAGCCGGCGTGCCGTACGACCTGATCTTTCAGCTTGAAGACATCAACGACGACTTTGCGACGACCGACATCGTGCTGGTGATTGGCGCCAACGACGTGGTGAATCCCTCCGCACGCAGCGACAAAAGCTCACCGATCTTCGGCATGCCGATTCTCAATGCGGACAAGGCCAAGCAGGTGTACGTGGTCAAGCGCGGCGAGGGCAAAGGCTACGCCGGCATCGTCAATCCCCTGTTCTATGCCGACAACTGCAACATGGTCTACGGCGACGCACAGGCGGTGATGGCCGAGATGATCGAAGCCGTTCGCGGCCTCGGCCTTTCTGCCGCCGCCTGACTTTCAGTTTTACGAAGTTCTTTGGATTCATCATGAAAACCTGCATCAACAAAAAGAAAAGTGCGATGAGTTTGGGCGTTTTGTTTGCCATGGCCAGTGCGGTCGTTGCGCACGCCGATGACACCACATCACCGCAGTACTCGTTCGCGCTGACGCCCTCGAGCGACTATATTTTTCGCGGCGTGAGCCAGACCGAAAACGATCCCGTGCTGTTCGCATGGAGCCGGGTTTCCTACGACGCGTTCTACGCCACGCTGGGCGCGGAAAACGTCGATTTCAACAACAGCACCGACGCCGAGTACGACGTGTCGGTGGGCTGGAGCAAGCTGCTCGCCGGTTACACCGTCGACCTGGGCGTGATCCGCTACGGCTACATCAATGCGCCGTCGCGTATCGATACGGTCGAGCTGCGCGCCATCGTGTCGCATCCGCTGGGGCCGATGACGCTGGGCGGCGCGGTGTATCACACGTCCAACTATTTCGGCAGCAACGACAGCGCCACGTATGGCGAAGTGAACCTGGCGTTTCCGATCGCAAGGTCGCTGTCCGGCAGCGTGGCGCTGGGTCGCCAGACGATCAGCGGCGGCAACGACTATTCCACCTGGAACGCCGGCGCCAGCTATGCCTTCAACAAGCATTGTTCGATCGACCTGCGCTACTACGACACGCAGGGTCACACGCCAAGCAATCTGGCGGGTAACCACATCGTGGCATCCGTTCGTCTCTCGATGTAGCTCATCCACTCGACGTATGGCCGTCCATGACGCCGCCATGCGCGGGTCCGATTTGATCTTTCGCCATCGGCCAAACGCTTCACGGCGCAGCCGCACTTCGTCCACCTCTCTTTTCAGGACATCCCCATGACCCGTCAAATGCACGCCGCCGTCGTTGAAGCCTTCGGCAAACCGCTGGTACTGCGCGAGTGGGACATTCCCACGCCCGGCCCCGGCCAGATCCTGGTCAAGACCGAAGCCTGCGGCGTCTGCCACACCGACCTGCACGCGGCGCGCGGCGACTGGCCGCTGAAGCCGAATCTGCCTTTTATCCCGGGTCATGAGGGCATCGGTATCGTGGTCGCGCTGGGCACCGGCGTCACCAGCGTCGTGGAAGGCGAACGGGTGGGCGTGCCATGGCTGTACTCGGCCTGCGGCCACTGCGAGTACTGCCTCACCGCGTGGGAAACTGTTTGTGCCAAGGCCGAGTTCGGCGGCTATACCAAGAACGGCGGCTTTGCCGAATACATTCTGGCCGATCCCGACTATGTCGCCCATGTGCCGCACGATCTGGCCGCAAAAGAAGCCGCGCCGATCATCTGTGCGGGCATCACCACGTACAAGGGCATCAAGGTCGCCGACGTGCGACCGGGTCAGTGGATCGCCATCTCCGGCATCGGCGGGCTCGGCCATCTAGCCGTCCAATACGCCAAGGCGATGGGGCTGAAGGTTGTCGGTGTCGATATCGATGACGGCAAGCTGGCGCACGCGACACGGCTCGGGGCCGATGCGGTGGTCAACGCGAAAAACGGTGATCCGATCGAAGCGGTGCGTGCCGCCACCGACGGCGGTGCACACGGCGTGCTGATTACCGCACCGTCGCTGGGCGCGTTCAGGCAGGGCGTCGGCATGACGCGCAAGCACGGCACCTGCGTGCTGGTCGGTCTGCCGCCGGGTGAATTTCCGGTGCCCCTGTTCGACGTGGTGGCCAACTGCATCACCGTGCGCGGCTCGTTCGTCGGCAATCGCGCCGACATGGCCGAATGCCTGGCTTTTGCGGCGCAGGGCAAGGTGAAGGCGGATATCGAGCTGCAGCCGCTGTCGGCCATTAACGACATTTTCGAACGCCTGCAGAAGGGCGACGTGCCCTCGCGCGTGGTGCTGGATTTTGGCGCAGCTTGATAGCACCACGCCAGCATCGTTTTGCCATCGTCACTTTCGACACGCTACGGAGCATGGACATGCACAGCATGGACAACTATGAAATCAGCTTCGGCACCGTGCCGACGAAAGGCTTCGATGGCGAAAAGGTGTTCCTGTCCAGCTACACCATCACCGGCCCGCACAAGGAATGGGTCGAGTCGGTGCAGGGCAGCGTCGAACACGAGATGCAGAGCGACGCGCTCGACGAGGCCCAGATCATGGGCGAGCGGCGGCTGGCCAGCCTCGAAACGTTCGGGGTGCATCGCACCTATCACCACTCATGGAATAACTCATGAAAGTTTCGCATACCGCCATCGACAGCACGCTGTCCGTGGTTGCCACACCGCCTACGGCATCGCATCGCCGCACGCTGGAAAAATTGTTTCGCCATCCTGCGGCGCAGAACATTGACTGGGACGACGCGCTGGCGCTGTTTGAAGTTATTGGCGACGTCGAGCACAAGAACAACGACAAGTGGCTTTTTCAGATCGGCGCCGAACACCAGCTCATGCATCAGCCGCACGGCAAGGACCTGACCGGCGACGAGGTCATCGAGCTGCGGAAATTTCTGCAGCGCGCCGGCTGGTCGGCGCAGGGCGAGCTGACGCACGCGCCTGCGTCGAGCGTCACCACGCCGAGCCTGATGGTCGTCGTCGATCACCACGAGGCGAAGATTTATCGCATTGCCACGGACGCTCGCGACGCTTCACGAAAGCAGATTCAGCCATACGACCCGCATCATTTCTTGCATCACCTCACGCACAAGGATCAGGACCGCGAGCGCGGCCAGCGCGCGCCGGAAGATCCCAGCTTCTATGTGCGGATCACTGCGGCGTTAACCGGCGCCGGAGCTATCGTGGTGGTGGGCCACGGCACCGGACACAGCAACGCCGCGCACCGCCTGATGGAGCATCTGCGCGCGCATTCGCCGGAGACTCATGCACGCGTGGTGCGCGAAGTGACGGCGGATCTGTCCAGCGTCACGCCGGCACAGCTGCTAGATATCGCCGGCCAGACGGCATGCTGACCCGCTGTCAGACCGACGGCTGTCCTGCCTGCGCAGCGCCGCCGCCGGCCGCGCCGCCGCGTTTCGTCAAGCCGCCGGCGCTGAGTATGAAAACTGCGCTGCTGGGCGTGCGCCAGATGGCAGAGGCTGATCTGCTGTCGGTGGACGCCGGCATCTCGTCGTTCGATCTGATGACGAACGCCGGAGCCGCCGTGGCCCACGCGATCATCACGCGCTGGACGTCGCGCCCGCTGCTGGTGCTGTGCGGGCCAGGCAACAATGGCGGTGACGGCTTCGTCGTCGCTCAGCTGCTGGCCGAAGCGGGCTGGCCTGTGCGCGTGGCGATGCTGGGTTCGCGCGAACAGTTGAAAGGCGAAGCGCATCGGCACGCCGAGCGCTGGCACGGCAATATCGAAACGCTAAGTCCGGACGTACTCAAAGGCGCCGAGCTGATCGTCGACGCGCTGTTCGGTGCCGGCCTGCGTGGCGCCTTGACCGGCGCCGCACTGGATACCCTGGCGGCGGCCGCGCGCGGCCGGGCGCCGGGCGGCGCGTTTCGCAAGAAGCCGGGGCATCTGCTGATGCCGGCGCGGAGTTTTTGCGGCGAGGTGATCGTCACCGACATCGGCACGCCTGTTTCGGTGCTCGAACAGATCGCACCGGACACCTTCGAGAACGATCCGGCCCTGTGGCTTGATCAACTGCCGGTGACCAGCGACGACGGCAACAAGCACACGCGCGGTCACGCGTTGATCTTCGGCGGCTATCCCATGACCGGCGCCGCGCGCATGGCGGCCCGCGCTGCGGCGCGCGCGGGTGCAGGCCTCACCACGATCGCCGTCGCCGAGATGGCCTTGCCCGTCTACGCGGCATCGCTGACCAGCATCATGGTCCGGCCGATCGTGACGCCGGCCGATTTCATGCACCTGCTCGATCGCAGCCGCTTCTCCGCGTGGCTGATCGGGCCGGGTGCCGGTGTCGACAAGGAAACGCTGGGACGCACGGTGGCGATGCTGGCCACCGGTTGTCCCACCGTTATAGACGCCGACGCGATCACCGTATTTCAGGACGATCCCGGCGCGCTCGACCGCGCAATTATCGGA
>Ga0302313_10003567_pt1 | contig 10161 bp, 6 predicted proteins | sample III_Palsa_N2_2_FD_200454 | JGI IMG/M metagenome (GOLD analysis project Ga0302313, IMG submission 200454) | Peat permafrost microbial communities from Stordalen Mire near Abisko, Sweden - III_Palsa_N2_2 | ecosystem: Environmental > Terrestrial > Soil > Palsa > Peat permafrost | place: Sweden...
GATCGAGACCGCGCCTAACGGCGCCGCCATCGATCCGGACGTCAAGGCGGGCCTGATGGAGGTCGCGCGCCTGTGCGAAAGCCTCGGTCATCGCGTCGAGCCGACCGCCTACAGGCTGGACGCCCAGGCCCTGGGCGACGCCATGATGGTCGGCATGGGCGCCGATCTGGCGATCCGCATGGACCGCCGCGCCGCCGAGCTCGGTCGGGCCATCACCGAGGATGATTTGGAGACCGTGACCTGGCGCTTCCTCGAACGCGGCCGCAGCTTCACCGCCCAGGACTTGGTGAACGCCCGCCACGTGTTCGATCTCGCCGCCGTTGAGGTCGCCCGCATGCACCAGAGCTACGACGTGATCCTGTCGCCCACCGTGGCCCAGCCCCCCGTACAACTCGGCCGCCTCAGCCTCAGCCCCGACAATATCGGCGACTACGCCCGCGCCATCGCCGCCTTCAGCCCCTACACCGCGCTGCAGAACCAGATCGGCGTTCCGTCCATGTCGGTTCCCCTGGTCTGGAACGACGCCGGCCTGCCCATGGGCATGATGTTTAGCGCCCCCTTCGCCGCCGAAGAGCTGCTCTACAGCCTGGCCGCCCAGCTGGAACGGGCCCAACCCTGGAAGAACAAACTTCCGCCGGTGTGCGCGGCGTAGGGTCCGTTGAGTTCGAGCAGGATCGTTCCGCCGGCGCTGGCCCCCACCGTCTCGTCGCTTCCGCTACGCTTCAGCGCCGATCCACCTCCCCCTCTCGCTGCGCGTGGGGAGGAGGAGAACCCCCTCCTCATCCTCACCCGCGAGCGAAGCGAAGACAGGGGGAGGTGGCTCGCGTAGTGAGACGGTGGGGGACAGCGCCGACGGTCGATCGCGCCTGATTTCAACCCGTTCCAGGGTTAGTAAATCGTCTTCTCCCAGGCCTTGTGGCTCGTCAACACCGCGCCTACCGCCGCGCGCCCAGCGTCCGCTCCGGATCGCCCGCCGTATCGTAATACGGAATCCCGGCCGCCTCCTGCATGTCCAGCACGGTGACGAACCCATTCGCCGCCGGCGCGGAACGCACGATACGGTGCACGAAGGAAACGTCCCGCGCGCCTTTCAGGCTCTCGCCCATCCCGCGCCCGGCCAGCGTCCCCACCGACAGCCGATGCAACTTCAATATCTTCGACAGGGTCACGGCCCAGTCGGCGTTGCTCACCGGCGTCTCGTCGAAGTAGTGGCGTTTGAAGTCTGGGCCGATGGCGGCCATGAAGTTGTGCGTGTCGGCGCGCCCAAAGGTCCCGTGGATGCCCTGGCCCTGCTGCAGGCTGGTGTCCGCCACCTCGACCCCGCACAGCTCTGGATTGGGGCAGCCGGTCGAGAAGCTGCGGAAGCTGACGATGATCGCCGGCCGGGGCGTGCGCGCCGAACCCACCAGGCTGATCTGGCTCATCGGCAGCGTCCCGGGGATCGAGCCATACTGATCATCCACGAACACCGCGCCGGTATAGTCCTGAACGGCCAGCGCCTGGACGATCTTTGGCGCCAGCGCCTTGGCGTCCGCCCCCGGCAGCCAGATCTCGTCCGAGCCGCCATTGGGCGCGATCACCACGGAAGGGTGCAGGGCGTCTGGGCCGAGCAGGCCAGCGTCGCGCGGGTGAAATCCCCCCGCCAGGTCGACATCCAGCCCATTGCCGTCATGCAGCGCCAGACCCAACGCCTTGCTCAGATCGATCGCCAGGAACCCTGGCGGCAGGAAGCCCTTGGGCACATCCCGAAAGCTCATCAGGGCGGACGGACTGGTCACGCTCTGTTTGGACGCGGTGGAAAAGCCGTGGTCGGCGGTCACGACAATGTCGGTGGTCTTGTCCAGCCCGAGCCGCTTCAGCGCATCGCGCAACCGGGAAAGGTCATTGTCCGCATTGCGGATGGCCGCCTTGGACGTCGGCCCGTTGATGCCGGGGCTGATGCTGTTGAGGCTGTCGCCCTGGTTATGCTGCGTGCCATCAGGATCGCGCGACCAGAACACCAGCACGAACGGTTTGTTCGCCGCCTTGAAGCGCGGCAGCAGCACCTGCGCCGCCACCGCGGCGAACCAGTTCTGCTGCTCGACATTGGCCACATGCACGCCGGACCGGTTGTAGGTTCCCGGATCGCTGTTCAGCGCCCGGTCCGGCGCAGCCGCATCCAGACCCAAGGCCTTGATCGCGCCCATCACGTCCGTGGGCAGCGGCAGGCCGCCCGGACCACCAGTGTTGTCGTCGATGACGATCGATCCCTTGCCGTCGCGCGCGGTCACGTCCTGGATCGCCGTCGGTCCCAGCTTGCCGATCGCGGCGGTGGAATAGCCCTTGGCGTGCGCCGCCGCGAGCACCGTGGTCTCGTCCAGATAGTTGCCGCCATACCGCGCATTCATGTCGCCCAGCACCCCGTCGTCCTCGAAGGTCGGCACAAGGTTCGGCGCCGCGGAGGGCAGGGCGGGCAGGCCTGGGAACATAGTGTTGGCGAAGTCCCCGGTGTCGCCCAGCCGGTGCCCCGTGGCGATGGCCGAGGCGTTGGGCGTGGTTATGCTCGGGAACATCGAATGGCTGTTGTGGAAGTCGACCCCGTCGCGCCGGATCTCGGCCATGGTCGGCGCGGTCTCGTCGGTGACGCTGGCTGAGCGCAGCCCGTCAGCGACGAAGATGATCACATTGTGCGGTCGCTGGAATGGGGCGAACCAGACCAGGGCGGCCGCCAACAGAATCGCGACGCCAGCGGCGATCAGGGCAGGCAGACGAAGGCGGGACATGGCGGCTCTCAAAACGCGGGGCCGCCACTGTGACCGCCAATTGTAACGGCTATTCTACAGCGACCTGACCGCGCGGTCGTCAACCAGGCGCGCGGGACTGGTGCAAGGATTCGAATTGCACCAGATCGTTCGGATTGACGTCCGACACCGCCCAATAGGTCATGCCGCCCTTGTTCCAGTCGAGCAGGGTGTAGCCGTCCACCGTGTGTTTACCCGCTGGCGGCGCTCTGTCGCTTGGCCAGATGAACAGATTGATCAGGTGGCGTCCGCGCCGATAGACCACCGCCGCCACGGCCCGGTGGTCGATATAGTCCAGCCTCCCGCCGACAATGGGAAAGCCCTGCTGCGCCAGATCGATCACGGGCGGCGCGAAATCCAGCTTCCCGTCGAACCAGGGCTTGACCACATGCTGGTCGGAGGTCGCCACATCGATCAGGTGGCTGGCTTGAAGCGAGCGGACATGCCCCGCGACCAGCTCCTCCTCCAGGCCATCGCCGCGAAGCGCGGGTCCGACGAAGATCGCCAGCATGGCGCACGCCGCCACCGCCAGCCCGCCGCCGAGACCCGCCATCCACCTGCGGCGAACGACGGGCCGCGCGTGATCGTCGTTGGCGACCGCCGGGGTCGCGACAGCTTCCGTGGCCAGCCGGGCTCTCAGCCGCTCCGGCGCGGCTTCTCGCACCCCCGGCGCTCGCAACATCGCCCGCATCGCCCCAAGCGCTTCAAACGCGCCCTGGCAGCTGGCGCATCCGGCCATGTGCGCCTCCATCTCCGCGGCATGGACAGCGTCGAGCTCGCCGTCGAACAGCGCCTCCAGCAACATCGCCTTATCCGGACAGGCTGTCATCGCGCGCCCTCCTGGCGTCGGGTCCAAGTCTCGGCCAAAAGCGCCCGCGCCCGCGAGAGCCGGGACATCACCGTGCCCATCGGCGCACCGGTGATCTCGGCGATCTGGCGATAGCTCAAATCTTCCATCTCTTTCAGCACGATCACCTCGCGCAGGCGCGGCGGCAGGCCATCGACCATGGATTGCACGCTGGCCGCCTCATCCTTGCGGGCCAGGGCGTCTTCGGGTGTTTGCTGATCCGGATCCCAATAGTCGAAGTCGTCCTCGCCATCGTCGCCCACCGCCGACAGGGGCGCCGTCGCCTTCAGTTTCCGTTCCCGCGCCCAGTCGTAGAACCGGTTGCGCACGATCATCAGAATCCAGGCCCGGGGATCGCCGCCGCGATAGGCGTCAAAGCTTGCCAGCGCCCGCACATAGGCGTCCTGCACGATGTCCTCCGCCGTCTCCGGCGACCGCGTCAGCCGCAAAGCGAGATTGTAGGCGGCGTCCGCGTGCGGCAGGGCCAGCGTCGCGAACCGGCGGCGAGCGTCCACATCCTCGACGGTCACGCCGGTCCGCTCAATAGCTGGCCCCCGAGAAGCGGATACGCTCCCGCTCACCTAGCGCTGTACCACGATCTTGCCGACCATGTAGGGGTGCAGGCTGCAGTGATAGGCATAGACGCCGGGCTTGGCGAAAACCTGGGTGAAGGCGTCGCCGGTATCCAAGGCGTGTGATTTGAACGCGCCATCGTCAGCGACGACGGTGTGGGGTTCGTCATCCGCATTGGTCCAGGTGACCGCACCGCCGGCGTGTACGGTGAGGGTCGGCGGCGCGAAGGCGAAGTTGACGATCCTGGCCGGTATGGCCGCCTCGGCGGCTCGAGCCGCGCGGGGCGCCTGGACAACAGCGGCGGCCATCAACATGAACCCGGCGACAAGATAGAGAGCGCGGGGCGAGGGGCGAACAAACATCGATTCCAGCCTCACGCCGAGGCCGCAAGTGACTGGTCGACGATGGCCAGCGGCGTGTTCTTTTCCACCAGCCTCACATCTCGCACCCCGAGCACCCCGCGCAGCTGGTCGGCTGGAACGGTAAGGGGGCCAGGCGCGGGCCCAACGCCCGGGGCAGGCTGCGGATAGGCAGTCGATCTGGCGGTGTGAAAGGCGAGGGAGCCCTCCACCTTCGAAATCACCTGATGGATATGGCCGTTCAGCACGGTAACCGAACCGAATCGGGCAAGGTGGGCCAGCGCCGGCGCCGCGTCGCTGGTGCCCCATCCCCAGGGCGCATAGACGTCCCAGAGCGGCATGTGGGCGAACACCACGATGGGGGTGCTCGACGACAGATGCGCCACGTCGTCGGCCAACCAGGCGATCTGGTCATCGCCCAACTGACCGCTTCCGCCGCCTTGCAGGCCGACCACATTGACCAGGGCGATGAAGTGGACGCCGCCCTTGTCGAAACTGTACCAGCCCGTCCCCTTGGTTCCCGCGCCGTAGCGCTCCAGGAACAGCTTGCCGTTGCCATCGTCCAGGGTGTCGTGCTCGCCGGGCACATGGAAGATCGGCAGACCCAGGTCCTTCAAGGCCTGATCTGCGGTGTCGAACTGCTCGGCCGTGGACAGGTGGGTGATGTCGCCGGTGTGCAAGACGAAGGCCGGCTGCTGCGGCAAGGCCTTCACCTGCGCGATCGCCGCATGAAGCGTCGCGATCGGGTCCGGATTGGCGGCCTTATTGAAGCCGATGTGGGTATCGCTGATCTGGACGAAGCTGAAGGCCGCGGCTGACGACGCGCGGGCCTCGCCCACCAGCACCGATTGCGCGACGCCGCCACTGACGGTCCAGAGCACCCCCGTGCCCGCCCAGGCCATGCACTTGAGCATTCCCCGGCGACCGATATCGGTGTCATCGGGTGAGTGAGCGGTTCGATCGGCCATGACAGGCTCCCTTGGGTGTCTGTCATGAAGACGAACGAGCGCCGCCGTTTATTCCCGGCGCGGCGACAAAAAATCGGGGGAGGCTAGGCCGCCGTCTGAGCCGGCAAGATATCCGCGCTGGCGTCCAGGCCCAGGGTGGCCATCAGCTCCGACCGGTCCGGTCCCACGGGCGGCGGATAGAGGTCGGCGTTGCGCTTCTTGCCCCGCGCCCACCACTTGACCACCTTGGCGGCGTTCGAAGGTTTGCGCAGCCATTTGCCGGGCGGCTCCAGCATGTGGAAATCCCGCAGGCCGGCGCGGAGCAGGTCGATCTCCGAGCGCATGGCGATACGGATACCGTCGTCCAGGAAGCTCTGCATCACCTTTGCGCGCAGCTTGGGTTCATAGCCCGGCGTCAGGATGCGCCGCGCCCGGCGGATCGCGCCGCGGTCCTGATCGCGCATGCTGTTGAAATAGGGCGTCAGCTCCTCGCGCACCCTGGCGTCGTAAAGCCGGGCGCGGGCTGCGGGCTCCGTGGCGTGCTCCAGCACTAAGGCCAGGATGTCCGCCTCCACCGCCGCGAACGAACAGCCGCGTCCATACAGCGGATTGGTCCGCACCAGGCTGTCGCCGACCGCGAAGAAGCCCAGGATCGCCGGCTGGTCCTCGGCCACGAAGGCGCGCCAGCGGCTGCGCAGGTCGCCCATCCCGAACACCTTGCTGATCGGCTCGGCGGTCGCTGGATCGGTCCAGGGCGCAATGCCGGGGAACTGGGCGCAGACCCCGTCGAACACCTCCGGATTCACCACATGCTGGCGGATCTGCATCTCCACCTCCGGCACCGCCAGGGTGATCGAGAAGCAGCCGTTGTCGCCGGGAAACAGGCCGTACTTGATATAGCCCAGGTCGCCTGTGCCGGCGCCCCGGCCACGCGGCGGCTCTTCGACGCCGGGTCGTAGCCGATAGTGGCGGGTGTAGTAGAGAATGCCGCAGTCCTCGGCCGTCTCGGCGATCGTCGCCCCGGCCTCGCGCAGCTGATCGGGCGCCTGCGAATTGCGGCCCTGAGCATCGATGGTGAAGTCGGCGCGCCACTCGGTCGTCACGCCCTTGAGTTCGCCCTGGGCGCCCAGCAGCTTGAGCTGGCCGTTGGCGCCTTTGTCGATCAGCAGTCCCTGCACGACCGCCTCGGAGACGATGGTCACCCCGGCCAGGGTCTCGACGTAACGGCGCATGACCCATTCCAGCGTGGTGCGGCGGCTGGTCAACACCGCCATGTCGCTGTCGCCCTCTTCGGCCACATAGTCGGCCTTCAGCCCGTCCGGCAGCATGTCGGCGAAGCCGATCTCGCGGCATCCAGCCTCCAGCAACTGGGCCAGCAGGGCCGGGTGGCGGGCCTTGATGATGGTGCGAAGCCTGGCCAGGAAGGCGTGGCTGTGGCGCAGCTGGCCGACTCCGCGCCGGTTCCAGTCGAAGAAGGCCTCGTCGGTCCCGCCTTCGGGCGGCGGGGCGTCCCTCTCAAGGATCACGACCTGGCGTTCAACGGACGCCAGCGTCAGGGCGCAGCAGAGCCCCGCCATCCCCGCGCCGATCACCAGCACTTTTTCACTCATCGATTTCACCGTCCGCCGCGCTCGTTCGCAAGCTTAAGCCAGCCTGCGAAGCGCCGCCATCGGCTCACCATGCGTCAATCCAGCGTAATTTTTTCTCGGTGCGTTTTTGCGGCGCCGGCAGCGATCTGAGGCCGCCGGCAATCCAGCGCCGTGTGTCGGCTGGATCGATCACGTCGTCGATCGCAAAGGTCGAGGCGTAGTTCAGCGCCTTGCCGCGCTCATAGGCGGCCGCGACCATCTCGTCGAACTTGGCCTTGCGCTCGGCCGGATCTTCGATGGCCGCCAGCTCGTTGCGATAGCCGAGCTTGACCGAGCCCTCCAGGCCCATCCCCCCGAACTCCCCCGTCGGCCAAGCTACGGCAAACGTCGACGCCTGATAGCTGCCGCCGGTCATGGCGATAGCGCCCAGGCCATAGCTCTTGCGCAGCACCACGCTGAACAGGGGCACGGTCAGGTTCGCGCCGATGATGAAGAGTCTGGAGCAGTGCCTTACCAGGGCTGTCTTTTCGATCTCCGGACCAACCATCATCCCCGGCGTGTCCGACAGCGACAGCACCGGCAGGTCGAAAGCCTCGCAGATTTGCAGGAACCGCGCGGCCTTGTCCGAGCCATCAGAATCGATCGCTCCGCCCAGGAATTTCGGATTGTTGGCGATCAGCCCCATGGGCCGGCCCTCGATGCGGATTAGCGCGGTGACCATGGTCTGGCCGAACTTGGAGCGCAGCTCCAGCACCGAGCCGGCGTCCGCCAGGGTCGCGATCAGCTCGCGGATGTCATAGACCCGCAGCCGGTTCTCCGGGATCACCCCGCGCAACAATCGCTGGTCGGCGCAGGTCCAGTCCGCCAACGGTCCTTGGAAATAGGACAGATATTGTTTGGCGATCCGCACCGCGTCGGCTTCATCCTCGGCGACCACATCGATCACCCCGTTGGGCTCCTGCACCGCGATTGGGCCAATCTCTTCCGGCCGGAACACGCCCAGGCCGCCGCCCTCGATCATCGCCGGACCGCCCATGCCGATGTTTGCGCCCTTGGCGGCGATGATCACGTCGCAGCAGCCCAGCACCGAGGCGTTGCCGGCGAAACAGCGGCCCGAGGTGATCCCCACCAGCGGGGCCACAGCCGACATCCTCCCCCAGAATTCGAATCCGCGCGTAAACCCGCCGCCCTCGGTATCGCCCGGCCGGCCGCCGCCGCCCTCGCAGAAGAACACCGTGGGCAGGCGCAGCTTCTCGGCCACCTCGATCAGTCGATCCATCTTCTTGTGGTTATAGGCGCCCTGGGTGCCGGCCAGGACGGTGTAGTCGTAGGCCATCACCGCGACCCGGGCCGCGTCGTCGGCGAAGTCGGCGCCGTTCACCCGGCCCAGGCCCATCACCAGGCCGTCGGTGGGCGTTTGCTCGATCAGCTCTTCCATCGAATGCCGCCGCCGCCGCGCCGCCACGGTCAGGCCGCCGTATTCAATGAAGGAGTCTGGGTCGAGCAGATCGTCGACATTCTCGCGGGTCGTGCGCTGGCCGGTCTTGCGCCGCCGCTCCACCGCCTTGGGGCGTTTGGCGTCCAGCGTGCCCTCGTGCCGGGCGATCACCGGCGCCAGGTCGGCGCGGACGTGATCCAGGTCGACCACCGCCTCGATCACCGCGCCCGCATCGCCGATATCCGCCGGCTCGATGAAGGCCAGCGGATGGCCCTCGAACACGGTGTCGCCTTCCTCCACCGTCAGTTGGCGCAGATAGCCGCTCACGGGCGCGGCGATCACATGCTCCATCTTCATGGATTCCATGATCAGTAGCGGTTGGCCTTCACGCACCTGCTGGTCCAGCGCGACGCTGATCCCGATCACCGTGCCCTGCAGCGGCGCGGGCAGGGCGGTGGTCCCGTCCGGCCCCTCGATGTCGCCGAACGGTTCCGGCTCGGGCGGCGCGGCCGGTCCCGCGCTTTCGCCGCCACCCTTGCCGTGGCTGAGCACCGCCAAAGGATCGACCGCATCGATCCGCGCGCCTGGCCCCCGCGCCGTCTTGACCTCGGACGCCGGCGTCAACGCCGCCGTCTCGGCCACCAGCGCCTCAATATGCTCCTCCACATAGCGCGTATGCACCTGGCCGGCTGCGAAGGCTGGGTCGCGTAACAAGGCGCGCAGGAAGGGAATGTTGGTGGTTGCGCCGGCGATGCGGAACTCCGACAGCGCCCGATCCGCCTTACGCGCCGTCGCGGTCAGGTCGCCCGCGGGTGCATGCACGATCACCTTGGCCAGCAGGGAGTCGAACCGCGCGCTGGTGCGATAGCCGCCATAGCCAAACCCATCGACCCGAACGCCAGGCCCCGACGGCGGCTCATAGGCGGTCAGCGTCCCGCCCGCCGGCCGCACCGAGCCGTCGGCGTTCATGGTCTCGAGGTTGACTCGCGCCTGGATCGCCACGCCGCGCGGGGAGGGGATCTTGTCCTGCGTGAGACCGAGGTCCTTCAGCGTCCGGCCCGAAGCGATCTCCAGCTGTATCCGCACCAGATCCAGGCCCGTGACCGCCTCGGTCACCGTATGCTCCACCTGCAGGCGCGGATTGGCCTCGATGAAGGCGAACGGCGGCGCCGAGGCTCCGCTCTGGTCCACCAGGAACTCGACCGTGCCGAGGTTGCGGTATCGCGCGGCCTTGGCCAGGGCCACGGCGCTGTCGAGCAGCTCCGCCCGCAGGTCTTCGGACACACCCACGGCCGGCGCCACCTCGATCACCTTCTGCCGCTGGCGCTGGGCGCTGCATTCCCGATCCCAGGCGTGGACCACCTCGGCCCCGTCGCCGATGACCTGCACCTCCACATGGCGCGCCAGGGGGAAGAACCGCTCGACATAGACCTCGCCATTGCCGAACGCCTGCAAGGCCTCGGACTGGCAGCGCTCGTAAGCGGCGGCCATGTCCTCGACCCGGTGCACCGGCCGCATGCCGCGTCCGCCGCCGCCGGCCAGCGCCTTGAGCATCACCGCGCCGCCGTCGCCCAGCGAGGCCAGGAACCGTTCGGCGTCGGCGAGGCTGACCGCGCCGATCGAACCCG
>Ga0302313_10003569_pt1 | contig 10157 bp, 4 predicted proteins | sample III_Palsa_N2_2_FD_200454 | JGI IMG/M metagenome (GOLD analysis project Ga0302313, IMG submission 200454) | Peat permafrost microbial communities from Stordalen Mire near Abisko, Sweden - III_Palsa_N2_2 | ecosystem: Environmental > Terrestrial > Soil > Palsa > Peat permafrost | place: Sweden...
CTCCACCGTCTGCGCGACCGACGACACCTGCATCGTTGTATTCACCGCAATATGCTCGGTAACATTCAGCGTCGCCGTCTCAATCACCGTCGCAAAGCCCGGCAGCGTAAAGCTCAGCTCATAGTCCCCCGGCGTCAACGCTGGAAAGCTATACTCGCCCGCCGCATTCGTCACTGCGGTACGCTGCACTCCGCTGGCCGTGGCGCGCGCACTTACCTGCACCTGCGGCACCAGCGCTCCGGCCTTATCCGTTACCACGCCAGAGATCGTGCCCGTAGTCTGCGCCTTCGCAACTACTCCTCCGGCAAGCAGCAACATAGCCGCCAACACAATCCCTGTCGCACTCCGCAAGAACTTTTTCATCATCACCGCGACCACGCTGCACACAACCATGTCGTTACCCTCAACCTGCTTCACTTCGCATCCTCTGCGAAGCTCCTACCGCACAACTACTCCTGCAACCCGCCAAACTCCTGCGCGCGCTTCTCACGTCCAACCAGCGTCATCACAATCGCCAGGCAAAACACAATCGCCGCAGTCATCGACATCGAAACCGCATACGTCCTGCCCTTCGCAAACCCGGCCTCCAGATAAACCACCACGCTCGAAAGCAATACACCCACCTGATTTCCCAACCCCGGCAGCGTCCCACGCACAGAGTCCGGACTAAGCTCCGCCACATGCGCCGGCACAACCCCCCACGCTCCCTGCACACAAAACTGCATCAACACTGCACCCAGAATCAGCAGCGGCAGCGTATGCGCAAACGCCCACAGCGGAATCACCGCAAGCGCTCCAGTCAACGCCCCAACCATCGCCCAACGCCGCCCAACACGATCCGAAATCCACCCAATCGAAAGCCCCCCAAGAATCGCCCCAATCATCGACACCGCCGTCAGCGCAGCCTTCTGCTTACCGGCAATCCCCCAGTCCTTCTCCAAAAACGTCGGATACAAATCCTGTGTTCCATGCGAGCTCATATGCATCGCCATCATGAACACCGTGAAGTACACAAACAGCTTCCAGTGCGAAACCAACGCGCGCCCCAGGCCGGCAAAGCTCGACTGCTTCGTCTGCTGCCACACCTCAGACTCCTTCACCCGCAACGCCACAAACACCGCAGCCGCCAACGCCGGCAAGCTCCCCAGATAAAACAGCGGACGCCATCCATACTTCGGCTCAATCAAAAAGTAAGCCCCCGCCGCCAGCAGAAACCCAATCGAGTACCCCTGCTGCAACAGCCCACTCAAAATCCCGCGATACTTCGCCGGCACCTTCTCCATCGCCAGCGACACACCCACACCCCACTGCCCGCCCATCACCACGCCAAACACCGCACGGATCAGCAGAAACTGCACAAAGCTATGCCCAAACCCGGTCGCCAGCTCCACCACCGCAAACAGCACCAGGTTCACGATCATCGGAATCCGACGCCCAAACCGATCCGCAATGCCGCCAAAGAAGAACGCCCCCACCGGCCGCAACGCCAGCGTCGCCGTCAGCGCCAGCGTCATGTGTTTCACATCCTGCCCAAACTCCCGCCCAATCGCCGTCAGCGAAAGCACCACCAGAAAGAAGTCGAACGCATCCAGCGTCCACCCCGAAAGCCCCGCAATAAAAGCCCCCACCCAAGGTTCATGCTTCAGCCCCACCGGCTCTGTATCAAGCAGTCCAGCAGGCGTCGCTAAGGTGCCAGGCGCGGAAGGATTCGGCAGCGGTGTCGTCGATACAGACAAAATAGACAAGCGGAGTTCCTCAATCTGAGTTCTGATCCGAGTCCCGTTCGTCGCAACTTCCCTACGCGCGATACGGCCTCTTCAGAACGCCGCGAATCCTATCCCCGCCATTGCAAACGTGTCTTCAAGAAGTTCTAAAGAATATCTAAATGTTGATTCGAAACCGTTTAGCGTAAAACTATCCCTGCAAGGCCACCGCAAAACAGCAACAACCAACACACCACTCTCTCAGCATCTCTACCTCAAGCCGCCACCAAAACACCCACCTCAAGGCAGCATTGCCCAAAAAATCTTCTCGCAGGTCTTAGCTAGTTTGATGACACGCCCTGGCTTTTGCTGTTGCTCTTGACGGAGGGAGAAGGGGCCTTCAGGCCCCTGTTTGCAGCCCACATCAAAAGGGCTTTAGCCCCGGGCTCTTACAAACTTCGCCCAGCCGATTTTCAGTCAAAGCCCTTCAGGGCTTGATACGCCCCAACAACTGCTCGAACGCCGGGTCCTTCCGCAACGAGTCCAAAGCAGGATCAACCCGCGCATAAACCATCGCCGTTGAGTGGTCATCCACCGCCTGCGCCAACGCCGCAACGGCTTCACTCTGCCGTCCCAACCCCAGCAGCACGAGCCCACGACTAATCGGCGGCACATACTGCGACGAACTCCGCTTCCGCAGCTCCGCCAGCGCACGCTCCGCCGCCGCCTGATTTCCCGCCCGCGCCTGCGCATCCCCCAGCAACCCCTGCACCCACGGATCTTCGTCGCCAGAAAGCGCCAACGCCTGCGTCAGATCGGCAACCGCCGCTGCATTGTCTCCCGTCGCCATCTCCACCATGCCCAGCCGCGTCCGCGCCCGCACAAAGTTCGGATCAAGCTCCAGCACCCGCTGCAGATCATGCGTCGCATTCGGATAGTCCCGCCCCAGGTACTCGATCCACCCCACATTCGTTCCAATAATCAGCGACAGCGGATCAAGCTTCTGCGCCAGATGTATCTCATACATCGCCTGCGGAAACCGCCCCATCGCCGCCAGGTCCAGTGCATACCAGTGGTGCGCGGTCGCGTAGTTCGGGTTCAACTGGATCGCCCGCTCAAACTCCCGCTCCGCCGCCGTCAGGTTCCAGTCGGTAAAGAAATAGATCATCCCCAGCGAAGCATGGGGCTCCGCCAGCGTCGGATCAAGCTGGATCGCCGACAACGCCGCCGACCGCGCATCCGCATTCGCCGAACTCCCCGGCTCTACCGAAAACGACGCCAGCAACGCATACGAGTCCGCCAACCCCGCATACGCCAGCGCATAGTTCGGATCAGCCGCAATCGACTGCCTGAAGTACTCCGTACTCTTGTGCAGCCCATCCACAGTCCTGCGGTTCCAAAAATACCGCCCCCGCAAATACAACTGATACGCCGGATCATTCGCCCGCGTCATCACCGCATTCGCCGCCGGCTTAGCCGCAATCGCAGACGCCGTAACATTCGCCGCTCCCAGCTTGTGCAGCTCCTTCGCCGCTGCATTCCCAGCGTCTTGCTCCAACCGCGAAAGATCATTCGACCCCGCCGTAAAACTGTCCTGCCACAGCGTCAACCCATCACGCACGCGGATCAACCGCAGCTTCAGCGCATGGCCACCCGCCGTGCTTTCCAGCTCACCGGCCAACACCGCATCCACACCCTGTTCACGCCCCGCCGCCACCGGATCAACCGGCCCCGACTCCGAGTACCGCAACACCGACCCCGTAGGCCGCACCACCAGCTCTCCATTCAGCCGCGAAATCAGGCCGTCGGTCATCCCCAGCAGCACTACCTCGCTGGAATCCGAACCCTTCGCCGCTGTTCCAGACACGCCACCACTCATCGTCAGCGGCAACACAGCCAGCGTATGGATCGGCTGCCGTGGCCTCAGCAAAAACCACACTCCAGCAACTAGAGCGATCAGCAACCCCACAGCCAGCAACCCCAGCGGCCAAAGTCCAACCTTCCGAGGAACCACACGCCCAGCAACTACAGTTGCGTCTCTCTCCACTGGCTCAGTCGCATCCACTACCGGCCCAACAGCAGCCACAACCGACGCAACCCGCGGCGCTTTCCGCACCTCGCGCACCTCGGCAATAAACCGATACCCTCGCCGCGCCACCGTCTGTATATACCGGCGATCATGGGGATCTTCATTCAACGCCCGCCGCAGCGTTGAAATCGCCACCGTCAGGTTCGATTCCTCCACAAACGACCCACCCCACACCGAGTCCAGCAGCTCTTCCTTGGTCAACAGCTCGTTCGGACGCCGCACCAGCATCAGCAGCGCATCGAACGCACGCCCAGGCACAGCAACTTCCTTGCCCGCGCACGTCAGCAGACGGTTCGCCGCATCGAGCTGAAAGCTCTCAAACTCGTACACGACCGTCGGAGAAGAAGCGCCGGCTGGATTGTTAGAAACTGGCGGAATGTCTGCCACGGAGCTACCGTTCATGGTCTCCAGTCCAAGGATTCCCACTCTAGCACGCTGCCCCTGGTTTTGGCCTCACACCTCACCCCCGCCGTACTATGGACATCATGCCGTCCACCGCAGCACAGCCGCACCAGCCCCAACCCGCAACCGATTCCCTCTACCGTCACACGCTGCTCTACGCCACCTTCACCGCAACCGGAGTCGCCCTCGCCCTCCCCGGCGCGCTCATGCCCTGGCTCCTCGCCCACTGGGCCATGCGCGACTCCCAGGCCGGACTCTTCCTCTTCCTCTTCTTCTTCGCCAGTACCGGCGGAGCCATGCTCTCCCGCGGATCGCTCACCGCCTCCATCGCCCGCGGCACAGCCTGCACCGCCCTCGGAGCAGCACTTCTTCCCTTCGCTTCACGCAGCACATCGTATCTCGCCATCGTGCTCTACGGCTTGGGGCTCGGCATCACCATGACCTCCACCAGCCTCCTGCAATCGCGCCGCTACTCCGCCGACTGCGCCCCCGAGATGACACGCCTCAATCTCCTCTGGGCCATCGGGGCCTGCACCGGCCCCTGGCTCGTCCTCCACGACGGCGTACTCGACGGCACCCACGCCCAACACGTCCTCCTCGCCCTCGCTCTCGCTTTCGGACTCTTCTCCATCCTCGTCATCTCCTTCGAAACCAACATCCCCGCACCCATCCGCACCCACACCAAAGCCTCGCGATTCACCCTTCTCGCCGCACCATTCCCTTTGCTCCTGCTGATCTTCTGCGCCACCGGCGTCGAAAGCTCCGCCGGCAGTTGGCTCGCCACCTACGCCCACCGCAGCGGAGAATCGCTCGGCATCACCATCGGGGCGCCAACCTGCTTCTGGGCCGGACTACTCGCCAGCCGCATCCTGCAATCGAGCTCTCGCATCAGCCGCATCGCACGCCAGTCCCTGCTTACGTGGAACCTCGTCGCCATGACCGCCGCACTCACCGGCCTCATCTTCTTCCACGAAGGCCTCCTCATGCTCACCGCCGCCTTCATCGTAGGCTTCGCCGCCGGCCCCATGTACCCGTTACTGCTCGCCCTCATCTTCGAGTACGACAGCAGCAACATGATCTTCGTCCTCGCCGGCCTGGGCGCAGCAGCCCTACCCTTCTTAACTGGCACGCTCTCCACCGCCGCCAACTCCCTACGCTCCGGCCTCCTCATCCCCGCCGCCGCAGCCGCAGCGATGGCCATCGCCGGCTGGTCCACCTCCCGCAACCCAAAAAGCCCCACCTACCCTTAAAAGCAAGAGGGCTGGCCAAAGGCCAACCCTCCCACCACAGCCATACCGCAGGTAATTAGTACGTAATATGCAGCCCCATAGTGAGAGCTCGCGAACCACCAATGACACTATTGACTGAGCCAAAAGTTGCGCCATTGTTCGGGCAACCCTGTGTTGCATTGATGGCTCCCGACAAAATGCAGGGGCCGGTGTTAACAGGAATAGTGGTAGGAACTGTAATGGACTTACCGGTTCCATTCACGATCGGCTGCTGGTCAAGATGGGCCAGAGCAGATTGTTGATCAGTCGTACTATTGCTGGTTCCTACCTGCCCATAGGTATAACCGGCCGCGCAATTGCTGCCCGCGACACTAAGAGCAGCGGTCGAGCAAGTGTATTGAAGTTGCCGGATGTGCGCTGAGTCCTCAGGAATATCCTCGCTCGTTGTATTGAAAACGTTGAAAATATTGAACGAGTATTGAAGACCGATCTTGTCTGTGATGTGGATATTCTTGCGGAATGAAAGATCCAGCCTCTTCTGCATAGCTTGGCGGAAGATGTTGCGCTGATTCCCCGTAGCGAAGTCCGTCTCATAGATATCAACCGGGTCTGTTGGGTTTGTGCTCTCAGCAGCAGTGGGAACACCTTTTTGGCCAGGCGTAATGTAATTGATAGCGAGCTGAGTGGGATCGATCTTTGGAATATAGCTTCCACCCACTCCACGGAACACGCCACGATTGCCGGTAAGTGCCGACTTCGGATTCGTAGGATTCTTGATTCCGATAACTGGATTCATCAAGCTCGGATAATTGCCCACATACGCGCTACCAACCGCACCGTAAAACTCATACAACGAATACGGTTCGCCGCTCTGCACAATGCCGATTCCCGTCAAACCCCAATCGTTCGTGAAGTAAGAAAGGAAGGAGTGCGCCCGCGCAAAGTTAGGCACCTCCACCAGGAAGTTGACCGCAATAATGTGGGTACGGTCGAAGTCAGAGTTGCCATAAGAAGAGCGAAGGTTGTTAGGGTTATTTCCGGTAAAGAATAGTCCGATATCGCTCTGCTCATCGAGCGTATGGCTCCACGTATAGCTAATACCAGCCTGCACGTGATGCGACAAACGCTTCTCAAGGTGAGTTTGCAACGAATCGAACGCCGAGTTACCGACCGTCGAAAATAACGTCGCATTAGGGTTGTATCCAACATAGGGGACGCGGAAGTCGACGTTACCGCCATCGTATGTGCTCCACGGCTCAGTAGTAATTGGAGCGTAGTTGTACCCCACCGGATTTGCCGTATTCAGCGTTTCAAAACCGTAGCTGTAGATTTCACCGCTCGAGTGCGGCTCCGCGCCACCGTACTGAGCTGGGCTGCTCGGAGTAGCGATAGATGCCTCGTTGATGGGAATCGGGATAACCGCATGACGACCACGATTGCCCACATAGCCAATGCTCACCGCCAGATCGTTGCGTGGTTGCCACTGCATGCTAAGAGCAAAATTAATGGTGTACGGCAATACGTTGTTCTTGTTGTAAGAACCGAAATTAAGTGGAGCGGGGCAAGATGCGTCATTTTGCTGGCCGATACCACCGCAGTTTGCAACGCCACCAGTCGATGCCGTCATGGCGTTAAGCTGCGACTGTAGCGCAGTAGCCGCCACAGCAGGGTTTGAGCTCGGAGGGGGTGGTGCTGAGTTCGAGGCAAATGGGTTCGCGAACGTGTTCGTCTTCAAGGTGGCCGTGACATAGCTCGCCAAGGGTGACGATTCAGTAACGCCGAACGGGCCACCGATGCCAGTTCCTGCCGGTTGAGATAGATAACTAAATAACTCGCCACGATCAAAATAGATGCCGGTTCCGCCGCTAATCACGACCTTGCCGCCATCAACTTCAGGAGACCATGCAAATCCGAGCCGCGGAGAAACGCCCCACTGTCGTCCACTCAGAGTCGAATTGCTCTCGCCTGCCGTTGGAAACTGTTTATTGTTACCGGCAACAACGAAGCCGGAGTTCTTTACCGTAAACCCTGTCTGATTGTTTCCTACAACGTCATACGCATTTGGGTCGAAGTTGAATAAGTTGCCGTACTTCTCGGTCAAGCCGCCATGGTAATCATAGCGAACACCCAAAGTGACACTCAGGTTTGAAGTCGCCTGCCACTTGTCCTGCACGTAGCCGTTGAACTCGTTTGAACGATAGTAACGATCAGCCAGATTCTGACCAGTCGATGAGATCGAATTCAGTACGTTCGTGGCTGAACCCGATGTATATACGGGGGCTCCTGCAAGGAAAGTCTCAAAGGTTTGGGCGGCTACTTCACCATGACCAGACCGGTTGTTATTCACATTCAACTGCGTGTAGCTGTAACCGCCACCTGCCACTATCGTGTGCTTGCCGAGCGTGAAGATCACATTGGTCGAGGGATTCAGGCGATTCTGATGATATCCCTGATCAACAAAGGCGCTATCGGGGCCAGCATAGAGTGTCGGAACACCTACTGTTGCCTTCGTCCCAAACTCTTTCAACGTCAACCCGGGCAATATTCCAGGTTGCAAATACCCTGACGAAGCGATACCAAAGCTGTTGCCTGCCGCTGGATCGGAGGTATTGGTCAACGTTTGGTTGTAGTAGCTATAGGTTCCCATCCGCACATAGCCCAGGCGCTGTTCCCAGTTCAGACGCGACCCGATCGAGATGGTATTGTCGAGCGCTCCCACCTGTGCTGTGTTCGCCGTTGTTGCTGGAAAACCATAAAGTGCCGAGTACCCAAATTGCCGCGTATCAGGATTGTTCTGGTAGTAGTACTTGAACGAAAGGCGATCCGTTTTGGTGAGATTGTAATCCAACCCGAGATTCGCTTGGTCCCCAGCCAGTACTGAAACGCTGGATAGAGTTACGTTCGGTACACCGTACGCGTAGGTATAGTTTGGGACCTGATTGGAAGGAATAAAGAATTGGCCGTTGGGCAGCTTGGCATTCAACAAATCCAGAGCCTGCTGGCTTACCGCTCCCGTGTAAGCCGTTCCTCCCGCCCAGGAAGTAGCAACAGCTTGTAGGCCAGCCGCAGTCCGGTCTGTATCAGTCAATGCGGCTGGCACATTTAGCTGCGAAAGCCCAGTCGACTCATCCGAAGCGTACAGGTGTTGGTAGCCAAGAAAGAAGAACAGCTTGTCCTTGACAATCGGACCGCCGAGCGTCGCTCCGCTCGTCCAACGATGCAGTTGCGGGTTCGCTAGGTTCTGCGGAAACGCACCAACCCCTTGCTGCGCAAGCAACGCCTGTTGTTTGAAGAAGAACGGGTCAGCATTTGCGTAATTATCACCATAGGAGCCGTAAACCTGCCCATGGAGATCGTTGGTTCCGTCCTGCGTATTCACGTCGATCTGTGCGCCGCTCGTTGCACCCTGTTGCGCGTCGTAAAGAGAGGTGTTCACGCGGACCTCTTGCGTGAACTGGGGCGGAGGAGAGGGGAGACTATTTCCGTTTGAACCGTAAACCGAGTTTCCGGTTTGGCTGATGCCGCCAATCGCCGTACCTTGGCCAATGTTGAAGTTATAGCGCTGCGAAACATCGGCGCTGGAGCTCTTGCCATTGAAAAGATTGGTGGAGTCGACACCGTTCACCTGAAACGTGTTCGACGTATCACGCTGACCATTAGCCCAGATCGGTTGATTACCTAAACCGGCATTCGTGTCCAGACCGCTCAACAACTCGGCATTTACACCCGGTGAAAGTACAGCAAGTTGCGTAAAGCTACCCGTGGCTAACGGGGCCTGTGCGATCTGCTCAGCATCCAGAGTGTAGCCATTCGTGGCGTCAGTAGCATTCAGCATAGGATTTGCTGTCACATCAACCGACGTCGTCGCTGCACCGACCTTTAGGCTAATCTTCAGCGTGCTCGCCTGCGCTTCCTTCACGCCGATGCCGCTCACGTCAGTCGTACTAAACCCGTCATGCGTGGCTGTCACCCTGTACACGCCAATAGGAAGATTGAAGAATTGGAAGTAACCGTTCCCGGAAGCCACCACGGTCCGGACAACGTTGATATCCGCATCCGTCACCGTCACCGTCGATCCCGGAACTGCGGCGCCCGAGGCGTCCAGCACCGTTCCGTTGATCGAACCCAGTGTCTGCTGCGCGTTCGCAGCGCCAACAACCGTCAACGCAACCAGCACCAGCAAACAACAAATGCTGGCGAAAAGCCTCCGAAAGTGATTCATCGATATCCTTCTTTCTCAAATCGTTAAATGGCTGGCGATCTGTGCAGCGGGGCGGCCATAGTCCGCACTTTGAAAAATGCTGGGCCTGGATAAAAACACGTCCTGCTACAAGTTCTTCTGGACTACCCCCGGAGGGAATCCCCGGGTGAAATTTTTGGATACCTTAATTTAGCTCAAATAAATACTCCGCACCAAATTATTCGCTTCATATTGAAATAAAAGGAGTTATCAGCTGATAGCAAAACATAAATCAGAACTGACTACTCCTCCCCCAAAAAATTCCCGCAAATTCCTTCACGCCAAACCCGGCAAACAGGCGTGACGCAGCGAATTCAAGCGTTCGCTGTCAGGATTCTTCGGTTACTCCATAACCTATCCCCAACACATGAAAGCCGTGTAAACCAGCGCAATCGCCCGCCCCTCCTCTGGTTCACCCTCCGCTTTCTCATAACGCCGGGCGGCTACAATATAGCTATGCACGTCCACGCCAAGCCGGGCGGCTCCATGCAGCG
>Ga0302313_10003572_pt1 | contig 10149 bp, 3 predicted proteins | sample III_Palsa_N2_2_FD_200454 | JGI IMG/M metagenome (GOLD analysis project Ga0302313, IMG submission 200454) | Peat permafrost microbial communities from Stordalen Mire near Abisko, Sweden - III_Palsa_N2_2 | ecosystem: Environmental > Terrestrial > Soil > Palsa > Peat permafrost | place: Sweden...
GTACTGCGCCATAAAAAGCCCGCGCCACGCCGCCTTGTCGTTCGGCGCCATCCGCACGTACTCCGAGAACACGCCCACAGCCGGCTCCGGCTGCTGCGCTTTCATCAGCGTTCCGCCCAAACCAAGTAATGGGCTCGGATCGTTTGGCCGCATGTGCGCCGCATTGCCAAACTGCGTCTGCGCGGTTACCAGATCGTTCTCATTCAACGCCGCGGTCGCAAGCTGCATCGTGTAGAAGAATCGCGAATCTCGCAGCGCCTTCTCTACTCCGGGGTCCTTCGAACCATCCGACACCGCCTGCTCCAGGTAGCTGATCGCCCCGCCAAAGTTCGATTGCGCCATCCGCACATAGCCAAGCCCGGCCTGCGCCTGCGCATTCTGTGGCTCTCTCGCGATAATCGACTGGAACCGCGTCTCTGCCTCTCCATACTGCTTCGCGTTCAGCGCGTTATAGGCCGCCTGCGTCTCCGCATTCCGCTCCCGCAACGCAGCCTGTGCCGCGAGCTGTTCCGGTGTAGGCGGCGGTGCTACCGGCCCTCCGACACGCGTACCGCTGCGCTTCGCTGCCGCCTCAGTCTGGGCCAGCGCCGTGGAAAGCTGCGCATCCTTATGCTTCGCCAGATAGGCTCGTATATCCGCCGTCGTCGTTGGATTCTGTGCATCCCAAACCAGCGACTGCCGCAAAGCTTCCTGTGCCTCCGGGTCCGCCGGATGCTTCTCCAGCAGCTTGCGGCCTTCCTCGCGCGTGCGAGGGTTGTAGGTCAGAATTTTGCCCAGGGCAATCTGGTAGCGCGAGTCCTGTGGGTACTTATCCATCAGCTCCCGCAGTCCGGCAATCGCATGCGGCCGGCCATCTTCGGTCGCCGCTTCCGTCTGGTAATAAGAAAGCGCCGCATCACCAGGTGGGGGATTCGTCCCATACACCGACCGCAAAATCGTCATCGCCCGCGCATACTGTCCTGCCTGCGCCAACCGTCCAGCCTCCGTCAGTTGCGACGACATATCCTGCGCGGTGCCCATATTCTGCACCCGCTCAATGTTCGGATCGTTCGGGTTAACCGCCCGCAGTTTGTTCAGATACGCGTTCGCTTCTTCGGTTTTACCTTCAAGCTTTGCCGCCCTGGCCATCCCCGCCAGCGCCTCGGTATTGTTCGGATCGACCAAAAGCACCTGCTGCCAGGTCTGCTTGGCCATATCCATCCGGCCCCGCACCTCGAGAGCATGGGCCTTTCCCAGCAACTGCACGGTCGTCGCCTGGTCAACCGCCTGCGCGACCCCTGATCTGGGCGCGCACATCCACGCCAGTGCACAAAGCACCAGGCAGACCATGCGCATTTGATTCGGCGAACCTCTCTTCATTGCGTCTCTTTATGTCTTCTGGCGAACTGAAATCAATCAACAAGCCGTTGTTGAAGATTACCGTTTTTTTACTGTGTGTTGTGGGTCTTTTTGGGTCTTTCGCGGCGAAACCTGCATTTCTTGCTTGTCATAGCCATTATCTCCCCATTTTCCACACACTTAGTCCCTATTTCCACTTCACGTGCAGCTGTCCGTTATTGTCGAATTTGTAACGCCCCTCCACCCATCCGGTCTCAAACATGGCAAGATTTTGATCGTAATAGCCCCCACCATGGCCGTACAAGCCATTTTGCGGATCTTTGGTCGCAGCCAATCGATCCGACTGCGTACCTTCTTCTTTTGTGAGCTTTAGAGCGTGAAGGTAGGGTATCACCGCGGCTGAAAATCCCGTTGGAGCGTTTGGATCCAGCACTTTCCCCGTAGCATCCACCTGTAGCGGTGGCGTCACATTTGATTTCAGATAGGCCGCCATCCCACGCAAATTCCGCAGAGATGCACGCACCCCGGGCGTGGCTGGATCCGCCAACCCCATCCACAGATAGACTCGGATCGCATCGTAGCTGCCGACAGGTGTCGGCACCGGCTTTCCATCCCCAACCGTCGAAGGCGGCTGCATCGGCTGCAGCCCATCGGCGCCTGCTTTGATCCAATCCATCACAAATCCGCCTTGCGAACCGATCAGCAAAGGCAGGCTCGATGCCACTTCGCCCCACGGCGACTGCGGATTCTGGTGGGCAAAATAAGCCAGCAGCGACGGCGGCATGTAGCTGGGGTTCAAATACCAGGTCTGAGGATCGGGATGAAACCCAGCCGCCCCGGGCATCAATGTCGTTCCAACCCCAGGCACCAGAACAATCTCCTGTTGCGCCACTCGATCGGCCATGATTTTGCCCAGTTTGTCATAGCGATCGTTATGCCAAAGCCGCCCAGCCTCTTCGAGCGAGTACGCCATCCACAAATCGGCGTCCGAGGCGGGATTCGAATCCAGTACCCGCCAGGTCCCATCCGGAGCCTTTCCCCAGCTCCACGCCGGCAGATGCAGCGTCAGGTCACCCTGCGCAAGATTGGCCTCTGTCCAGTCCACCAGCTTGCCAAACCGGTTCGGGTCGTTCGCCACCAGCGCGAAGAACATCGCATAGCTTTCGCCCTCGGTCGTCGTCCTGTCCCCGGCAGCGTGGTCGATCACTCGACCCTGCCCGTCCAGATACTTCGCCGCGTAGCTCTCCCACAAACTCCACGGCTGCTCCGCGTGACATCCGCTGCTGATCCACAGCGTCATCAATAGCAGCGACGCGAGTCCCTGCCGCACGAGGGTCCTGTGTCTCCCACCGTCAATTCCAGCACAGGTATTTTTAGCGCAAAACGACTGCATGATTCCCTTCAAGATGCCCCGCTCCCCGGGAGCTTGCTTATCCTGCGGCCTTCGTCAGAAGCCGCCTGAGTTAGTCGTTGCCCTGTAACCGCCGCCGTGCATGACGCCGCAGAAGTGCGCGCAACAAGGCCGCCATCAGGAAGCAGATCACCGCTGCTCCCAGCACCACCAGCCACGGGAACTCTGCGAACAGCAGGCTGATACGGATCCAAAAGCTCAGCGTGCCCACATGATAGACATCGCTACCCAACCGGTAGCTGATGAACTTCGTCCCCGTCAGCACGCTTACCGACTGCTGCATATTGGACGACTGCGCATCTTTGAGGAATATCTTCAGGAAGTTCCCCACCACGGACTTATCGCGCAGCGCAATCACTACCACAGACCGCCCTGAGCTATACGGCGACTCGATACCTTCCACCAGCGCATCCGGCAATTCGCCTGCGGTCTCCAACTTTCCTGTCTCGATGTGGTCTGAACTCCGAACCTTCCACCACGCATGCTCCAGCGGATTGAAGAACCCTTGCGTGTCCTGGATATGCAGCCCGGTGCTCTCAATCCTCACCGGCATATAGGGATCGACCATATCAATGGCGGGCGAATCGCCCACCGAACCGATCACCAACAGGTCCTTGCTGGAACCCTTCATGCCGGCAGCGTTGGTTACAGTCACATTCAGCACCGGATACCCGGTCTGCGCGCCAAAGTGCCCCATCATCGTGAGATACATCTCGATCTCTTCCGGAGCAGGCGCATCGGGCAACACCACTGCCGTGTCCGACAAATCCGCAAGCCGCGTAAACGGATAGCCGGCGTTGGAAAAAATCTCCAGGTTCGGCATCTGTTTCCAGTGCGGAATATTGCGCAGGTCAAGGTATGAGCTCTTCACGATCGCACCCTGAAGGTTCATTGGCGCCGTGTCCTGGCACTTACCCTTCTTTGCGATCTGGAAGACGAACTTCAAATTCATCGAGTTCGAAAACGGCCGCATATCGACCCACGGCACAGGCACCACGGTCGACAGATTCGCCGAAGCTTTATCCGTATGCGGCATCGGCGTCGAACTCACATACGCGCCGTTCATGTAAACCTGCAACGAACTCTCATTCGCCAGCGGAATCCCGTTGTAGCGATAGTTCATCTGGAACGCGACGTTCTGAATGCCTTCCCAGTAAAGATCCGGCGGAATGCGCGAATAGATCACCACGGGAACGCTGCCGTCGCCCTGCAAATCGCCCTGCTGCGACATGTCCCCAAGCGTCGTGATCCTTGAGGTCGTCAGCCATCGCGGCGCATCGTCCGGCTCCCTGGGCGCTGGAGTTTTCGCCAGCGTTACAGACTGCACAGCTCCAGCCAGCTGATTGAACTGCAGCGTCAGCACCTTCGCCGCAATCAGCAGATTGTCAGCATTTTCACCGGTTATGACGAGCAGTTTCGAGTAAGGATCGGACGGGTTCGTCACCATCGCGATGGTCGGCCCGGCACTCCCCGAAACACCCAAAGCAGCTGGCAAATCCGCTGTATTTTCGCTGATTAAGATCGCATTTCCCGCCGGAATTGCACCAAAAGTGACAGGAAAACGCACCGCTTTATAGTCCGTCAGGATGCCAAACCACGAGGCGATCGTTCCAGCAGCCTGCAACGCCTTCGGCGAAGGCTGCGAAAGAAACACGATCGGCACCGAAGGATGCAGATTGACCGCCTCATCGTAAAACGGCAGCGGCAGCAGTTTCAGATCGTTCTGTAGTGGCAACAAATTGCCTGCCAGCTCAATCGTCGAGTTCGCGTCTACATGCGACCACAGCGTCGAGTGCGAAGGATCTTCGCAATTCATCGTGTAATGGCCGATGAACTCAAACGTAAGCTCGTTGGTATGCACCAGCATCTCTGCCGGAAGCGTCAGCGTCGCCACCAGCAGCGCGCTGTTCTCCACATGCAGCATGGCGCCGCTGGTCTGTTCCTGTAGCTTCTGATCGGTCGAGAGGTCATTCTCCATCGTGCCGACAATGCTCGGCTGCTGCTGCACCGGCAAGGTCGCAAACAGCGTGCCGTTCAGGCTCACCTTCAAGTGGCTGATCATCGGCAGAAGCCCGGGCGAAAAGTGGTAGTACAGCTTCATCGTCGCGGTCTTTACGTTCTGTGTCTGCGGCACCGAAAAATACACAGAATGGTACGTATCCACGCCGCGCAGCACGATCGTATCCGCCACGCCTACATCCGACAGCGTAAAGATATTGTCAAATTGTCCTGGAGGAACCGCTCGCGCCTGCTGACCTCCGTCCAACCCTTCCGGAACCGGCGCCGGCGCTCCAGTCGTCAGCGTGGACGGGGCTGCAGCGGTAAGACCAGCACCAACACTGATCTGCGCTTTCGCCTGCTGCGCGAACAGCAATCCAGCCAGCAATGCGAGCAGCAACAGCAGCGGCGTAATGCTGGTCGCCAGCTTGCCCTTTGGCGCGGACGATCTGCCCGACTTCAACATGCCGCGGAACGTCTGGCTCAGCCCATGAACGGAAAGCTGCAGAATCCGCCACATACTCATCAACGGCCGATCAACTTCCCGCGATTCTCCCCAACCCAGCCATGTATCCGCACGCGAGTAAAGCACCATCGTCAAAGCTTCTTCTTCCTGAATCGTCAGTGGATCAAAGTAGGCTCGCAGCGTCGATCCGCGAACGTCAACAATTGTGGCCGGCAACGCCGCATCGCCATCGAGTACTGGGAACAACAGTTTCACCGACTCGCCCCCCGGCACCTCGAACGCTTCGTCCAGCTCCATCATCACGCCACCGCTCGAAAGGTCCGTCGTCACGCCCTGAATCACCATGCCATCCGGCAGCAACACGCTCACCGGAACCGCCATCAGCACACGCACTGTCTGCCGCCGCTGCTGGCTCTCCCACGCAACCGCTGTCGCCACACCCAGGATGATCATGTTGAAAATCGTCCACATGACGTTCATCACGATCGTTCCGGGATGCGTTCCGTCATACATGTTCGACAAGATGCTCAGCGGCCACGGCAGCGCTCCGCCGGGGAAATGGAAGTACCGCGGAATCCCGCACATCATTCCGAGAAAGTTCAAAAACAGCAGCACGAGGAACGGCTGTGCGATTCGCGTATCGAAGAAGCTGCGGCTAACCACGCCGCCCTTCGCCGTCACATTGAAGCTGCCAAGCTTTGGATTGATGAGCGCCAGCATGGTCGGCAAAAAGATATAAGGCGCCAGCACAGTCTCATAAATCTCATTCCAGAATGAATGCCGATGCTGGCCCTGAACGCGCGAGTTCGTGATGCTCGAAAGCACGAGATGCGGAAACGCATAAGCCAGAATCGCGGCCCAGTATCCGGGCACGTTCGTGTGCCCCAGGACCAGATAAATCAGCGGTGCTGTCAGGAAGATCAACCGTGGCAGCGCATAAAGAAAGTGCGTCATCGCATTGAAGTAGCAAAGCCGCTGCGCAGGCGCGAGTCCCGGAGCGAACAGTGGGTTATCCGTACGCAGAATCTGAATCATCCCGCGGGCCCAGCGAATGCGCTGCTTCACATGCCCACTCAACCGTTCCGTAGCCAATCCCGCAGCCTGCGGAATATTGATATAAGCCGTGTTCCATCCATGCATCTGCATGCGTAGCGAAGTATGTGCGTCCTCGGTCACCGTCTCGACCGCAATGCCGCCAACTTGATCCAACGCCGACCGTCGCATCACAGCGCACGAACCGCAGAAGAACGTAGCGTTCCAGAAGTCGTTGCCGTCCTGCACGACACCGTAGAACAGCTCACCCTCATTGGGAATCACTCGAAACTGACCAAGATTCCGCTCAAACGGATCGGGCGAATAAAAATGATGTGGCGTCTGCAGCATCCCCAGCTTTGCGTCGCGACCGAACCACCCCATCGTTAGCTGCAGAAAGCTTCTTGTCGGTACGTGGTCGGAATCAAAGATCGCGACAAACTGCGCATCCAGCCGCTTCAGCGCACGATTGATGTTGCCGGCCTTGGCATGTGCGTTATCGTCACGCGTCATGTAGCCAATACCCGCCTCTTCGGCAAAAGCACGAAACTCCTCGCGCTTGCCGTCGTCGAGGATGTAAACATTCAGCTTGTCCGCCGGCCAATCGATGTTCATCGCCGCCAGCGCTGTATAACGCACCACGTTCAGCGGCTCGTTATAGGTGGGAATCAGCAAATCAACTTCAGGCCAAAGATCAGTATCTTCCGGCAACGGCACTGGAGTCCGGCGCAACGGCCACAGCGTTTGCATATAGCCCAGAAACAGAATCGAAAACGCATAAATTTCGGCAAACACCAGCAACCAGATGAAGAAAGCATCCAGCGGAGTCCACACCGAACCCGGATCGACAAAGAACTTCACCACCGTCGAGATACGCCAGAACCCATACCGGAACGTCGAAAAGCAGCTCAACAGCATCAGAGTCAACGTAACCAGGTATGACGTAGAGCTGCGGTCCATCCAGATGGCCAGCAGCACCAGCAGCAGTCCCATGATGGCCTGCTGCGGCCAGGTCAGTTCCAGAATGCCGGCAAACAGCAGAAAGACAAAGCCGCCACCCAGGATCAGAAAGCGTATGAGGCGAAGAATGATGTTGTCGCCGGATTCAAACTCTCTCCAAAGCGGAGACCTGGTCATCGTTCACTCCATCGAGCATTCTTGAAGCCCGTCGCTGCAGGCGCCGACTGTGTCCGCAACCACGATGCAAAGTTCATGTAGTCCCCCGCAACCGGTGCGTCCGGCGCGTAATCCATCACCGTCATGCCTTCAGCAAGGGCCTCGGAAACCACCGGCGACCGCCGGATAATAAACGGCAGCAAACGATCCCCAAGCTGCTGCCGCATCACCTCGCGCACATCCAGATGCAAAGGAAGCGACGCATCAAACTGGTTCAGCAAGTAATAAGGCTGCACCGGCCGGCCATCGGCATCGATCATGCCGGCAAAAAACTTCTCCACTGGCCCAAGGCTGATCACCGAATTCATATCCGGCGCCACCGGTACCACCACCGTCGAATTCATTCGCGCCAGCCGCCTTACCACCCACGGTGAAATCGGCGACAGATCCAGAATCACTCGCTGCATCCCACGGCTGGTACGCGTCAACTCATCGTTCAGCCACTCCTGCGCCGCCGCGTCGCCGTTATTCTGCGCCACGTCATAGCTCACCAGCGCAATTGCCGCATCGCTCGATCCCGCCGGAGGCGAGAATGTTCGCACCACACCGGGCCGTAACTCGCTGGCTCCAAAGTAAAACGGCAGCAACCCGTGCGATGTTGTATCGGTCAGCAACACCTTCTCGCCAACCGAGGAAAGCGCACGGCCTAGTGTTGCAACCAGGCTGGTCTTCCCCACACCACCAGCAAGCGAAAACACGGTCAGCATGGGAACCCGAACTTCCTTTTGCCGCACCGGCGCAGGTTCCGGCACCTGCTCATGCCCGTGATGATCGAAGATCCCTTTCAGAGCAAACCACCGCGCCGCAACCCGCTCACGAGAGTGCTGTAGCGTATCTGCCACAGGCGAGCCACTTGTCGAAGCCTTTCGCACCACTGAACTCCGATGTTCGTCCACTCGTGGCGCTTCGTAACGCTGCGACTCGGCATCTCGCCTTGTCTCTGGTGTCGACGAATTGATCCATGCCGGCACCGATCCTTCCGGCTCAGCCGTATCTGCACCAAATGCGTTGCCGTTATAGCTCAAGCGATGTCCACTCACCTCATCCGGCTGATACCCTCGGGCACGCCTGGATGTAGAACTGGCCCTCAAACTACCCTTCGCGCTGATCCTCGGCGCAGCTTCAGCGGGCCTCGCCGCCTCGAAAACACCACTCTGAGGCTCTTCACTCCGTTGCTGCTCACTCCGCTGCTGCGCTTGAGCCGCATTGGAATCGTATGCAGATCCTCGCCGTGGCGACCCCGGTATCGGGTCATACATCGCTCCGGTCTGTTGTGCTGGACGCACCACATCGCGCATCATGCTGCTGTCGCCCACCTGGGCCGACCCACCCAATCCATAAATCGATTTACGCTTCCGAGTCGATTCGAAAACACCAGCCCGCGGCTGCGGTGGCGCAGGGTCTTCATAAGGGGACTCGTGATGCGGTTCCCTCGCCGTATAAGGAGCCACGTGCGCATAGTGCTCCACGGCGGCCACCTTCTCATGCGAGTCGGGCTGGTAGTAATAGTTCGCAGGAGCTTTAGGCGTCGCGGATGCAGCCTCTTCAATGGCCTCAGCTCCGCCTGCGGCGATCTTTGCCTCATCCTCAATCGATCCCGTAACCCAGTACTCTTTCACGTCTCTTATGTGCTCAGGATCGCGGGGATCGGGCTGCGGTATCAGCAATCGTGCCTCACGCGACCTCGGCAGACGCGTCGGCTGCATGTCCTCATCCTGCACATGTGGTTGATGAAATATGCGTCCCGGCAAAATAGCCGGCTCGTCATTGGTATAAGGATCGGAAATCTGTCCCGGCACAATCGCCCCAGGCTGCGGCCCCGCGAGAGACCGGCGCATATACTCCGACTCTGCATATCGTGCGGCCTGCCGCGCCGCCGAAGCCTGCGCCTCAGCCATCTCCCGCTCTTCACGCCGCGCGGTAGCTTCCGCCGCAGCTACCGCTTCAGCTCGCCGTGCCGCTTCCACACGCTCCCCAGCCGCCACGCGGTTCAACTCCGCCGCATGCTGCATGGCGCGCGCCTCCGCTTCAGCTTCCATCTCAAAATCCTGTACATGCCGTTGCTCGGAAGCCTTCTTCGCCGCCGATCCATGAAATCTGGCCGCTTCTTCAGCTTCCCGCGCCGCTCGTTCAGCCTCCGTGGCAGCCTGTTCTGCTTCAGTCTTGGCGCGCAACTCTTCCTCACGCTGCTGCTCGGCAGCCCGGTGCCTCATCTGTGCGCGATACTCTCGTCTTGAAGCCGAAAAGTCCCTGTACTTGGCCCCTTGCAGATTGGCCCAGGAATAAAGGACAGCAACATCCTCCGGCGTCTCCGCCAGGCCCCTTTCGTCGAGGGCGTCCGGATTTGGACTGTCCATCTTTGCCTCAATTCCCGGGTTCGCCGGTAAACCCTCACCGGAACCCTTTTAAACCCTACGTTAGGCTTTGCATGTCTTACGGTGAGGCTACTTTGCCCACCCTCGCAAGTCAATGCAACTACGGTCGTACTTTGCGCAGAAAGGGTTATTCCAGGGGTTCCGTACCAAGCTAGATTCCTCAATCTGCTCGAAGGCCTGTTGCAACTGCAACTTAGCCCCTCAACACAACTCGGGCAGAGGAAAACTAACCCTGCTGCCGTGCTACCTTAACTATGGGCCGAGCGGGTAGCTCAGTTGGTAGAGCATCGCCCTTTTAAGGCGTTGGTCCTGGGTTCGAGCCCCAGCCCGCTCACCAAAACAGTTTATAATCA
>Ga0302313_10003573_pt1 | contig 10149 bp, 8 predicted proteins | sample III_Palsa_N2_2_FD_200454 | JGI IMG/M metagenome (GOLD analysis project Ga0302313, IMG submission 200454) | Peat permafrost microbial communities from Stordalen Mire near Abisko, Sweden - III_Palsa_N2_2 | ecosystem: Environmental > Terrestrial > Soil > Palsa > Peat permafrost | place: Sweden...
CCGAACTGATCGCGGATGTCTTCGGCGAGCGCGGCAAGCATGCACGCTCAGCCTTCGGCGTGGCACAGATTCCGTTGGGCGCCTGCGTCGAGATCGAGATGATCGCGGAAGTGGAATAAAGCGGTCAGTCTGCCGGAACGTCCCGCCACGTTCTGTCACGCGTCGTGAAGTGCTCGCGCACTCACGGCGCGTTTTCTTTTGCGGCTTGCGCCGCGCGCATCGTCACCATCCATTTCCGCAAATTGACGCCGTTCAATATCCTTGTTCGGCCTTCAGTCAATTGAGCCAATAAAAACACGCAAAAACTGCACAAAAATTCACGCAAAGCCGGTGGCTCGAAGCCTGATCCCACAGTAGAATCGACCACTGCGTCAGTCAATTGCTGAATAAATCAAACGCTAGGCCAAATGTCCGCTCGCACTGTCCGCTTCAAACAGGTTGATGTTTTCACCCCGGTGCCGTTCAAAGGCAATCCGCTTGCAGTCGTGTTCGAGGCCGACGACCTCGACGACGCCCAGATGCAGGCCATCGCCCGTTGGACCAACCTGTCCGAGACCACTTTCCTCGTCAAGCCGACCATCCCAGATGCGGACTATCACGTACGCATCTTCACCGTCGAAGGCGAGTTGCCGTTCGCGGGCCATCCCACTATAGGCACTGCCCATGCCTTGCTCGAAAGCGGCTATCAGCCCAGGACACCAGGCAAACTGTTTCAGCAATGCGGTGCCGGCCTCGTGGAACTGAACGCGCAAGCAGGCGGTGCATGGGCCTTCGCCGCGCCGCCCGCACGTGTCACGCCGTTGCCGACCGACTTGTACACAACCTTGACGGATGCACTTCATAGCGACGCGATCGATTTCAGCGCGTCACCTTGTGGTATCGACAACGGCGCACCATGGCTCGTCGTGCGGGTGAATTCGGCCGCCGCCTGTCTCGCCATCAAGCCGGATGCCGCAGCACTCAAGCGCGTCGTCGAAGCGGTCGGCACCCATGGCGTGGCGGTCTACGGTCCGCATGATGCTGACGGCCCCGCCACTTTCGAAGTGCGTTGCCTGATGGTGGGCGGCAATCTCGGCACAGGTGAAGACCCGGTAACGGGGAGTGCGAATGCAGCAATCGCCGGACTATTGAGCATGCAGCACCGACGGCCCGGACCTTCCTACACAGTCCGCCAAGGCACCGTGCTGGGCCGCGCGGGCCAGGTATCCGTGCACTATGACGACGCTGCCGGCAAGACGTGGGTCGGCGGATCGGCGGTCACGGTAGTCGACGGCACGTTCAGGTTGCCCTGACTCCTGGCGGCGCGCCGGAGCACCGCGAAAAGCCTCACGTAGATTGCATGCAAAAAACACTTAAGCAACCATCGCCCATTTGAGCCACGCTTGTCCACAAAACGCCTCGTCAGGACAACTCCATGTCGCACGGCTGTAAGGATGACGAGCACTTTGGGGTAGAGGTCAGTCTCGCCTCGACGAACCCTTCGAAAACGCTTACCCGGCGTGGGGCCTGCTACGGCCGCTGCAGGCGCGTAAGACATTGTGTTCGCATGCCTGTTGAGGGCCGCGTATACCCGCAGCATGGCCCCTTCCTTAATCCATTGGCATTCAGTAATATCGAAACGTATTCAACGTCCTACGGATGGTCTGGCAACACGCCACGCTCTTTCCTCCTGCGCAGTAGTCCAGGCACCTCGCTCACCATGCAGCCAATCTCGAAACCAGCGCAGTCGATGTATGCGAAGCCGCTGCGGAACGGCACACGGGCGCGGTCCTCCCGATGAGTCAGCCCCGCTTCTCTGCTGTGCACGACGCAAGACACCGCCCGGATGCGGTCGTGCCGCGCCGGCGCGCGCTGCTCGCCATTCCGGCGCTCGGCGTGCTGGTGCTGGTGTTGCTATGGACCGTGATCTTCGCGCGCCTGTCGGTCGAAAAAGACGCCACCTCACGCGAGGCGATGGCCTCGGCCGCGATCCTCTCAGCCGCGCTCGAACAGCATACGGTCAAGGCCATCCATCAGGTCGACCAGATCACACGCTTCGTCAAATACGAATTCGAGAAAACCCCGGATCGTTTCGATCTCGCCAGCACGGTTGAAAAAGGCGTCGTGCAGAGCGACACCCTGGTGCAGGTTTCGATCATCGACGAACACGGCATTCTTGTTTCAAACACGGCCGAGCAGAATCCGAAGCAGATCGACTTGTCGGACCGCGATCACTTCAAGGTGCACGAGCACGAGAACGACGACAACCTCTACATCAGCAAGCCGGTGCTCGGCCGCGTGTCGGGACAGTGGACGCTGCAGATGACACGCCGGCTCAATCACCCGGACGGTTCTTTTGCGGGTGTAGTAGTAGTCTCCGAAGACCCAAGCTACTTTACGAGCGATTTCTATAACAATGCGGCGATCGGCCACGACGGCGTGATCGCCGTGGTCTCCGACAACGGCACGGTGCTCGCGCGCCGTACCGGCAACGCCGAAGCCGCCAATGGCAAATTCTCCGCCAGCGGTTCGTATCCGACTTCCGAGCACGTGTCGGGCACCTATGTCGATTCGATCGACAACGTCACGCGCATCTTCTCGTACCGGCACATCGACGGTTATCCCCTCGGCGTGCTGGTTGGCCTCTCGCAAGCCGAAGAGTTCGCCGACTACAACCACACGCGCGACGTCTACCTGCTGATGGCGGGTTTCATTTCGCTCGCCATGCTCAGCTTCTTTGCGGTGGCTACCGGTTTGATCGGCAAGCTGCTTGGCCGTGAGCGCGAGATGACGCATCTGGTCGAATACGATCTGCTGACCGGCCTGCGCAACCGTTATGCGACGCTGCAGAGTCTGCGTCACGACGTCGCCGACCCAACGAACCTGGGCCGGCTCGCGATTCTCTTTATCGATCTCGATAACTTCAAGACCGTCAACGACACGCTCGGCCACAACGCCGGCGACATCGTGCTGCAGATGACCGCGTCGCGTCTGTCCGATGCAGTCGGCGACAACGGCGCGTTAAGCCGCATCGGCGGCGACGAGTTCGTGGTCGTGATCAAGGGTGATGAAGTCGAGAAGCGCGCCGTCGATCTCGCCGAGGCTGCAGCCGAGGTCTTTGCCAAGCCATTCGAAGTGCGCGGCAGCGCGTTCGTGCTGCATGCGAGCATCGGTATTGCGCTCTATTCGGTGCCGAACGAAAGCGAAATCGACCTGCTGAAAAAAGCCGATCTCGCGATGTACAGCGCGAAAGACGCCGGGAAAAACTGCTACCAGTTCTATTCGCCGCAGCTCTCGCACCGCGCCGATCACCTGATGAAGTGGGAACAGCAACTGCGCGTGGCGCTGGCCGAAGGTCAACTGTTCCTTGCGTACCAGCCGAAGATCGACCTCACCCGGCGTTGCATCACCGGCTTCGAAGCGCTGGTGCGCTGGAACCATCCGCAGCATGGTCTGATTCCGGCCAATGAATTCATCCCGGTTGCGGAGTCGACCGGGCTGATCGTGCCGATTGGCGACTTCGTGATCGAGACCGCCTGCCGTCAACTGGCGCTGTGGCAACAACAGGGCTACGACACGCTGTCGCTGGCGGTGAACATCTCGGCGGTGCAGTTCTGGCGCGGCGATCTCTATCAGACCATCTCACATGCGATCGAGGAAACGGGCATCTCCGCCCGCCGTCTCGAACTCGAGATTACCGAGACCGCGATGATGGAATATCCCGAACTGGTCTCGGAGAAAATCTTCGCGCTCAAGCGCCTCGGCGTGCGCATCGCACTGGACGATTTCGGCACCGGTTACTCGTCGCTGTCGTATCTGAACCGCTTCTCCGTCGATACGCTGAAGGTGGATCGCTCGTTCGTGCAGGCCATTCCTGGCGACCGCAGCGTTTGCGTGATGGTGACGGCCATCGTCAACCTCGCGCGTTCGCTCGGGCTCACGGTGGTGGTGGAAGGCACCGAGACGGAAGAACAGATCGCCTGGCTTGCGGCGCTCGGTCATATCGAGGCTCAGGGCTTCCTGTTTTCGCGTCCGGTTCCGGTCGACGCCATTCCGGCGCTGCTCGAACGCTTTGGCGTATGCGGCATGCCGGAACGGCGCATTGCCCGCGAGCCGACTGCCGACAACGCCAGCACAACGTCGAGCACCAGCGGACTATCGGCTTAAGCTGCGGCGCGGCCTGACGCGCGCGACAGCCTTGCGGTGCGCCCATTCGCATTTACGGATATATTCAAGAGTACTGAAGCATTCCGCGCACCTTCCCGCTAGGGCTTGGCGCGCAACCTGTTCAGCCTTACTCAACCAGCATGTCCGGAATGTCCGGCATGCGGACCGCCATGTACATGATCACGAGCCAGGACACTATCGGACGCGGAGAGCGGGAACCGTTGTGGACGCTGTTCCGGGTCGTGTGCGGCCTGTCGGCGCTCTCATGGGGTGGGCTCGCGCTGATGGCGCAACTCGAGAATCACTATGTCGAGCGCGAAGGCCGTTTGTCGCGGGTGGCCTTTTCCGATCTGATCGCGTTGGCATGGATGGTGCCCGGGCCAGTGGGCTGCAACGTCGCCGTGCAAGTAGGACACGCGTTACGCGGACGAGCGGGCGCGTGGGTCGCGGGCATCGCCAGCGTGCTGCCGTTCTTCGTGCTGATGACGCTCTTCGCGATTTTCTACCGCACACCCTTCGTGCGGGCCGTCGCGTCGCAAACCCTTCTCAATCACTTTAGCGTCGTACTGGGCACGCTGATCGCGGTGACCTGGTACAAGCAGACGCGTGCGCTCGTGCGCGGCAAGGTGGCGTGGATTGCGGCACTGCTCGGCTGGGTCATACTTTTCTATGCGCGCAGCCCAGCCGCTTACGTTGCGATGCTGGGCGTGGCATTCGCGGTGGGCTGGTTCAACAGCCCCGAGCGCGAGGCCCGGCTCAAGGTCTCGATTGCGCGCAGCGACCTGCAACTGATGGCAGCCCTGTGCGTACTGCTGGCTCTGTTTGCCATTCCGCTACCGCATCGCTACGAACTCGCACTGCTGTGGCCGCGGCTCGCAGGCGCGGGCATGACGCTATTCGGCGGTGGCTTCTCTGCATTGCCGGTGTTGAAGGCGCTCTTTGTCACGCCAGGCATAGGCGTGTCGGACAACGATTTCACGCTGGCCTTCTCGCTCTCGCCGATGTCGCCCGGACCGTTGCTGAACGTGGTGCCGTTCTTCGGCTACCTGGTCGATGGCTGGCCCGGCGCGTTGATCGCCACGCTCGCACTGTTCGTGCCGTCAGGCTGCCTCGTCGTGCTGGCGCAACGCAACCTGCATCAATTGAAGGCCAATCCGCGCTTCGAGCACGGCATGCGAATTTTGCGCGCGGTGACCACGGCCTTTCTCGCGGTCGCCGTGTTGAGGATTGCACAGCGGGTGCCGTTGCAGCCACAGTACGTGGCGACCGCGCTATTCTCGTGTATGTGCTTCGCCAAGCTCAAGGTGCCGGTCTACATCGTCTACGGCACGGTGGCCGGTGTGTGCGGGCTGTGGCTCGCTTATGCGGCTATAGCGTAGTCGTAAGCGGCGCCGCTTCACCCGCCACGCTCGCGTTTAGTTCAACGCGAGCGCGCCGCGGCAAAGCCTCCAAAGAACGCCCGCGCGTTCGCCTCGAGACTCTCGAGGTGATACCCACCTTCCTGAACGATCACCGAAGGCAACGCAAGCGCGCCGACGGCCGCTCCCAGACGACCGAAACCTTCGGTCGTCACGTCCACGTGCGATTGCGGATCGTCCTTGTAGATATCGAAGCCGAGCGCCAACACCAACGCATCCGGCTCGAAACGCTTCAGCACACGTAGCGCGTCATCGACGCGTTCAAAAAACACGTCCTCGGATGAACCGTGCGGCATCGGGAAATTGACGTTAAATCCGTCTCCTGCCCCCGTGCCGCGCTCGTCCTCATAGCCGGTCACAACCGGATAGAAGTTGGTGGGATCGCCATGAATCGATACGTAGAGCACGTCGTCGCGGCCGTAGAAGATTTCCTGCACGCCCTGGCCGTGGTGCATGTCGGTGTCGAGAATAGCGACGCGCCCGTACTGCTTGCGCAGTGCTTGCGCCGCGACCGCTGCGTTGTTCAGATAGCAGAAGCCGCCAGCCGCATCTCGCCGCGCGTGATGACCTGGCGGCCGGCACAGCGCGTACGTCTCACGCGCGCCGCCATTGACTGCGGTAGCCGCGGCGAGCGCGCTTTGCGCCGACCAGTAAGCGGCGCGCCACGTGTGTTCACCGATCGGACAGCTGCCGTCGGCCTGATAGCGCGCTGCCCGGGCGAGAATGCCGCGCAACGGATTCGGCTCGCGCACATAGATGTTCGACATGACCTCGTCGCCCCAGTCGTCGGACATTTGCTTCCATTCGGCGTGTGCCTCTTCGAGGAAACGCAGGTAGTGAATGTCGTGCACCGCGGCGATGGCATCCAGACCGCCATCGACCGGCTCATGGATCTCGAAGCCCAGCGACTTCACCGCCGCAACGAGGTGCGCGGCACGCTCGGGCACTTCCTGCGCCGGCCGCATCTGCCCGCGCGAAAAGTAGCTGCGCGGATGATGTTGCAGTTGTTCGGGATGAAAGAAAGTTTGCATGATGTTTGCCGAAAGAGGATCAGCTTGCGCGCAGCGCTTCGGTTGCATCGGCGCGCTGCGAACGACGCGCATCCAGTGCAACGATGCACAACAGCGAGATGGCTGCGAGACAAGTGTAGAAGACAGCAAGCGGCCACCATTGGCCGATGAAACGATGAGCCAGATAAGTGCCGACCAGCGGCGTCAGACCGCCCGCCACGGCGCCGCACACCTGATACGAGAGGGAGATGGCGGAATAACGCACGCGCGTTGGAAAGACACCGCTGACAAAGCCTGCGATCACCGAATAGAAGCTCGACATGCAGACTACCGCAATCGCAATACCGATCACCATCGGCACGACGCTGCCGCTCTGCACGAGCACGAACATCGGATAAGGCGAGAGCATCGCAGCGAGCGCAGCGAATTTGAGGAAACGTGCGCTGCCGATGCGCTCGGCAAGCCACGCCGCGACCGGTTGCGCGCACAACTGGATAATCGCGACGGCAAACAGGCAATCGAGAATCAGTGAACGCGTCACGCCGACATACTGCGTCGTATAAGCGATCATGAACGTGTTGGTGAAATACACCCCTGCAATGCCGATCGTGTTCGCGCCGATACACAGCAGCACGAGCCGCCACGCCGAGCTGAACACTTCGGCGACGGGCAGCTTGACAGTCTTGTTCGCTTCCTTCACCTGAGCGAACTCCGGCGACTCGTTGACGCCAAGGCGGATCAGGATGCCGACCACCAGCAGCACCGAACTCGCCAGGAACGGCAAACGCCAGCCCCACGACATGAACTCCGCTTTATCGAGCGATGTCACGGCACGAAACGCGACCAGCGACAGGATCAACCCTGCCGGGCTGCCAAGCTGCGCAAACGACGCGAAGAACGTGCGACGCCCCTGCGGTGCGTGTTCGGCCGCCATCAACACCGCCCCGCCCCACTCGCCGCCCACGGCGAGGCCCTGCACCACACGCAGCAACACCAGCAGCACGGGAGCCAGCACGCCCACCTTCGAGAAGTCAGGCAGCAGGCCGACGCAGACGGTGGCGATGCCCATCATCATCAGCGTGGTCATCAGCGCTTTCTTGCGGCCGAAACGATCGCCCAGGTGGCCGAAGATCAGGCCGCCGATCGGACGTGCAAAGAAGCCCACAGCGAAAGTAGCGAACGACGCCATCGTGCTGACAAACGGATCCTGCGATGGAAAATACAGCGCGCCGAACACCAGCGCGGCGGCAGTGGCGTAGATGTAGAAGTCGTACCACTCGATCATGGTGCCGATAAACGCGGCGGTCGCCGCGCGTGCCGGCTGGCGGACGGGGATTGCAGGCTGGTTCATGAGCGCTCCTTGGCTGGCTCGCCGCCCCTCTGCGGGGGCGTGCGACCGACGTGCCTGTCGATTGTGGCGCCGCCGGGTCGCGCGCGCCGCGCACACTTTTAGAGTGTGTGCAGATCGTTTATCAGCAGCCATAAAACATTAGTCAAATTTCGAGTTATTATTCCTGATATAAATTTAGCTAATACTTCAACCGCGAAAATGAGGCTTTCATGCGCGCCGAAATCACCTCTTTTCTCAATGACCGGCTCGACTGGAACCTGCTGCGCACCTACCTCGTCATCATGCAGGAACGCAGTGTGAGCCGCGCGGCGGCCCGGCTGCACGTCACGCAACCGGCCGTGAGCCAGGCCCTGAAACGCCTCGAAGTCACGCTGGAGCGCAAGCTGATTGAACGGCGCGGCCCGCACTTCGTACCTACCCAGGCGGGCGAAGAGGTCTACCGGATCGCGAGCGATATCTACGGCAATATTTCCCGGCTGGAAACCGAACTCGACGATCGCACCGCAGACATTACCGGCGCGATCCGCCTGTTGAGCGTGAGCCGGATCGATTCGCCGGTCTACGACGAATTTCTCGCCGAGTTTCATCGCACCTATCCGCGCATCGATCTGCAGATCGAAGTGATGCGTTCGTCGGACATCATCTCGTCGCTATTGCAAAAGACGGCGACCGCAGGCCTCAGCCTGTGCCGCACACCGGTCGACAAACTGGAAATGCGCTGTTTTCTGCGGCAACGCTATGCGATTTTCTGCGGACGGCACCACCGCCTGTTCGGCAAGTCGCAACTGACGATGGACGACTTGCTGGCGGAGAACTTTGTCTCGTTCACGAGCGATCAGATCGGCGACAGCCTCTCGCCGCTCACGGTGTTTCGAGATCAGAAGGGCTTCACAGGACGCATCGTGGCATCGTCACCGAGTCTCGACGAAGTGCGGCGGCTGATTTTCGCGGGCTATGGCGTCGGCTGCCTGCCGGAGCACATCGTGCGCGACGACCTCGCGCAACAGCGGCTCTGGCGCTTGCCGCCGGACGAGGGACTCGCGGATGTCGACGTCCATCTGCTCTGGCATCGCGACCGCAAGATGAACACAGCGGATCATGCCTTTCTCGACAGCATGGAGCGGTGTATGCAGCGCTATTCGCTGGCGGAACGGCTTGTGGGTCCGGCGAGTCAGACGGTGGCACGGATATGAATTGAAAAACGCCGCTTAGCTAAACTGCACTCCGCAAAGCTGGACAGCTTTGGGGTGCAGTTCAGAGCAGCGGCGTTTCGTCAAAACGTGATGCGGCGCGCGATGCTTCGCCTAGACAGCGCCCGACAACACAGAAACACCGATTGTCACGACGCCCAGCACCAGATTGACGACCACCAGGCGCCGCACCGTTCCGACTGCGCGCGCGCCATCCGGCCAGTTCTGCGCCTGCACGGCGCGGCGAATACGCGGAAACACGGCGAAGCGGATGTGCCCGAAGATCAGCATCATCACGATGCCGAGACCCGCCATGGCATGCAGTTGCCACGACGCATGCGCGCCGCCGAACTGCGTCAGCATGAATCCGCCCGACAGCAAGATGATGATCACCGAAGCGGCGACCCAGTTGAAGAACCGCCCGAACACCGATTCCCACAGTGGCAAGCGCAGTTGAGGCGAGAGATCAGCGAGAGCCGGACGCAGGCAAAAATGCGCGAAGACCATACCGCCGACCCACACGGCCACACCCAGCAAATGCAAAAAGAGCGCGAGCTCGACGGCTTTGGTCATGTTGTTTTCCTCTCTCTCGATGATGGGCGTACCGCTTTTCGGCGGACAGGCTGGAGCCTTGAACGACGCTGTCCACAGCCTTGTCCGACGCGGCTAATGACCGCATTCGACCGCACGCTGTGCGTGCAGTTCCGCAGTTCATCGTTTTCGCCATCGTTTTATTTGTTGTGCCGACGCGCCGTGTAGCGTGCCGATCCCCGATTTTTTGCTACCTGCTACTCGCGGCGTGCGTAGCCTGTGGTCGAAGGCTGCGCACGCGGTTACTGCGACTTCACCTCGTCAAGCCCGCAGCGCCGGCCGCATGCCCAACAGCTTCAGCTTGCTGTCCGGCGCGCGGCCCTTGCGGGCGCGTTTGCCGATGTGCGGTGCGAGCGCCGCGCCGCTCAGCGTTTCTTCATACGCTTTGCCGCCACGGCCCGTGCCGAGCAGCACGACCCCGGCCTTGCCGATTGCCAGCGCCT
>Ga0302313_10003574_pt1 | contig 10148 bp, 9 predicted proteins | sample III_Palsa_N2_2_FD_200454 | JGI IMG/M metagenome (GOLD analysis project Ga0302313, IMG submission 200454) | Peat permafrost microbial communities from Stordalen Mire near Abisko, Sweden - III_Palsa_N2_2 | ecosystem: Environmental > Terrestrial > Soil > Palsa > Peat permafrost | place: Sweden...
ATGCCGAGCTCGATGGAGGCTTCGTGGAACTGGCCGATGATGGGGCCGCCGTTGAAGTAGTGGTAAGCGATGACGGGGGCGAGGGTGTGTCCCGGGGAGGAGGCGGTGTAGGCGAAGGGGGTTACGAAGACGCCGGTCTCGCCTTCCCATCCGAGTTGGGCGTGAATCGCCGGGGCGAAGCTGAAACCGAGAACGAGAAGGAAGGTGAAGGTGACGATGTGGTGGAACCAAGAAGCTCTGCTGGTACGCATGGATACAATTACTCCCGCCTGAATAGTCACCTTATCGGCAGACAACTGGCGGTGCGTTAGCGCACAGACGAAAAGACTACCTGCATCGAGAATGTTGAAGGTCCTGCGCGGACGGCGAGAGTTAGGGTGCGTCTCCCTGATGGAGATGCGATTGTTGTTTGCGCGGGGAGCGCCTTGGTTTCTCTGGTGAGCTGGATCGAGGGTTGGGCTGCCCTGTTGGTGGATCTATGCTCCTGGATGCATGTTCTTACGACGTACCGACGTATGTGCGACCTGTGCCTCAGCTTGATCGATTGCCTCGTAGAGGTCGTTGGGGTTCTTGATCTGGATCCAGTGATCGCTTGTGACGACGAAGATGGAGGGGGTCTCTCTGAGGCCGATGCGGTTGGCTTGTGCGGTGCTGGCGTTGATCTCGTCGTTGAACTGCCCGGAAGGATCCATGACAAAGGGCATTTGCAGACCGTGTTGCTTGAAGAAGATCTGAGTGAAGTTGCGCAGGTCATCTCTGGAGGCGATTCGGTCCTGGGAAGCGAACACTTCACGCCTGTATTCTTCAGACAAAGCAGGTGAAACTTTCGCCTTCAGATAGTGCGCACAAAGTGCTGCGTCGTGACTCCAGTGGTGGTAGCTGATCTGGAAGTCGCACTCCACGATTGGAATTTGGTAGTGTTTGGCTGCCGCATGCACAAAAGGAAACGCGTAGGCGCAATGAGGGCACTCCAGGTCCTCATACTCGATGATCGCTACCTTTGCTCCCGGCGGAGGCTTCAGCGAGGAGGTGTCCTGCAAGGTGGAGACCTGGTTGGGCGGGACCGACGTTTGAGCTATGGCAGGTATCGAGGACAGCGAGAACGCGAGACATGCGAGCCATAAGACTTTCATGAAGACCTCCGGGATGCTTCCCTAAACGCTCATTACGAGCACAAGCATACCTGAGTATTCATCAGCCCTGGCACGGCTGATTCGGCTTGTTGCGAGTGGCGGGCGCTCGTCGCAGGTTAGACGTCGATGCCGCGATTAAGCTTTGAGGTCGAGGGTGATTTTGCCGTAGTGGCTGGCGGACTGCATGTGGGTGAGGGCTTCGCGGGCCTGGGTTAAGGGGAAGGTGCTGTCGATGACGGGGTGGAGCTGGTTGGTGTTGATGGCGGCATTCATGCGGGTGAACATGGCGCGGCTGCCGACATAGACGCCCTGGACCTGGATGGCTTTGGCGAGGATTGGGGTGGGGTCGATGGTGGCGCCTTTGCCGGCCAGGACGCCGATGACGTAGATGTGGCCGCCGGGGGTGATGGCTTTGAAGGAGAGAGGGAGGGTGCCGGCGCCGCCTACTTCGACGATGTGGTCGACGCCGCGGTTGTTGGTGAGGCGGAAGACTTCGCGGTCCCAGTCGGGGTGCGTCCGGTAGTTGATGGTTTCGTCGGCGCCTAGAGTGCGGGCGCGGGAAAGTTTTTCGTCGGAGGAGCTGGTGATGAGGACGCGGGCGCCGTGGGCCTTGGCGATCTGGAGGGCGAAGAGCGAGACTCCGCCGGTGCCGAGGAGGAGGACGGTTTGGCCGGCGTGGAGGTTTCCATTCTCGACGAGAGCGTTCCAGGCGGTGAGGGCCGAGCAGGGGAGGGTGGCGGCTTCGGCGTGGGTGTAGCCGGCGGGGGCGTGGATGAGGCCTTGCTCTGGGAAGAGGTGGGCGGTGGAGAAAACGCCGTCGATTGGGCCGCCGAGGGCGGATTTGCCGGTGGTAGGGAGGATGGGGCCGTCGAGCCAATCCTGGAAGAAGAGGCTGGTGACGCGGTCGCCTGCTTTGAAGTGGGTGACTTTTTCTCCAACGGCTTTCACGATGCCGGCGGCGTCGGAGCCGGGGATGCGGGGGAGGGCCATTTTGGGGTTGTAGGTGCCGAGGACGGTCATGAGATCGCGGAAGTTGAGGCTGGCGGCGTGGAGGTCGACGAGGACTTCGGTGGGGCCGGGGTCGGGGAGGATGAGGGGTTCGAGGGAGAGGTTGGCGAGACCGAAGGCGTTGAGGCGGAGGGCGGTTGCGGACATGCGGTGCTCCTTGAGTCGGTGCAATGCTGTGATGGAAGCATACCTGGGGACTAAAGCCCCATTCCTGCTGAGGTTATGAGACCCAAGGCTAAAGCCTTGGGGTACCCAGGTGGAGGCTGAAGACTTGGAGTATCCCGGTGGGGCGCTGGAGACTTGGGTATCCCGGTGGGGCTGAAGCGTTGGGGTACCCAGGTGGGGCTGAAGCCCCCCATTCCTGCTGAGGTTATGAGACCCAAGGCTTAAAGCCTTGGGGTACGCGGATGAACCATTGGAGTGAGATGCTCCAGCGGGAGACGGGATGCGCCGGCGGGGGTGGTGCGGCGGTATTCGGGCGGGTTGGGGTGATAGGGCAGACAGATTTCGGGGCGGCGGGACAATGTCGGGTGGGCGCGGGCGGGAAGGCTGGAAAGCAATGCAACGCCGGAGGGCGGGGAGGTGTCTGATGGAGGAGAGGCTGCTTCCCCTGTGGACGCTGAGAGGTGCGGGATTGCTCCCGTGAAAAGGTTGGGTCAAGTGTCCAAAACTGGAAGCAAGAGAATGAAGGTTGAGCGGGGGGATCGCGCGCAGGTGACGTTGGAGTCGATTGGCGATGCTGTGATCAGCACGGATGTTGCGGGGAAGATTTCGTTTCTGAATTTGGTGGCGGAACGTTTGACGGGGTGGCGGGTGGGGGAGGCGCGGGGCCAGCCGATTGACGCGGTGTTCAAGATTCTGGATGCGACGACGCGGGAGGGGGTGACGCGTTCGATGGTGACGGCGTCTGCGGAGCCGCATCGGCCGGGACATTTGCCGGGGTGTTGCATCTTGGTTCAGCGAGAAGGTGGCGAGATTTACATCGAGGACTCGACGGCACCGATCCATGGGCGGGATGGGAAGGCTACGGGGTCGGTGATTGTGTTTCGCGATGTGAGTGAGGCGCGGCGGGTGGCGCAAGAGATGATGCACGCGTCGCAGCATGATTTTCTAACGGGGCTGCCGAACCGGCTGCTGATGGAGGACAGGTTGGGACAGGCGATTGCGCTCGCGGAGAGGCACTCGGGTGAAGTGGCGGTGCTGTATCTCGACCTGGATCAATTCAAGCAGGTGAACGATTCGCTGGGACATATGGTGGGGGACAAGCTGCTGCAGTCGGTGGCGGAGAGGTTGCAGGAACAGGTGCGGCTGCCGGACACGGTGAGCCGGCAGGGCGGCGATGAGTTTGTGGTGCTGCTGCAGGAGGTGAAGAGCAAGGCGGACGCGGAGGTGGTGACGAAGCGGATCCTGGAGGCGGTTGCGCAGGTGCACTCGATTGGCGAGGATGAGATTTCGATAACGGCGAGCGTTGGGGTGAGTCGATATCCCGAGGACGGCGTGGATGCGGAGACGCTGGTGAAGCATGCCGATACGGCGCTGTACCAGGCGAAGGCGAGTGGGTCGGGGAGCTTTAAATTTTTCAAGGCGGCGATGAATGCGCGGGCGGTGTATCGGCGAAAGATGGCTGAAGATCTACGTTGGGCGCTGGAGCGGAACGAATTTCAGCTGCACTATCAGCCGACGATTGATCTGAAGTCCGGTGCGATTTCGGGTGTGGAGGCGCTGCTGCGATGGACGAGCGCGAAACGCGGGGCGGTGGCGCCGGAGACGTTTTTGGAGGTGGCGGAAGAGACTGGGTTGATGTTGCCGATTGGCGCGTGGGTGCTGCGCGAGGCGTGCCGGCAGGCGAAGAGCTGGTTGGAGGAAGGACTGCCGGCGGTGAGCATGGCGGTGAATATTTCGGCGATGCATCTGCAGGACGGGAGATTTCGCAGCGAGGTGAAGAAGGTGTTGGAAGAGACTGGGCTGAGCCCGGCGATGCTGGAGCTGGAGGTTGCGGAGACGGTGCTAACTGAGCTGCCCGATCGTGCTCGGACGGCGGTGCAGAGTTTGCGGCAGATGGGCGTGAAGGTGTCGATTGATGATTTCGGGGCGGGCTACTCGAGCTTGAGCCATCTGAAGAGATTGCCGGTGGACATTTTGAAGATTGACCGGTCGTTTCTTCACCCGTTGAAGGAGCAGTTGGATGATACGTCGATTGCGGTGGCGATTATTCGGATGGGAAGAAGCTTGAAGTTGCGGGTGGTGGCGGAGGGTGTTGAGTCTCTCGAGGACATGAAGTTTTTGCAGGCGCAGGATTGCGATGAGGCGCAGGGGTTTTTCTTCAGCGCTCCGGTGCCGGCGGAACAGTTTGCGGCGATGTTGCGGAAGCGGCAGTTCAGTTGGAAGTTGCCGAGCGGGCGGGGCGGTGCGACGGAGCAGCGGAAGATTGGGTGAGGGTCTTGCGCGGACGGCGAGGGTGAAATGAAGAGGCTGGCGCAAAGAGAAACCCCATGTCTCAGAAGCGAGACATGGGGCACCCGGTTTGGTGCAGAGGTTAGGCCTTGACGGGGTGGCCGTCGACGATTTTGACGGGGTCGAGGAAGGGCATGGAGGCGCGGAGCGGGGCGCCGATTTTTTCTACGGGGTGGTTGCGTTCGGCGTCGCGATATTTTGCGAAGCCGTGGCGGCCGGTTTCGTTTTCGTTGATGAACTTCTTGGCGAAGCTGCCGTCCTGGATGTTGGAGAGGAGCTGCTTCATGGCGGCCTTGGTGGCGGGTGTGACGATGGCGGCCTGGGCTTCGTAGCCACCCCACTCGGCGGTGTCGGAGATGGAGTAGTTCATGTACTCGAGGCCACCGCGGTAGAGGAGGTCCACGATGAGCTTGAGTTCGTGGAGGACTTCGAAGTAGGCGAGCTCGGGCTGATAGCCGGCCTCGGTGAGGACTTCGAAGCCGCACTTGACGAGCGCTGCCGCGCCACCGCAGAGGACAGCCTGTTCGCCGAAGAGGTCGGTTTCGGTCTCTTCGGTGAAGGTGGTTTCGAGGACGCCGCCGCGGGTGCCGCCGATGGCTTTGGCGTAGGAGAGAGCGAGGGCGAGCGCGTGGCCACTGGCGTCCTGCTCGACGGCTACGAGGCAAGGGACGCCGCCGCCCTCGGTAAAGACTTCGCGGACGCGGTGGCCCGGGCCCTTGGGAGCGACGAGCGAGATGTCGACGGTGGCGGGCGGGGTGATGGTGCGGAAGCGGATGTTGAAGCCGTGCGCGAACATGAGGGTGACGTTGGGTTTCATGTTGGGGGCGATGTCTTCGTTGTAGACCTTGGCGGCGGTCTGGTCGGGGGTGAGGTTCATGATGACGTCGGCCCAGGCGGAGACTTCAGCAACGGTGCCTACGTGGAGGCCGGCGAGCTCGGCTTTTTTGGCGTTGGGGGAGTTGGGGCGGAGGCCTACGCGGACGTCGACGCCGGAGTCCTTGAGGTTGAGGGCGTGGGCGTGTCCCTGGGAGCCGTAGCCGATGATGGCTACTTTTTTTGCCTGGATGAGGGAGAGGTCTGCGTCTTGGTCGTGGTAGGTCTTTGCCATGGTGTGGTGCCTTTCGGGGTTGTTAGTTCTCAGTTGTCAGTTGTTAGTTTATGGAAGTTTGGGGAATCGTAGGCGCGCGGTGACTGCTTGCTATTCTTCGTCGAATTCGGGGGGGAGGATTTCTTCTTCGTTGAGGTGGTCGGGGTCGTGGGTGGGGAAGTTGGCGAGGTTTTGCTGGTTGGAGGTGCCCAGGGCTTTGAGGACGCGGGTGGTGTGGTGGCCTCGGCGCATGGCCATGCGGCCGGTGCGGGAGACTTCGAGGATTTCGTAGCTGCTCTCGCGGAGGACTTGCAGCAGGCCTTCGATTTTGCTGGCAGAGCCGGTCATTTCGAGCATGATGGACTCGGGGGCGAGGTCGACTACTCGGGCTCGGAAGACTTGCGCTAGCTCGAAGATTTGCGAGCGGGAGTGGAGGCCGTGGGGCTGGTTGGGGCCGGCGGCTACCTTGATCAGGCAGAGCTCGCGGACGACGGCTTCGGAGCGATTGACTTCGTCAACGTCGATGGTGGTTTCGAGCTTGTAGAGGGAGGCTCGGATGCGGTGCGCGGCGTTCTCGGGGGCGTCGGCGACGATGGTCATGCGCGAGGTGTCGGCGCGTTCGGATTCGCCGACGGTGAGCGAGACGATGTTGATGTTGAGGCGGCGGAAGAGGGAGGCGACGCGGGTGAGGACGCCGGGCTTGTCTTGGACTAATGCGACGAAGGTATGGAGCATGGTAGTTGTCCGTTCTCAGTTCTCAGTTGTCAGTTGGTGGAGGGAGCGGTGTAGGGGGTGTTGGGGTCCCATAGTTCGGTTTGGTTGTCGTTGCCGGTTGCGGTGGGGTGGAGGAGGGCGCCGTCGTCCCATTGGTGGGTGGGGCCTCCGCCGAAGGTGTAGTCGCCGGAGGCGTTGTAGTGGTCGCCGCAGGGGAGCTTGCCGTCAGCGTATTTTTCGGCGGCGCATTTGGGGCCTCGGTAGATGTGGAACCAGACCATGGGGTCGCGGGCGTCGACTTTGGCTTGGGGGAGGTTGAGTTTATCGAAGGTGCGGGTGTGGGCCGCGTCGCGGAGTTGGTAGATGATGGCGATGATTTGGGCGTCGGTGGCAGTGGGGGCGGTGACGAGGGTGAAGGAGCCTTCGGGGGTGGCGTGGAAGAGAGTGAAGGGCGGCGGCGGGGTGGTGGGGCGCGCGGGGTAGTGGGTGGTGATGGCGGTGGGGGTGGGTTTGGGTGTTGGGGTGGAGTTGCAGCCGACCGCGCAGAACAGAGTGAGCGTGAAGGGAAGCAGACGCGGGTGGAGGTTAGTTAGGCGCATGGTTGGGTTAGCTCCAGGCTGTAGAGGACGTGTTGGCGGCGGGGGTGGTCGGGGGCGATGAGAGGGTGGTCGAAGGTGAGTTCGGGTCGGGCGAGCATGTTTAGTTTGCGCATGACGTTTTGCGAGGTGAGGTTGTCGGGGGTGGTGATGGCTACGACGCTGGGGAGGCGGAGTTGGCGGGCTAGGTCGATGAGGGCGCGGGCGCCTTCGGTGGCGTAGCCCTGGCCGTGGGCGTGCGCGGCTAGACGCCAGCCTAGTTCGACGGCGGGCTGCGGGAGGTTGGGGACTTCGATGTACATGGTCTGCATGCCGATGATCCCTAGGAAGTCTCCGGTTTGTTTGTGGGTGGCGACGAGGAAGCTGAAGCCGTCGCGGGCTAGTTGGTGCTGGTAGCGGGCGATGGCTTTGTCGGATTCTTCGGGGGTGTAGGTGGAGGCGAAGAAATGCATGACGGTGGGGTCGGCGTTCATGGCGGCGAAGGGCGCGCGGTCGCGGTCCTCGAAGGGGCGGAGGAGGAGGCGGGGGGTGGCGAGTTGGAGGGTGGCGGTCACTGACTTCTAATTTCTGGCTTGGTGCCGTTAATAACAAACAAGAGCGCCGCCGTTATCTTCGTGCAGTGCCTTCGGGTCACAGAGGGCAGCGTCGATATGTCCTACAGGTGCCGAAGGTCCCCATGAGAATGTTGTAACGGAAGAAATCTTTCCTTTGGAGTCCAAGGCAAAGCCAGACTCCGTGACCGCGTCAATGCCCGCCGTTCGGTACTGAACGATGAACGGTTGTTTCTTCTGCAAATGATCGAGGGCACAGATGCTTTGTTGACGGTTCTCACCGTCGGTTGTGGCGCGGCCGCAATCGTCCGCGTGAGGACCTGCAAGCGCCAACAGACGATCATGAATCACTTCGTCCCAAGGTTGGTGATCACACCCAACAAGAATAACGGCAGCGATGGCGCCGAATATGCGTGCGCTTTTCATTCGTCCTCCGGGAGTTCGAGGAGGGGGTCGCTTTGGGGGCGGCGGACCATTTCGTGTAGGCCGCTGCCGGGGGTGATCATGGGGTAGACGCCGTCTTCTTTTTCTACCTGGAAGTTGATTAGGAATGGCTTGCCGCTGGTGCGAGCCTTGGTGGCTGTGGGGGTTACTTCGGCGCGCTTGCTTACGTTGGCGCCGGCTATGCCGTGGGCTGCGGCTAGCAGGACGAAGTCCGGGCTGAGGATGGGGGACGCGGAATAATTCTTGTCGTAGAAAGTCTCCTGCCATTGGCGGACCATGCCGAGGAAACCGTTGTTGATCACCGCGATGTTGATGGCGAGATTTTCCTGGACGATGGTGGAGAGTTCAGCGGCCGTCATCTGGAATCCGCCGTCGCCGGCGATGACCCAGACGTCTTTTTCGGGGCAGGCAGTCTTTGCTCCGATGGCTGCGGGCAGAGCGAAGCCCATGGTGCCGAGGCCTCCGGAGGTGATCAGGGAACGCGGGGCTTCGTGCTTGAAGTACTGGGCTTCCCACATCTGGTGCTGGCCTACGTCGGTGACGATGATGGTTTGTTCGAGGCGGCCGGCGGCGGCGGCTTCGTGCCAGATGTCGTTGATGACGTGCGCGGCGTAGAGGTGGCCGTTGTCGGGGAGGTTGATGATGTCGCGGACGGCGGCGGTGCCTTTGGAGGCGTTGATCTGGGCGAGCCAGGAAGAGGGGGCGTTCTCCGTTCTCCGTTCTCCGTTGTTTGTTGAGAGCAGGGGTTGGAGGAGGTTTAGGACTTCTTTGAGGTCGCCGATTAGGGCTACGTCTACGCGAACGTTTTTGTTGATCTCGGAGGGATCGATTTCTACGTGGATCTTTTTGGAGTTGGGGGAATACTTCGCTAGGTTGCCGGTGACGCGGTCGTCGAAGCGCATGCCGAAGGCGAGGAGGAGGTCGGCTTGCTGGATGGCGTTGTTGACCCAGGACTCGCCGTGCATGCCCATCATGCCGAGCTGGAGGGGATGGGCGGCGGGGATGGCGCCGAGGCCGAGCAGGGTGCTGGCGATGGGGATCTGGTGGGCTTCGGCGAAGGCGATGACTTCTTTTTCGGCACCGCTCTCGACGATGCCGTGGCCGGCGAGGATGACGGGGCGCTGGGATTGCTGGATGAGCTCGACGGCTTCGCGGATGCTGGAGGAAGAGGCCTCGAGCATGGGGTGGGGGCGATAGGCGTGCGGCTTGGCGGCGTCGAAGTCGAAGAGGGCGGAGGCTTGTTGCGCGTCCTTGGTGATGTCGACCAGGACGGGGCCGGGGCGGCCGGAGCGGGCGATTTGGAAGGCCTCGCGGACGGCGGGGGCGATGTCTTCGGCGCGCGTGACGAGGAAGTTGTGCTTGGTGATGGGCAGGGTGATGCCGGTGATGTCGATCTCCTGGAAGGCGTCGCTGCCGAGGACTTTGGAGGAGACCTGGCCGGTGATGGCGACGATGGGAATGCTGTCAAGCATGGCGGTGGCGAGGCCGGTGACGAGGTTGGTGGCGCCGGGGCCGGAGGTGGCCATGCAGACGCCTACGCGGCCGGATGCGCGGGCGTAGCCGTCGGCCATGTGGGCGGCGCCTTGCTCGTGGCGGACGAGGACGTGGTGGATCGTAGGGAATTTTCTGAGGGCGTCGTAGATGGGGAGGATCGCGCCGCCGGGGTAGCCGAAGACCGTGGTGGTGCCTTCGCCGGCGAGGGTGGCCCAGAGGATTTCGGAGCCGGTCAGGGTGGGGTGGGTGTTGGTGGTATTCATTTGCATGTCCTCGTTAGCTGAAGAGCTTCTTGTATGTCTTCATGGGTGCTGTGTAGGGATCGAAGGTAATCGAGACTAGGCCGAAGTAGTTCTTGAAGATCGCATAGACGTCCTGCCCATCCTGCCCCCGCCATGTACTTCTTGCGTCGATGAAGCTGCTTGAAAATGCCATATGTCCGGTGCTGGAAACGATTCTCCATGTTCCCGATGCATGCCTTGCGGTGCCGTTCACGTCGTCGTCTTGCTCGAAGGTGTGATCTCGATGCAGAGTTATATGCTGAGTGATGCCATCGTGGATGACCGTGTATTGGCCGCTTACGCGGCTCTCACTGAAATCCTCTGCTTCCACATACCAAGCGGCAAGGAGCATGATCCCAAAGATCAACGCGACTCCTACGCGACGA
>Ga0302313_10003577_pt1 | contig 10138 bp, 10 predicted proteins | sample III_Palsa_N2_2_FD_200454 | JGI IMG/M metagenome (GOLD analysis project Ga0302313, IMG submission 200454) | Peat permafrost microbial communities from Stordalen Mire near Abisko, Sweden - III_Palsa_N2_2 | ecosystem: Environmental > Terrestrial > Soil > Palsa > Peat permafrost | place: Sweden...
ACCTCGCCAGCTTCGCCCCCGCCAACGGCACCGCCGGCAGCTTCGCCTACACGCAAGAGCACTTCCTCCCCATCCTGCAAGTCGCCTCGCTCACCGGCCCCTGGGGCATTACCTTCCTCCTGCTGCTCTTCCCCACCGCCATCGCCACCGCTTTCTATCTCCGCCGCAGAAACCTCCCGCACGCAACCACAGTCATCGCCGCATCCCTAGCGATCATCGCTGCGGCGATCCTCTTCGGCACCCTCCGCCTCGCCGCACCCACTCCGCAACAAACCATCAAGGTAGCTCTCCTCGACACCGACACCGTAATCTTCGCCGAGCAGCCCGCCACCATGCAGACCCTCGTCACCGACTACGCTGCCCACGCCGAAACCCTCGCCCGCCAGGGCGCCAAAATCGTAGTCATGCCCGAGAAGACCGGCCTCCTCCGCGCCACCAACGCCCCAACCGTCGACCCCCTCCTGCAATCCGTAGCCGACCGCACCGGCGCAACCCTCATCCTCGGAGTCGTCCACGTAGTCGCCCCCGACGCCTTCAACCAGGCCCGCATCTACACCCCCCACCAACCCATCACTACCTACGACAAGCAGCACATGCTCCCGCCCTTTGAATCCGACCTCAAGCCCGGCACCGCCCTCGCGATGCTCTCGAACACCCCCGCCCCCATCGGCGTCGCCATCTGCAAAGACATGGACTTCATCCACCCTGCACTCGACTACGGCCGCGCCGGCATCGACCTCCTCCTCGATCCCGCCTGGGACTTCCACATCGACCGCGCCTGGCACGGACACATCGCCATCATGCGCGGCGTCGAAGGCGGCTACGCCATCGCCCACGCCGCCAAAAACGGCTTCCTCACCGTCACCGACGACCGCGGCCGCATCCTCGCCGAAACTCGAACCGACACCACCCCCTTCGCCTCCCTCCTCGCCGACGTCCCCCTCCGCCACGACCGCACCCTCTTCGACCGCTACGGCACCTGGTTCCCCTGGCTCTCAGCCCTCATCCTCCTCGCCTCCACCCTCCGCCTGTTCACCGCTCCCCGCTCCGCTTCCACCTCACGAACCTGATCTGTCTTCCGCTTCCATCAACTCTCGCCTAAAGACGCCCACGCCTGCTAACCTTCTTCGCATGCGCCGCCTCCTCACCCTCATGCTTTTCCTCGCAACTCTTTCCGCCTGCCCCCTACTTCACTCCCAGGCCACCACGCCAACTCCCACGCCGCCAACCACCCCACCCGCCGATCCCCTCGCCCCACTCGACTTCCTCACCGGCACCTGGAACGCCCACACCACCTCCGGCTCCGCAGCTGCCGACGTCGCCGGAACCTACACCTTCCGCCGCGACCTCAACGGCCACGCCCTCGACCGCTCCTCCTCCGCCGACTCCTGCCAAGGCCCCAGCACCTTCGACTGCTCCCACCACGACCGCCTCACCATCTTCTCCGACCCCAACGCCTTCGCCGTCCACCACGCCTCGCTCCTCGCCCTATACCTCGACAGCGAAGGCCACACAATCTACTACACCGTCTCCACCCCTGACCCCAACACCGCCATCTTCCTCTCCCAGGGCCCGCCCACCGCGCCACACTTCCGCCTCATCTATCACCTCGACGGCTCCGGCCCCTCCGCCATCATGACCGGCAAATTCCAAATGGCCGCCCCCAACTCCACCGACTTCCACTCCTACCTCGAATGGTCCGGCACCCGCCACTAATACCCTCGACCATCCCGCTCAATCGAACCAAGCCACCGCGCCTTACCCTGGTCGCGAACACCCTTGAGTGCGCGATACAGAACGGGGGGAAGAAAATTGGAAGCAATGCGAGATTTCAGCGTCGCCTTGTCCCGGTAAATGGCCGGAGCGAAGATCGAATTATGCGGAGCTAGCTTATGCGAAACGGTGTGATAGTACGAAACAAAAGACCGTCGCAACGCACCACTGCCTGCTGTGACGGGACACACTCCATGAAAATTCTTGTCCCCTACTTCAAACATCACAACGCGATTGAACATTGGCTCAATGCTCTTCACGCACGCCGTTCCCTCCTGGTCCCATAGCTCAAGCTGGCCGCCGTTCTCATGCCGCCAGTTCTTGTTCAGGTACAGCAGGAACGCGATCCTGCGCATCAGGCCTGTCACATGATCTACGTTTCGGTCCACGTGGACATCGAACTTTCCCCCCTCTGGATACACATGGTAGGCGCCTCCTGCCATGTACGGATCCGGGAGCAGCGCCTTCACCCCGCTGATCTCTGTCAGCAGGTAGAGAAATGCCGCCGAGTGCAGCATAGCCGTGAACTGGTAGCCACAGTCGCCGAGGTCGGTTGCCGAACGAAAATTAATCTTGGTTCGACGTTCGTCATCCTCGTGCGCCCAGCTCGCACTCCCCAGCGACGGCGACTCGTCGATCAACGCATCGAGCGTCTCCGGCAGAAACACGTCGTCCAGCACGAGGTGCGGAAAAGGATGAGCCGATTGGTACTCTTCCTTGAGCTCTTCTACGGTTTTGGACAACTGAACGTTGCCGCGCAAATACGAGAGCACTTCGCGCGTGCGACCCGAAGGTAAAGTCATAAAGCCCCCTTTGCCGTTCCTGGGCCCATGTCGATCACAACTACCGCGAGATCAATCCCGCAGCGTATCTTTCGGAATGAAGCGAAGTTTTATAATTTCGTTACAGCATCATACACATTTAGACCCGCTTGCGCTCACCCTTTAGCCCCCCACCACTAAATTAACTCTTGCCGTCCGCGCTGGACGACCGAAGATATTCTTCCACCTCCGTCTTCCCCGCATGCGCCGCCCAATCCGCGGCCGTCCCCCCAAACATCGTGTCCTTCCAATCCATCCGAGCCCCGCGCTCCACCAACAGCCGCACCACCTCCTCATGCCCTGCCAGCGCAGCCTGGTGCAGCGGCGTCGCATGAGCATGCCCTCCCGGCGGATTGTAGCGATTCGGATCTTCCCCAGCATCCAGCAGCGCCCGCACAATCTCGGTATGACCAAACTGCGCAGCCACCGCCAGCGCCAGCCAACGCTGTTCCGGAGCAGCAGTCTTAGCCAATCGACCAAATTCCTCAACCCAACCCAGCGCAGCCGCCACCACCACGTCCACCCTCGCCCCGTGTTCGATCAGCATCCGCACCGCATCGTGTTCGCCATGCACAGCCGCCGGCACCACCGCTGCGTTTGGATCCGCTCCATACTCACAAAGCAGCGCGATCAGCGCGCCGGTTACGCCACACACGCGCGCAACGCTGCCCGTTGCCACCAGCATCAGCGTTTCATTCCGCGCCGCCATCGTCGGTCCGGCCTCCAGGATCACGCCTGCGACCTCCACAATATTCGCCGGCAGCCTCCCATGCCGAATCGGATTTTCTGCGACAAATTCCAGCAGCGTCGGCGATCGAAAATAATTCTGCCCCTCAAACAGCACCTGCTGCTTCACCAGTGCCGGATGTTCCCGCAACAGGCTCCGCAAACCGTCAGCATCTCCAGCGTCGAGCAGCCCCACCGCCCGGCGAAACATCGGATCCTCAATCCGCTCATGATGCGGCAGCTCCAGCCGATCCGCCAACGTCGGCCTCTCCACATGCCGCTTCAGCCGCGCCCAACTCGCGAACCCATGCGATCGCGCCACAGTCAGCTGCGCATCACTTAAACGAAACGCAGCCCCAAAAACTTCAGCGTCCCCGGCCTGCCCGAATCGCGGATGAAACTCCCGTATCCGATGCGCTGCTTCCGGCAGACGCGCAACGCGCTGCTTCATTAAATCCTTGGCTTGATGTTTCAGATGTTCGAGGTTTGACTTCGGCGGGAGCACGCGTACTGGCATAACGAACTTCCTTTCGTTCGCCCGGGTCCGCATGCGTTGGGCAGAAAGTGAGTTCGTAAGACGACGGCTGCAAACAACCAGGTGGACTCTGTCCTTCCCGCGGACCGGAGGCGCCCTTTGCGCCAACCCAGACTAGCACGGCCGCCACCGATCCGCCCGCCACCATTTCAGGTCCCAACACGATCCTTTACCCAAAACCACTCGGCACCGGCATAGCTGACTGGCCAGTCAGCTATCCTCAAAATCCGCTACCCAGCACGAGGCTAAAGACATCGATTCGTAACGCGAAACCCACCTAAACCGCACAAAAAATCGCCCCCACACGGGGGGCGATTTCTGTACTACCAGTCCGGAAAAATTCTCGCTGCCGGCCCGCAACTAACTGGGGATAATCTCCACTCCGCGCCAGAACGCCACATGATGCTTGACGGTCTTCGCCGCAGACTTTGGATTCGGGTAATACCACGCCGCATCCGGGTTCTCCTGGCCATCCACCAGCACCGTGTAATACCGTGCCATTCCCTTCCATGGGCAGTTCGAGCTAGTCGAACTGGGACGTAGAAATGCCCTGTTTACAGTCTCTTCCGGGAAATAAATGTTCCCTTCAATGGTCTCTACTTTGTCGCTTTCAGCAATCGTCTGTCCGTTCCAAATCGCCTTTGCCATAGTCGCCCTTCCAATAGTTTCAGTCAGTTGCAGCGGCCAGACGTCCTCGCATCTGCGAGATAGTAGAAAGCGTCCAAGCCGCAGTCGGAGCCGCGTGCCTCTACCTTTATACCATAAACCTATTGGAAATGGGAAGTCCTCGGCGCGATTCCTCCCGAACCCCATATACCTTTGCCCGAAAAACGGTTACGCCACCGCCTCCACCACTGCCCGCGTCTTCTCCGGGTCCGGCAGCTTCCGATCTTCCACGGACTCCTTAACCTTGGGTGGCCCTATCTTCTTCTCAAAGCTGCAGTTAGGAGCCGCAACCACTTCCTCTTCCTTGGCCCCTTTACGCGGCCGCCGCTTCGGCAACGCCTCCCGATTGTTCGGGCAAATCAGAAAAGTCCCCTCAGCATTCGCATACTCCACCAAATAAGCCGAGTCGCACTTCGGGCAAGTCTCATTCACCAGCTTTTGATTGCTCGTAAAGTCGCACTTCGGATACCGCGTGCACCCATAGAAGGTGTCGCCGCGCTTGTTCTTGCGCACCGCCACTTCCCCGCCGCACTTAGGGCAAGGAACCTCTAACAGCTCTTGTTTCACATACTTGCACTTCGGATACCCAGAGCAAGCAATGAACTCCCCATATTGCCCATCCCGTTGCAGCAACGGCTTTCCGCATTTGGGGCAAGGCTCATCCAGCACCACTGGCGGCTTCGACTGCACCTTCTGCGTCAGCTTTCGAATCGTCTTGCAAGGCGGATCCTCGTTATACCCTGGACAAGCCATAAACGGCCCCCAAGGCCCATTCCGAAGCACCATCGTCCGCCCACAGTTATCGCAGAACTCGTCCTCCGCCTCAGCATCCTGCGCTTCCGGCGAGTTCAAATCCGGTTTAGCCGCAAAGTTCTCCTTGGTGAAGTCGCAGCTCTCCGGCTCGACCACCAGCTTATTTCCCTGGCCCGCCGCCGCCTGCAGCGCCTCAATCAACGCCGCCTTAGTCTCCACCTTCGCGCTCGACTCGGTCGTATCCTCATTCATTGCCTTCACATACATCGGGAACTCGAACGTATCGAGCACCTTCTTCACCGCCGCCTTGGGGTCCTTCTTCAGCGGCCCCTGCGCCACGGTAATCGGCTTCACCTTGGTAAAGTTCGAGCACGAATAGAAGCTCCCAAACTTACCCCACTTCAAAATCAGCGGCGCCCCGCACTTCTCGCAGATCTCCTCGGTAGCCTGCTCCATCGCCTTGATGTCTTCCATCCCCGTCTCGGCGACCTTCAGCTCCTTCTCAAAGTGCGTATAAAACCCGTTCAGCAGGTCCGTCCACTTCTCAGTCCCCTCTTCGACGGCATCGAGTTCGCTCTCCAGCTGAGCCGTATAGCCAGTCTCGAAGATATAAGGAAAGTTCTTCACCAGCAGCTCGGTGACGACCATCCCAATCTCAGTAGGAACCAGTTTCTGCGCCAGCTTCTTTACGTAGTCCCGCTCCTGAATAGTATTGATAATGGAAGCGTAAGTGGACGGTCGCCCAATCCCCTTCTCCTCCAGCGTCTTCACCAAACTAGCTTCATTGAACCGTGGCGGTGGCTGCGTAGACTTCTGCTGCGGATCCAGCCGCACCTTCTCCAAACCCTGCCCATCCTTTAACTCTGGCAGCCGCCGATCCGCCGAACTCTCCTCCGATGTCGAATCCTTCTCACCCTCAGCATCCTCCGCATCCGCGCTCTGCGAAATCTGCTTCTTCTCCGCAGCCTCAGCCTTAGCCTCGGCAGCCGCCCGCGACGCCTTCGCCTTCTTCGTCTCTTCCTCAAACCGCAGCCAGCCATCAAACTTCAGAATGCTTCCCGTAGTCCGGAAGTCATACGTCGCCTCGGCCTTCGCCTCAATCTCCACCGTCGTCTGGTCGAACACCGCAGCCATCATCTGGCTAGTGACCGCGCGCTCCCAGATCAGCTTATACAGCCGATATTGTTCATCCGAAAGATATTTCCGCACCTCATCCGGAACGAAGCTAACGTTCGTCGGACGAATCGCCTCATGCGCTTCCTGCGCATCTTTCTTGCTCTTATAAACGTTCGCCTTCTCCGGCAAATACTTCCCACCAAACTTCTTGTTCACCCACTCGCGAATCTCCTTCACCGCATCCGCGCTCATGTTGGTCGAGTCCGTTCGCATGTAGGTGATAAGTCCCACCGTACCTTCACTTCCCAGCTCGATGCCCTCATACAGCCGTTGCGCCACGCCCATCGTGCGCCGCACATTGAACCCCAGCCGCCCCGCCGCCTGCTGCTGCAACTGGCTCGTCGTAAAAGGAGCACGCGGGTTCTGCCGCCGCTCCTTCTTCTCAATCGACTTCACCCGCCAGGTCGCGCGCTCCAACTGCTCCATCACCTCATCGACCGCGCCCTTATCCGGCAGCGCATTCGACAGAAAAACTTCCTTCCCATCCGCATCCGTCCCATTCGACACGCGAATCGGCAGCCCCTGCACACCCGTCATCCGAGCCGTAAACTCCTGCCTGCCCTTCGACGGCGAAAGCACCGCATCTATATTCCAGTACTCCACGGCCTGGAACGCATTAATCTCCCGCTCGCGTTCCACAATCAGCCGCAGCGCCACCGTCTGCACGCGCCCCGCACTCAACCCGCGCTTCACCTTATCCCAAAGCAGCGGAGAAATCTGATACCCCACCAGCCGATCCAGCACCCGCCGCGTCTGCTGCGCGTCGACCAGGTTCTCGTCAACGTCCCGCGTATGCCCGAACGCCGCAGTAACCGCCTTCTTCGTAATCTCGTTAAACGTCACCCGCCGCATGTTGCTTTTGACCTTGATCGAAGGCAGCAGCTGGAACTTCAAATGCGCAGCAATCGCCTCTCCCTCGCGATCCGGATCGGCCGCCAGAAACACAAACTCGCTCTTTGCCGCCAGCTTCTTCAGCCGGTCGACCACCTTCTCCTTACCCGGAGACACGATCAGCGTCGGCTCAAAGGTCCGATGCTTCAGTTCCACCCCAATATCGTTCTTGGGCAGGTCCATGATGTGCCCAATCGAGGCCTCCACCACGTAATCACTGCCGAGATACTTCCCGATCGTCTTCGCCTTCGCCGGCGACTCAACGATCACCAGATTCTTTGCCATACCGCACACCCATTCAAAGACGTACGGCCCAAGCCGCGTCTTCGTTCCTAATTCCCTTGCAACCTATCACGTTTAGCCAAGGTCAAGTCAAACCGCCCATCGGCATTCAACACTCACCCAAGGGACGAGCTTACACCGATAGACTCTGAATCTTGCTTTCAGTTGGCTTATGAAAGCGTCAGAATCCTGAAATCCTATGCCAATCATTTCCTACATACTTCGCATCTCGAACCAACAACCATCCGATAACAGCCGTTATCAAAAAAACCACGACGCATTCGATCAGACCGTTTCGATTCGACGCTTCCCAGGCGCATCGTGTAGCGAGCGTTCCTAAAAAACCCGCGATACCGACAATTACCGTTAGCTTACCGCCCAATTCTTGCTTCCAGATCGAAAGGGTCACAATCGGCAGAACCAACATTTCGGCTGGGACCGCAAGCACCGCTCCCGGATAGCTTGTCGCAATAAGCCGACCGGTTACCATGAGCCAGCCATAATGGATGCCGCCTGGCAGCAATACGATTCCGATCAATCCAGCGACGACGGTGAATACGACCCGCCACGCGCGCCGCCTTCTCAAAAGCACCTCAGATATTGTTTGCCTGGCATCTGCTTCACTCTACCGCTAAGTTCCAATTCGAACAACGCGGTAAAGATCTCACCCGACACCATCTTGAGCTCCAACCGCTCAATCAGCTCATCGAGTTGCAGCGTCTCATCCTGCCGTAACTCCTGCATCACCAGGCGTTCATGCTCGCTCATCGGCGGCGTTGCAGGCTGCTCGTTAAATAAAGATGCGCTCCCACCTCCAGAAGATTCATTCCGCCCCGCCTGCGCCTCCGCCGCTGCCTCCAACTCCATCCGCACCTGCGACGGCAAATCCTCCCACACATCCTCCCAGCTCGCCGTCAACTTCGCTCCCTGCTTGATCAGCGTATTCGGTCCCCAGGCGTTTTTATTCGTCGCATTCCCCGGCACCGCATACACATCGCGACCCTGGTCCAACGCGCATCGCGCCGTAATCCTCGTCCCCGAATACTCTCCACCCTCCACCACCAGCACGCCAACACTCATCCCGCTCAGCGTCCGATTACGTATCGGAAAATTCTGCGGCGCCGGAAACGTTCCCAGCGGAAACTCGCTCACAATCGCCCCACCCTGCGCGACAATCTGCTCCGCCAGCTTCTTGTTCTCCTTGGGATAAATCACGTCGATCCCCGTCCCCCAAACCGCCACCGTCGCTCCTCCCGCATCGAGCGCCCCCTTGTGCGCAAAGCTGTCCACACCCCGCGCCATCCCACTCAGGATCACCATCCCCCGCCTCGCCAAATCGCGACTCAACATCTCCGCCATCCCGGCACCATAAGGACTAGGCTGCCGCGTTCCCACCACCGCAATTCCCGCACGACTCAACAGCCGCACGTCGCCGCGTACCCAGATCACCGGCGGAGGATCATAAATCTCCATCAGCCGATCCGGAAACGCATCATCCTCAGGCGTCAAAAAACAAGCCTGCTGCTGCTCAACGCGCGCCGCCTCTTCCACCGCCGCCGCCCGCGCCCGCCCATCAAAACAAAATTGCGCCGACTCCGCCGGCATCCCCACACCCTCAAGCTCCGTCAGGCTCGCATGAAACAACCGCCCCGCCGACCCCAACTTGCGCACCGCCCGCCCGCATCGCGTCGGCCCCATCCCCGGCGTCAAAGTCAACGCCAACCACCCAAGCCTCGCCTCTTGCACGGCTGCATCCGCCCGTTCCTCAATCACACTCGCCATCACGCGTACCTCTCAGCTGCGTCGTGCTCGCATCCTACATCAACCGCGCCCCAACCCGCAGTGTTGCGACCCCCGGTCGCTGTGTCGCGCGTTCTTCTAAAATCAAGATGTGCCTTTACGCGTCTCCACCATCGCCTTTCTCAACCCCGCGCCGCTCCTCTACAACTTCGAGCACGAACCCACCGCCACTACTCTCCGCGAGCACTACGACGTCCACTACACCTCGCCCGCCATCTGCGCCGCCGAGCTCAACGCCGGCACCGCCGACCTCGGCCTTATCCCCATCGCTTCCCTCACTCCCGAACTCGCCATCGTTCCCGGCTGCGCCATCGCCAGCCGCGACGAAGTCCGCAGCATCCTCCTCCTCGTCAAAAATCCCGCCTGGCTCTCCCCCACCGACGCCCTCAAGCGCGTCCGCTCCGTAGCCGTCGACACCGCCAGCCGCAGCTCCGTAGCCTACACCCGCATCCTCTTCGAGCACTTCCACCACACCTACCCCACCTATCTCGATCTCGCCGCCGACACCGCCACCACCCTCCCCGACTCCGACGCCGCCCTCATCATCGGCGACCCCGCACTCCTCGCCCGCGAGCACCGCGCCGCCATCGACGACGCCTCCAAAACCCCTCTCCTCTGGCTAGACCTCGCCCACCTCTGGCGCGAGCTCACCGGCCTCCCCTGGGTAGCCGCCGTCTGGGCCGTCCGCCCCGAATCCCTCGCCCCCACCGGCCTC
>Ga0302313_10003578_pt1 | contig 10137 bp, 10 predicted proteins | sample III_Palsa_N2_2_FD_200454 | JGI IMG/M metagenome (GOLD analysis project Ga0302313, IMG submission 200454) | Peat permafrost microbial communities from Stordalen Mire near Abisko, Sweden - III_Palsa_N2_2 | ecosystem: Environmental > Terrestrial > Soil > Palsa > Peat permafrost | place: Sweden...
GCGTCAACGACGCAGCCCGCGGCAAATACCTCACCATGCTCGGCGCCGGTCTCGCGCTCATCCGCAACTACGAGCCCAAGAACGCACCCACGCACTTCAGCATCTTCTCGTTGCTCACCAAGTTCGATAAGTGCTTCGGCGCAACCGGCCGCGACTACGGCAAGGTCACCGGCGACCGCACCATGGACGACATCAAGAAGCGCCGCGCCGATCGTTGGAACTTCCTCTTCATCGCCGGCATGTGGTTCCAGGACCTCTTCAACTACGACTTCCGCCGCACCGAGCAGTGCATCATCCCCTACGCCACGCAGGAAGGCGAAATCAGCTTCTGCGCGTACAACACGGGCGTAGGCTGGCGCAACATCATCGAGAAGATGCACATGACGAGCTCGCTCACCAAGTGGTACGAGGAGCATGGCCGTCACGAGATCTTCGCCGGTGGCAAGAAAGTCGGTCTGGAGAAGGAAGCGAAGTACGACCTCGTCCTCAACCAGGAGCATGTGGATTCGGCTGCGAACGATACGTTCGACAAGAGCGGCATCGCCAAGAACGCCCGCGAAGAAAAGATTCGCGCCCGCGATGCCAAGCTGAAGCAGGACGCCGAAAACGCCCGCATGGCCAAGCTGTATCGCAAGGAAATCCTGCAGGAGCCCGAGCTTCCCGGCGGATTCGTTGCCATCGGCGAAATCGGCGGCCTGGGCGGCATCAAGCCCGCGGCTCCGGTTGCGTCCAAGGCTGAGGTTGTTAGCAAGATCGAAGAGACGGTTGCAGGCGACTAGTAACGCCTTTTTCGAAGGATCGTACCGAATCGGGAACAGGTGTCCAAATTATTTGGACACCTGTTCGCCTTTAGTGCATCATATAAGCATACGGCCGGCTCCCCTGCGCGAAAGCGTACGAGTCGGCCTTCCTTCTTGTGAGAATGAATGACGCAGGTAGATTACAAGAAGGCCTACCTTTCAGTTCCCGAACAGGTCGAGTTGCTTCAAGCCAGAGGCATGCTTATCTCCGATACCGATCGAGCATCTGCTTGTCTGCATCGGATCGGATATTACCGACTTAGCGGATATGCCTATCCATTTAGGCATAACGAGATAATCACCAATAGTGATGGGACTCAATCTCAGAAGCTTTCAGAGAATTTTCGACCAAATACAGAGCTCTCTAAAGTTATGGAGCTTTATGTCTTCGATAAAAGACTAAGACTTCTTTTCCTTGATGCTATTGAACGAATTGAAGTCGGTTTGAGAGTCGAAATCGCCCTCCTCCTTGGTCAAAGTGGACCATTTTCATATCGTGATCCCATCACTTTCAATGCCTATTTCTCAAAACCGGATGTTCTCACCGGTGAGACTCCTCATCAAAAACTGATCACAAAATTGGACACTGCTTTCGAGCGATCTCGTGAAGAGTTCGCCGAACATTACAAAAATAAATACAAGTCGGACCTGCCAATTTGGATGTCGATCGAGTTATGGGATTTTGGAACTCTAGCAACAATTTTGCAGGGAATTCGATCCGCAGATCTGGATAAGCTTGTAGTTACCTATGAAGTTCCCAGACGAAATTTGTTGCAAAGTTGGGCCCAAAGTATCAATTTCATTCGCAATGTATGCGCCCATCACGGTCGCCTTTGGAATCGACCGTTGGTTCAACAACCTAGTCCAGGAAAATGGGGAGAAATCAAGGGTTTTGAACACCTCGCTGCCGACCGTCATGCCCAACGCAGACTCTATGCTGTTGCTGCCGTACTGCAATATCTAATGTGCTACATCCATCCCACGAGCACTTGGGGTGCAAGATTGAAGGTGCACTTGGATAGTTTTCCAAGTTCTCCTCACGTATCGCTGAGGCATATGGGATTTCCTGAAAATTGGTCCGAGCTTCCTCTTTGGAAGAGGGATGAAGGGTAAACCATTAAGTGTCCGGCCACCTCAAGCCTTATGCACATCCTCAAACCGCAGCATATCCGTCAACCTCTGCTCCTTCTCATCATCGAATCCGCATGACGTCGTGAACTCCTTCGGGTTCTCATACGTGCCGAACATCATGTCCCACCAAACGATATCGCCATAGTTATTCTTATGCTGGGCGTACTCGTGGTGGATGCGATGCATCTCCGGTCGCTGGAAGAAGAACCCAACCCAGCGTGGCGTCTTGACGTTGGTGTGGTAGAAAAACTCGCCCAGCGCTGTGCAGGCCGTATAGATCGCTCCGCCCTCCAGGCTTAGGCCAAGCACTGAATACACAAGTAGGCTGCCAATGAGTGAGTTAACGACCATCTCCAGCGGGTGTTTGTAGAACGAAGTAATCACCTCGATGCGTTGCGCGCTTTGGTGGATCTGGTGGAACGTCCGCCATAGACCATCGAAGCGATGGCGCCAGCGATGCCACCAGTAGAAGATGAACGTCGCAATGAAGTACGCGATCATGCCGCCGACCGAAGGCGAAACGTGGTCGCGCAGACGAAACAGCGAGGTAGAAGACAACCACCGCTCCCATGTATAGCCAGCCATCAATACGACGGCAAGCTGTACCAGGTTCACGATGATCACGCGGAACGGCCATGTCTTGACCCGCGGCAGCGGCCAACCCGGAATCAGATGCTCCAGCAGAAAGCATCCAGCGAATGCGGCAAGAAGATAAGGAAGCATAATGAAGCCAGTCTAGGTGCGTCTTGGCCTGCTGTTGTTGCCCGTCTGTGACGCTATCTCAAGTGTCACAACCTTTCGCCGCAACCACCCTCACAACGCTTTCCCATCCCACAGAGTCCAACAGACATGCTCCGCCTCCTAGCCGCGCTGCTTCTCATCCCCGCAACAGCCTACGCCTGCGATTGCCCACCCACACCCACCTGCGGAGCCATCACCACCAACGCGCGGTTCTTCGTCGGCACCGTCACTGCCCAGCGCAACGTCCCTCACCAGGGAGACCACCAGGTCGACTTCGTGGACTATACCGTCCACGTCACCGAATCCTTCGCTCCGAACATCGCCGTCGGTTCCACTGCCCACGTCTGGTCCGATCCCAGCAGCGGCTGCAGTTGGACCTTCACCTTTGGCCAAGCCTACCTCTTCGAAACGCACCCCGACCAGGGCCGCCTCTACACTAGCCTCTGCACCTTCACCGCAGAGCTCTGGAACGCGCAACCTGTTCTCGCCCAACTCCGAGCCCTGAAGGCAAACCATCGCCCACCGTCCCTCGTCGGAACGCTCTTTCAAGAAGGCGCACATACCAGCAGCGCCACACGCCCGCTTCCCTCAACCCCTATAACGGTGCACTCCGCCACGGGCCAAACCTTCTCCACCAAAACCGACGCGCAAGGCGTCTTCTCCTTCGACAAGCTCCCCGCCGGCGCCTACACCCTCACACCCAGCCTCCCCGCAGAGCTCAAGCTCGACCGCGGACCTAAAGTCGCGGAAGACCCATCGCACATCCAGATTCCCTCCGCCACCGGCATCGAAGCAAGCTGCCGCGCCTATCTCGACGCCACGAAACGTTGAACCGGTCTCATCATCTTTCCGAATTGGGTCCGATAGTTACTTCAACGGCCAGCTTTTCCGCTCGATATGAAACACATCTCGCGTCGTTGTGTAGCCGCCAGCGCCATGCATGCGTCCGATTAGTTTCATCTGCGCGGGGTCGATATGAAGCCGTTCTACGTCTTCAAACGCCGACGTTCGAACGTGCACATAGACGATCCGGCCGAGGCAGATCGTGCTTGTTCCGCCGAAGTTCATCGTCTCCAGCAGTTTGCACTCCATCGACGCTGGTGAGCCCGCAATCCGCGGTATATCGACGACGGAAGAGGGTAATAGCTCCAGCCCGGCGAGTTCAGTCTCATCCACCTCGCGTGGAGCATTTGTAGCTGTGATGTTCATCGCTTCGGCAAGCTCCTCGGGCACCATGTTTACGACGAACTCGCCGCGAGCATGAATGTTGGACAGCGAATCCTTCTTATCGCGGTCCGGCCCTTTCGAAAAGCTGATGGCGACAATCGGTGGATCGGACGAAACAATGTTGAAGAACGAGAAAGGTGCGGCGTTCAGCGTGCCTTCCGCGTCGCGTGAGGTCACCCAGGCAATCGGGCGGGGCAGGATGATCGAAGCGAGCAGTTTGTAGCTGTCCGCCTGCGGAAGTGTGGCGAGATCGAAGTGGGAAAAGGTGTCGGACATCTCTTGGATAGTAGAACCCTTTAGCTTGATCGGTGAAATAACTCTAAACTCGAAACTTCAAGTCCGGATCCAAGCCGTAATTCCTGAGTATTTTGCACGGCAATAACGCGGGAACAGGTGCGGCGACAAACATAAGACATTTGGTTAGCAAATCTGTGACCCGGATTGTGCTTGCAGGGCGCATCCTAAGAAGCATCGGAGGTTCTGTGATCCAGGCCTACATCAACCGTATCGCAACCGCAGTGCCTGACGACGATGTGCATGGCGCCTTCGTGGCTTTTGCCGATCAGATGCTCGAAGACCCGCGGGTGCAGCCGGTCTTCCGGCGCATGGCGGCGCGTTCAGGCATCCGTCGGCGGTACTCTGTGCTTTCGCCGAACGCCGCCAATACCGAGTTCACCATCAATGCCCATGAGTTCTACACGCGTGGACATTTTCCGGATACCGCTAGGCGTATGACAGTCTTCGAGCGCTTCGCACCTCGCCTTGCTCAACGAGCGCTCGACAACTTGATGCTCAGCGATGAGGAACTCAAAAGCATCAAGCATGTGATCGTCACCTCGTGCACGGGCCTTTATGCGCCAGGGCTGGACTTCGAGATAGTCGATCATCTTGGTCTCGATACTTCAGTTGAACGCACGATGATCGGCTTCATGGGATGCTATGCCGCGATCAATGGACTGAAGCAGGCGCGGCACATTGTGCGGTCGGAACCGGATGCCAAAGTACTGCTGCTGAACCTTGAGCTTTGCACGCTGCATCTGCAGGAGACGCAGGATCTTGAGCAGGTGCTGTCGTTCCTGGTGTTTGGCGATGGCTGCGCGGCGAGCCTTATCAGTGCCGAAGAGACCGGCTTTGCGATGGACAGCTTTCGTTCCGTGCTGATCCCGGAGACGCGTGAGCTGATTACGTGGCGTATTCGCGACGTTGGGTTTGATATGTTTCTCTCCGGCAAGGTGCCCAGCGAAATTGGCAAGGCTCTCGCGGTGTCCGGTGGGGAAGTTATCAGCCCGCACAGTAAGGAGGAGATTTCTCTGTGGGGCGTGCATCCGGGCGGCAAGTCGGTGCTCGATGCGGTGGAACGCGGACTTGGTTTAGGTGAGCATGCGTTGGCGGCTTCGCGGCAGACGCTTGAGTGCTTCGGCAATATGAGCTCGGCAACGGTAATGTTTGTGCTCGCACGGTTGATGCAGCAGGCGCAGCCCGGCGAGCTTGGCTGTGCCATGTCTTTTGGCCCGGGTCTTACGGCGGAGACGATGCTCTTCCATGCCGTTTGAACGCATGAATCTCTCGAATCGCGCGGAGCCATCTGAGCTTGCGGAATGGATGGATGAGCCCTGCTCGTATGAAGATTTTCGCGGGTGTCTCATCGATCTGGCGCAGGTCAATCGTGTGACGTTTGCGCATCGGCCGACGATTCAATGGCTCAATCGCCTTGTCACGGCATCGCCGCAATCTCGACCGCTGCGCATTGTTGATGTTGGTTGCGGTGGTGGCGATATGCTGCGTGCCATTGCGAAGTGGGCGAAACGCCGCGGCGTGCGCGTCTCGTTGACAGGCATCGACCTGAATCCTTTCGCTGCTCAGGTTGCGAAGGAAATAACTCCGGCAGCAGATGGAATCCAATGGGTGACCGGCGATGTTTACTCCTACATGCCGCCTGAAGGTATAGATGTCATGCTGAGTTCTCTCTTCACGCATCATCTTTCCGAGCCGGAAATCGTAGACTTTCTCGAATGGATGGAGTCTTCCGCACGATGCGGTTGGTTCATCAATGATCTCCATAGAATGCGAGTTACGGTTCACATTTTCAAAGCACTCGCCAAAGCCAAAGGGTGGCATCGCTTCGTGCAGCACGACGGACCAGTCTCAATCCGACGTAGCTTTCGGGAGAGTGACTGGCGGAGGATGTGTGTGAAAGCTCGCGTCGGCCTTCGCGATGTCCGGATTGAAGCGCGCTTTCCCGGCAGGCTTTGTGTAGGCAGGGTCAAGTGAACAGTATGGCCAGCGATGTGTTGATTGTAGGCGGTGGGTTGGCCGGCTCAGCCGCCGCGATCACACTCGCGCAAGCGGGTCGTGCGGTAACGCTCGTTGAAAAAGAGTCCAAGCCCCACAACAAAGTCTGTGGCGAGTTCCTCAGCCATGAAGCATTGATCTATTTGAACCATCTGGGTGTCGATGCTGTCTCTCTAGGCGCTGTACCGATCACTTCAGTGCGTCTGGCAGGACGGCTTGGTGTGAGCGAATCGCCGCTTCCTTTTGCTGCATTGTCTCTCACGCGCTGCAAGCTGGATGAAGAGTTGCTGCGTCTTGCCGAAGCTGCGGGAACAAAGATGCGACGAGGTACGAACGTCAATTCGCTTGAACCAGACGGAGAGCGATGGAAAGCCACGCTGCAAGGCGGCATGGCTATTGATGCGCGGACGGTGTTTCTCGCGACTGGAAAGCATGATCTTCATGGGCGGGCTCGTCCTGCGGGTGTGCAATCAGACCTGATCGCTTTCAAAATGTATTGGCGGCTATCCCCAACCGAAGCTCGCAAGCTGGAAGGTCATGTGGAGTTGAATCTTTATCGCGGGGGCTATGCGGGACTGCAGCCAGTGGAAGATTGTGCCGCGAATCTGAGCTGCCTGATACGGCGTGCTGACCTTCAACGGCTGGGTGGCCGATGGGCCAATCTCCTCAGGGCGATGCAGGATGATTGCCCTCATCTCAAGCAGCGATTGCATGGCGCCGAGCCTTTGCTGGACCGCCCGCTGGCGATTTCCTCCATCCCATACGGCTTTGTTCGTAAGCATGCAGAAGGGCTATGGGCGCTTGGCGATCAGGCTGCTGTGATTCCATCGTTTACGGGCGATGGCATGTCCATTGCATTACATAGTGGGCAGCTTGCCGCAGAGATGTATCTGCGCGGAGAGACTGCAAACGCCTTCCAGCAATGCCTGCACAAGCAACTTGCCGCGCAGGTTTCTCTAGCCACGATGCTGTCGCGCGGGTTGGTCCTGGAGCCTTATCGAACCTTGATGGAGGGGCTTGTGCGGCTCCGGCCTGGGCTGCTAACGGTTACGGCGAGACGGACACGGATATCTGCTGATTCGATGCTCCGGGCACATGAAAATGTGGTTGCCGTGAACGGCGATTCGGTGGGATGCTAAATAGGCATTCACGCACTTTTGTTCGCTGGAGATCGTTATGGCAGGTTCTGCAACTGGCAAGAGTTCAGGTGTCTGGCTTCCCGCCGTCGATATGTACATTGCGAAGTCGGCGGCTTTCGCGCAACCGATCCTTTTCTATCTGCGCGAAGTGATCCATGAGGCTGTGCCAGCGGTTGACGAGCAGATGAAGTGGTCGCGGCCTTTCTTCATCTATCGTGGCATCATTCTCGGCAACGTCTCTGCGTTCAAGGAGCACTGCGCTTTCGGTTTGTGGGGTGCGGAAGTTGCTGAGTTGCTGCGGGCCGATGGTGTTGCTTCCAAAGAGGCGATGGGAACCTTTGGGCGCATTACATCGGTGAAGGATTTACCGCCGCGCAAGAAGCTGGTCGAGTACGTGAAGAATGCGGCGAAGCTGATCGACGAAGGCACGCGCACCAAATCTCTTGTTCGCCAGCCTCGGGTCGCAAAGCCTGCAGTGGAAGTGCCGGAAGCTCTTGCAGTGGCTCTAAAGAAGAACAAATCTGCAGCGAAGCGGTTCGATGCGATGAGTCCAAGTTGCAGGCGAGAGTATATCGAGTGGATCGCCGATGCGAAACGCGACGAAACTCGCAAGAAGCGAGTTGCGACCGCGATGGAGTGGATTGCGGAGGGTAAATCGCGGAACTGGAAGTACGAGAAGCCGGCGTGATGGGTGCCTAGTAGACTTGCAGGGATGATGAAAGGTGCAATACTTGGGCCGGTTGCTGTTCCTGTACAGGGGCGCGATCCTAGCGTGGATGTAGAGATTCCTGCGAAGGAGTTTCGCGAGAGCTTAAGTGCGTGGTATCGCGAGCACGCGCGCGAGCTGCCGTGGCGTGGTGTGAATGATCCTTATGCTACGTGGCTGTCAGAGATCATGCTGCAGCAGACGCGTGTGGCTACGGTCATCGACCGGTATGGCGAGTTCCTGTTGCGGTTTCCTAAGCTTTCTGACCTTGCGAATGCGGAGGAGTCCCAAGTGCTCGCACTGTGGAGCGGGCTGGGCTACTATCGGCGGGCGCGAATGCTGCATCGCGGGGCGCAGTTTGTGGTGCGTGAGTTGGGAGGTAAGCTGCCTCGAACAGCAGTGGAGTTGAAGACCTTGCCAGGCGTTGGTGCTTATACCGCGGCGGCAATTGCGAGCATTGCGTTTGGCGAGAGCGTGGCTGTCGTCGATGGCAACGTCGAGCGCGTGTTGCTGCGCATCATGGGATTGCCTGAGGAGCGGACAGGCAAAGGCCGTGCGCGAGTGAGTCGAGCAGCTGCATCTCTGGTGCCCGCAGCGGCTAAGCGGAAGGCACGGAGCAATCCGCCGGGAGATCATAACCAGGCGATGATGGAGCTGGGTGCGACGATCTGTTTGCCGAAGTCGCCGCTTTGCTTACAGTGCCCTGTGGTTGCGTATTGCAGGACGCGCGGCGAGCATGTGACCGAGCCGCGAGAGAAGCAGAAGAGCCGCGTTGTGGCGCATCTGCTGGCCCTGCGAAAGTTCGGGACAGAGACTGAAGTGCTGCTCGAGCGGCGATCCATGGAGGCTTCGCTGATGCCTGGAATGCTGGAGCTTCCACCGCTGCCGCTGGATGCGGTGGAAGGACGCGAGCCAGTGCTGCGCGTTCGGCATGCGATCACCAATACGAACTATTATGCGCAAATTTTCTCGGAAGGCGCTGCTGGAACGACGCTTGCGGGAGATTCGCATGCGACAGCCGATCGAGATGTGGAGCGGTTGTCCGATCCCGCGGCTGGTGATGAAGATGCTGAGGAAGATTTAGAGGATGAGTTGTTTGTCGCTACAGCCGGTGAAAGCAGGTTGTTTGAGGGTGAAAGCTCGCGGTCATTGCTGGGCGAGATTCCCGCGGCTGCGGGCGATCTGCATTGGACTCCGACGAGGCGGTTGCATGAGCTGCCGCTGACCGGGCTGGCGCGGAAAGCGCTGCAACGGCTTGGTGTGATGCAGCTTCGCGCGGTAAAGATTGGGTGAGTCGGCGAACGGCTCGATATACTACGCACGACATGGAGAGAAACAGGATGCGGAAGAAGATTGCGGTTGTGAGCTTGCTGGCATTGCTGCCGGCATTTGGTGCAAGAGCAATTCGCGCGCAGAGTTCAGCGGTTGGGCCGACGATCGCGAAGGCTGAGTCGTCAATCGATCCCGCGCGGATTCGCGAGCAGGATAAATTCATCTCCGATGACCTGTTTGAGGGTCGTTATCCAGGACTTCGCGGCGGCGAACTCGCGGCAAAGTATATTGCGACACAGTTTGCACTGGAAGGATTGAAGCCCGCCGGTGATAACGGAACGTTCTTCCAACAAGTGAACTTCGTTGGCATGAAGGTTGATCCGGAGAAGACAAGCTTTGTGCTTGAGCCGGAAAAGGGCCGCAAGGAAACGCTGAAGTTTGGCGACGATTTTGTTGTGATGAATCAGACTTTGACGCCGGAGACGATGGTTGACGCTCCCATCGTGTTCGTCGGCTATGGAGCAAGCGCGCCTGAGTTCAACTGGGACGATTATGCGGGCGTCGATGTAAAGGGCAAGGTGATTCTGTGCATTGTTGGCGATCCTCCTTCCGACGATCCGAAATTCTTTGGTGGCAAGGCGCTGACGTATTACGGACGGTGGACCTACAAGTTCGAACAGGCAGCGCGCAAAGGTGCGATTGGGGTGTTGATCATCCACCGGACGGACCTGGCTAGCTATGGGTGGGATGTTGTGAAGCATTCCAACTCCGGTGAGAAGACATTTCTGCGAGACGACGCGAATCCGCGGCTGCGGGCGGCCAGTTGGAT
>Ga0302313_10003581_pt1 | contig 10134 bp, 4 predicted proteins | sample III_Palsa_N2_2_FD_200454 | JGI IMG/M metagenome (GOLD analysis project Ga0302313, IMG submission 200454) | Peat permafrost microbial communities from Stordalen Mire near Abisko, Sweden - III_Palsa_N2_2 | ecosystem: Environmental > Terrestrial > Soil > Palsa > Peat permafrost | place: Sweden...
TGCTGAGTTTCACGATGCTGTTTGCTGCGTCGTCGGCGCATGCCGGCGACCCCTCGGACGAGCAGCGCTCCGCGTTCAAGCAGGCCTACGCCAGCGCGCAGCAGCAGGGCGGCGATGACTGGCGCCAGCTGGCCAGCACCCTGCGCGACTATCCGCTGTATCCCTACCTGCAGGCTGCCGCGCTGGAGCACGATCTCAAGCAGGACGACCTTGCCACGGTGCAGGTGTACGTCAAGCAATACCCGGACTGGATTCCCGCCGCCGACCTGCGCCGCGATTTCCTGCTGGAACTGGCGCGCCGGCAGGACTGGAACGATTTCCTCGCGCTCTATCAGCCCAACCTCGGCGACACGCTGACCTGCGACGCGCTGCAGGCGAAACTGTCGCGCGGCAGCACGCTGGATTTCGATCGCGACCTGGCCGACCTGTGGAGCAAGCCCAACCTGCCCGACGCCTGCGACCCGGTATTCAATGCGGCGCACGATCAAGGCCTGCTGACCAGCACCCGGCTGTGGTCGCGCATCGACCGCGCGGCCGACGCGGGACAGCCGGGCACCATCGGCAAGCTGGCCGGCTGGCTGCCGCAAGGCGATCAGGCCACGGCGCAGCAGCTGGCGCAGGCGTTGCGCGATCCGGCGTCAGCGGTCGCCGCCGCATCCGGGTGGCCGGACACGCTGCGCACGCGCGAGGCGGCCACGCTGGCGCTGACGCGGCTGGCGCGGCGGCAGTCCGCCAGCGCCGACGCGGCCTGGCAAAACCTGCAGACGCATTTCACTTTCAGCCCATCGCAGCGCGATCAGATCCTGCGCACGCTGGCGCTGTTTCACGCCACCGACTTCGACGAAAACGCGCTGACCCGTCTGATCGATTTACCCGCCGCTGCACAGAGCGACAGTACGCGCGAGTGGCGCGCCCGCATCGCGCTGGCGCAGCAGGACTGGAACGCCGTACTGGACGCGATCGCGGCGATGAGCGACACCCAGAAAGCCGACGGCGAGTGGCGTTACTTCCGCGCCCGCGCGTTGGCCGCGCTGAACCGCAGCAGCGAGGCACAGGCCGTGTTCGGCGGGTTGGCAAAGGAGCCCACCTTCTTCGGCTTCATGGCGGCCGACAAACTCAACCAGCCCTACGCCATCTGCCCGCTGCAGCTGGCCGGTGATCCGCAGCGCGAGCAGGATCTGCTGGCCAGGCCCGGCCTGCTGCGCGCTTTCGAGCTTTACGCCGTCGGCCTGCCCAAACTGGCCCGGCGCGAGTGGTCACGCGCACTGCAGGGCGACGATCAGAGCACGCTTCGACTGGCCGCCGATCTGGCCAACCAGCGCGGCTGGTACGACCGCGCGGTGTTCAGTCTCAACAGCGGCGACGCGCTGCGGCTCTACGAGCTGCGCTTTCCGCTAGCCAGCCAGGATGGCGTGGTACCGCAGGCTGAACAGGCCGGCATCGAGCCGGCCTGGGCCTACGGCATCTTGCGCGCGGAAAGTGCGTGGATGACCGACGCCCGCTCCGGCGCCGATGCACGCGGACTGATGCAGCTCGTGCCGAGCACGGCGGCGATGGTGGCGCGCAGCAACGGACTCAACTGGAACGGCGGCGACTCGCTATACGACCCGACAGTAAACATCACCCTGGGTACGCGCTATCTCGCCCAGCTGGCCGGTCGTTACAATGGATCGCCTTGGCTGGGCAGCGCCGCCTACAACGCCGGCCCGAACAAACTCGACCAGTGGCTGGCCGCGCGCGGCACGCTGACACCGGACGTGTTCGTCGCCACCATACCGTACAAGGAAACCCGCGAATACGTGGCACGCGTGATGGCCTTCAGCGTGATCTACGACTGGCGCCTCAACGGTAACGCCGTACCGCTGGCCACCCGCATGAGCCCGATCGGACAGGCGTATGAACTGCCCAACGCGATGACCGTGAAGCGCTCCATCGACTGCCCGGCCAGCGCGGTGATCGACAAACCGGAAAGCACGCCAGCACCGATTCCCGCTGCACCGCCGGTCATCACGCCCGCAGGGTCATCATCCACACCCGGCTCGTCGACGTGAAGCGCCATACTCGCTGACGCCGCACCTCCCTTTGAGACATAGCAGGATCCAGCCCTATGGCCGCACAGAAAATCGTCATCCTCGGCGGCACCGGTTTCGTCGGCAGCCATCTCGTGCCACGACTCGCCGCCGACGGCCACCACATCGTGATGCTGAGCCGTAACCGCGAGCAGCATCGCGCGCTGGGCGTACTGCCCAACGTCGTCGTCCGCACCGCGGACGTCTACAGCGACGAGGTGCTGCGCAAGGAGTTCACCGGCGCAGATGCGGTGATCAATCTCGTCGGCATTCTCAACGCCAGCGGCCCGCACAGCTTCCAGCGTGCGCATGTCGAACTGACCAAACGCGTGATCGCCGCCTGCCATGCCAGCGGCGTCGCGCGCCTGCACCAGATGAGTTCGCTGAAGGCGGGCCAGGGCCTGTCGCAATACCTGAAGACGCGTGGTGAGGCCGAGTCGCTGGTCAAGGCCTCGTCGCTCGAATGGACGATCTACCAGCCCAGCGTGATCTTCGGGCCCGGCGACGGCCTGGTCAGCCGCTTCGCCTCGCTGCTGAAAAAGCTGCCGGTGTTTCCGCTGGCGCGGGCCAAATCGCGGATGGCGCCGACCTATGTCGGCGACGTCTCCGAAGCGATCGCCCGTTGCGCTGCCAGCGACAGGCTCGGCAAACGCAGCAGCTTCGAACTCTACGGCCCCGAGGTGCTCACCCTGGGCGAGATCGTGCGCAAGATCAGCGACGCGTCCGGCCTCAAGCGCACCATCATCGCGCTGCCGGACAGCCTAGGTCGCCTGCAGGCACAGGTCGCTGGCCTGCTGCCCGGCAAACCGTTTTCACTCGACAACTTTCTTTCACTGCGCACCGACTCTGTCGGCAAAACCGACGGCTACGCCGCGCTTGGCATCGTGCCGCAACCGTTTACCCCCTGGCTGCCGCGGCTGATCCACGGCTCGCCGCTGCAAAATCGGCTGAACGAGGCGCGGGCCGCCCGCCGATAGAACCATCTGCACGCGTAGGTCGTAGGTTGGCATGAGCGCCAGCGAACCCCAACGCGGCACGGGCGGAGGTGTTGGGGTTCGCTTACGCTCACCCCAACCTACGGCGATTCTTCGGATGAACATATGCGCATGGCAAACCATCCATCATGCAAACGTATCTAGTCGGCGGGGCGGTTCGCGACCATCTGCTGGGCCAGCCGGTGGTCGACCGGGATTACGTCATCGTGGGTGCCACGCCGGATGAATTGCTGGCACTCGGCTATCGGCCTGTCGGCAAGGATTTCCCGGTCTTTCTGCATCCGCGCAGCGGCGAGGAGTACGCGCTGGCGCGAACCGAACGAAAGACGGGCCGCGGCTATCATGGGTTCGTGTTTCAAGCCGATGCGACGGTGACGCTGGAGCAGGATCTTGCGCGGCGCGATCTCACGATCAACGCGATTGCGCAGGACGAAAACGGCGCACTGACTGATCCCTATCGCGGCGTGCGCGATATCGAAGAGCGCGTGCTGCGGCACGTATCCGACGCGTTTGTCGAAGATCCGGTGCGCGTGCTGCGGGTAGCGCGCTTTGCCGCGCGCTTTGCGCCGCTGGGCTTCACCGTAGCCGACGAAACCATGGCGCTGATGCAGCAGATGGTGCGCGATGGCGAGATCGATCACCTCGTGGCTGAGCGCGTCTGGGCCGAAACGCGCAAGGCGCTGGCCGAGCCCCAGCCATCTGCTTTTTTGCGCGTGCTGCGCGCATGTGGTGCCCTGGCCGTGCTGTTCCCCGAGATCGATGCACTTTACGGCGTACCGCAACGGGCGGAATTTCACCCCGAAATCGACACCGGCGTGCACTTGGAAATGGTGCTCGATACCGCGGCGCGTATCGCGCCGGGTAATGACCTTGTCGGCTTTTGCGCGCTTACGCACGACCTGGGTAAGGCACTGACCCCGGCAGATGAATTGCCGCGTCACGTCGGCCACGAGCATCGCGGCGTGGCGCCGCTGCGCATGCTGGTCGAGCGATTGAAGGTACCAACCGAGCACGCCGCGCTGGCCGAGCAGGTATGTCGCGAACATCTCAACGCCCATCGCGCCTTCGAGCTGAAGCCGGCCACGGTGCTGAAGCTGCTCAATGCGCTAGATGCGCTGCGCAGGCCAGCAAGGCTCGAGCTTTTTCTTGCGGCCTGCGAGGCCGACAAGCGCGGCCGGCTGGGCCACGAAGATGATGCCTATCCCCAGGCCGACTACTTGCGCGCTGCTCGCTCGGCGGCGGCAACGATCGATGCCAGCGGCTTCGTCGCGCAGGGACTCGTCGGGCCAGCCATCGGCGCGGCGATGAACGCGGCCCGCATCGAGGCGGTCGCGCTAGTGAAAACTGAACATTCGTAAAGCTTGCCCGTTGTATAAAGCTCGGATAAACAGCGCCCGTAACGCGCGCTGACCGATTCAATTTACATTTTGGAGTTACCGGTGCCGCGAGCTTTCACCACGGTCTCACCCATGCGTCAGCGTTTTCGTCCTCTCTTGTGGCTGGCTATTACTTTTATTGCGATTGCGCTGGTGACCCGTGTGGCGCTGTTGGTGATGTCCGGTGACGACGTGCCGCACAGTCCGCTGGACCTGCTCTATAGCTTCGGCGTGGGGCTGGGCTATGACCTGATTACGTTTATCTACGTGGCGTGGCCGATGGTGCTGTTTCTGTGGCTGGTACCGGCGCGGCGCGCGCGGATTTCCGGCCTCGGGCAGTGGCTGCTGTACTTGCTGGGTATGGCGCTTTTGTACGCGGCCTGCCTCGGCCTGGTGTTTTTGCGCTGGCACGTGCACTTGCACGAGTCGTGGCCACTGGTGATCCTCTTCCTGTTTTTTTTGCCGATGCCGGCGTTGGCGTATTCGGGACGCAGCGGCCAGTGGTCGATGTATTTGATGGGCATCGTGCTGCTCTACGGCCTGCTGTTTGTGGCGGCCTGCGAGCTGGTGTTCTGGAACGAGTTCAGCGTGCGCTTCAATTTCATCGCGGTGGACTATCTGGTCTATACGACCGAGGTGATCGGCAATATTCGCGAGTCGTATCCGATCTTCACCTGGCTCGGCCTGCTGGTAATCGCGACCCTGGTGCTGTTCGCGCTGAGCAAACGCGGCCTGCGCACGCGCGACGACGGCAGCCGCTTCTGGCAGCGCGGCAGCGTAGCGCTGCTGTGGCTGGTGCTGACGGTAGCCTCCCTGTTTGCCGTCAATGGCGGCATGAAGGACCAGACCGGCAACAGCTACGTCAACGAGCTGGCCGGCAACGGTATCTACCAGTTTTTTGCCGCGTTCCGCAGCTCGCACTTGGATTACGCCAAGTTCTATCGCACCCTGCCAGACGACAAGGCCTTCAGCATTCTGCGCGAGCAGCTCAAGACGCCCGACGCCACCTTCGTCAGCAGCGATCGACAGGACCTCACCCGCGAGATCCGTCATATCGGCGACGAGAAGCATCTCAACGTGGTGCTGATCAGCGTGGAGAGCCTGTCCGGCGACTACCTGGGCACGTTCGGCAACAAGGAAAACCTCACGCCATACCTGGATTCGCTGGTCAGCCAGAGCGTGTTCTTCGACAACCTCTACGCGAACGGCACGCGCACCGTGCGCGGACTGGAAGCGCTGTCACTATCAGTGCCGCCGACGCCGGGCGATTCGCTGATCCGCGAGCACCACAACGAGAACCTGTTTTCGCTGGCCGACATCTTCAACGATCGCGGCTATCAGTCCGACTTCGTCTACGGTGGCTACGGCTACTTCGACAACATGAATTATTTCTTCAGCCACAACGGTTACCGCACCGTGGACCGCGGCGATATTCCCAAAGATGCGCCGATCCACAGCCAGAACGTCTGGGGTGTATCGGACGAGGACCTGTACACGCTGGCGCTGCAGCAGATGGACGACATCCACAACGATGGCAAGCCGTTCTTCCTGCACATCATGACCACCTCCAATCATCGGCCGTACACCTACCCGGCAGGGCGGGTACCGCAGGTCAGCCCCTCGCGGCCCGGCTCGGTCGCGTACACCGACTGGTCGATCAAGGACTTCATCGAGCGCGCGCGAAGCAAGCCCTATTTCGACAACACGGTGTTTGTCATCACCGCCGACCATTGCGCCTCCAGCGCCGGCAAGACCACCCTGCCGATCAACCACTATCACATCCCGCTGTGGATCTATTCGCCGAAGAATTTCCCGCCGCAGCGGGTGAAGCAGGTAATGGGCCAGTTGGACATTCCGCCGACCTTACTGGGCATGCTCAACTTCAGCTATCGCACACGCTTCTTCGGCCAGGACGTGTTCCAGCTGCCGCCGAACGAAGGGCACGCGCTGCCCGGCACCTACGAAAAACTCGGCTACCTGCGCAACAACGCGCTCACCGTGCTCGAGCCGCAGCGCAAGCTGGAGCAGTTCACGCCGGACTATGCCACCGGTGATGCCACGCCGATCAACCCACAGAACCAGAACCTGATCGATCAGGCGGTGGCTTACTACCAGGTCGCCAGCGAGCAGTTCCGCCGCGGTCAGCTGGCGCATCGCCCGAGCGATTCGACGCCGGTAACACCGTTGCCGGCTCCGCCACCGGTACCGGCGAAACCGGACAGGGCGCCGGCCTCGGCGACCAGCGCTGGCGGGGTGCCGACCGGCGCGTAAGCGTCACGAAATCATCCTGCGGCAAACTCAGGCCGCAGGATGACCGGATGAGGCGAGTTCGACGTCATCCTTGCAATGCCGTCAGACGTTTGAGTGTTTTCTTGCCTGTCTGACCAGGGGCTCCATCAGCGATGTTGCAGCAACGTCCCTTTGTGCGTCTGTTCGGCGGCCTGTGCCTGATCTGGCTGACACTCAATCTGCCGCTGCTGCTGAACATCCGCGTATTGCCCTGGGACGCGATGATCTCGTCGTATCCCACCGTCTATTTCAACGCGCACAGTCTGCGCATGGGCCTGTGGCCCTGGTGGAATCCGTACATCTATTCGGGCTACCCGCAAATTGCCGATCCTCAGGGCATGCTGTTCTCGCCGCTGCTGATGACCTGGATGCTGTTGCGCAAGGCACCGGGCGCCAGCTGGTTTGCCTGGGGCGTGCTGCTGCATGTGCTGATGGGTGGCGCCGCCATGCTGGCGCTGTTGAAACGCAGCGGCGCCAACGCTTTCGGTGCGCTGCTCGGCGCCACGGTATTCATGTCAGGCGGCGTCGCCGCAGCGCGGATGGAACACACGCCGATTCTGCTGGCCTACGCGTACGCGCCGCTGGTGCTGCTGGCACTTCGATATTTTCTCCAGATGCCGGGCTGGCGCCGCGGCCTGCTGCTGGGTCTGGTCGCTGGCGCGATGGTGACGCAACTGGTGCAACTCACTTATCTGCTGACGCTGTTGATGCTCGTTTATGCGGTTGGCTCCAGCGCCGTCCATTGGCGCTACTACAGCGCGACAGCGCGATGGCGCTGGTTCGTCGGCATGCTGCTTGCGGTGCTCTGTGCGTTGGCTATCGGTTTGCCGCAGCTGCTTTTCACCTGGGCGTATACGGCGCTGTCGAACCGCGATGCGCTTCCGCTTGCCGCTTCGGCGAATGCGTCGCTGGATTGGCGTGCGCTGTTCACCTTCTTCGACCCCAATGCGCTGCATGCCTTGCGCGGTAGCTACAGCGGGCCGGCGGACCGCGTCGAGGCGTATCTGTACATCGGTGCCGTGCCGACGTTGCTGCTCGTCGGTATCGGCGCAGTCTGGCATCGGCCCGCGCAGCGGCGGCAGCTGATGTTTTTTGGCATCGCGGCGATGTTCGCCTTTATTTACATGCTGGGGGTCAACACGCCCTTCTACGGATGGCTTTATGCGTGGCTGCCAGGCTTGCAGCAGTTCCGCCGGCCCTCGGACGCGGCCTACCTGCTGAATTTTTCCCTGGCCATTTCTACCGGACTGGCGGGCAGTCATTTCCGGCTCGATTCGCGGCGCCGCGTCGCCACGTTGCTCGCCGTTGCCGCACTGTGGCTGATGCTCTCCAGCCTGCCCATGCATCGCGCCGATGCGCGCTGGCACGGCGAAAGCCTGGTCGCTGCCGGCATCGCCCTGCTGGCGCTTTGGCGGCTGCGCCGGGCGGGCACGACGCTTCGCACAGCGACATGGTTGCTGGCACTTCTGGTGGTGGATTACCGCTGCTTCAATCTGGACGGCACGTTCAACGAAGGCCCCGACAAGGCAAAGACCTTCATGCGAGACGCCACCGCCGACTTTCTGTCTGTGCGCATGCAGCCGCTTCCCGGCACCTTGCCAGCTCGGCTGGAGCCCATCGATGCAGGTACCCAGTGGGACAACCTTGTGGTCTTGCGCAACCTGCAGTCGACGCAAGGCTATAATCCGCTGCGTTATGGTCTCTACGATCGCTGGTACGGCGCGCGGGGCAACGGCGGCGGTTTCGACGGCGCACCTTCGCGCGTCAGCACTCCCTTCAACGCGGCGCCGGATAGCCGGCTGAGCGACCTGCTCGGCGTGCGTTACGTGATCAAGGGCCAGACGGCCGATTCGCGGGCTTGGTCACCGCCATCGGGATACGAAAAAATCTTTGCGGATAGCCGAACTCATAGCGAAGTCTGGCAAAACGACGAGGCCTATCCGCGGTGGCTCAACCCGACGCGCGCGATCGCCTTGACCACGCAGCAGCTGCCCTCGCCATCGGATTTCGATGCGACGAATTTTCGCAGCACCGTCTGGCTGACACCGCGCGATCAGGAAGACCAGCACGCGAATCAAAGCCTGGCAGCCACGTGCACCGCTCGGCTGGCCGTAGCTGACGTGCAGGCCACACCGACGCAGCTGACCATGCGCACGCAGTCTTTCGGCGCCGGCTGGCTGGTGCTGAGCGAGCTGGATTTTCCCGGCTGGGTCGCGGATGTCGACGGTGCGCACCTCACGATCCATCGGTCCAACGGCATGTTCCGCGCGGTTTGCGTGCCCGCCGGCCATCACACGATCCGTTTCGTGTTTCATCCGTGGACCATGGTCGCCGAGGTCTGGCAGCAGCGCTCGCGCTGACCGGGTCAACCGTAGTTACAGACGGCCCGACTGATCGGCGGCAAACAGATTCGCCGGCAGGGGCAGCGTGTCGAGTCCACGCGCGAACAGCATGGCCTGGAACCGCTCGCCCATCTGGTCGGGCAGCATCAGGCGTTTGACCTGCTGGGCGAGCTGATACGCAGCGTGGTCGTCGCCAGCCTCGCCCTGCATGCTCTGAAAAACATCCTGCAGGCCAGCACCAATCAGGAAAGACGCCTGCGGTAAATAGACGGCCAAATCGAAACCGGCGCCTTTGCCCGCCTCGGCCAGCGCGGTGAAATCGACGGAAGCGGTGAGGTCGTTAAGGCCCGGCAGATACAGTGGATCGTTGTGCGCGCGATGTCGGTAATGCGCCATCAGGGTGCCATCATCGCGTTCTGGAAGATAGAACTCGCGGCGCACGTAGCCATAGTCGATAAACAACATGACGCCGGCAGTAAGCGATCCCGCAATTGCCTGAACCCAGAGCGGCAACTGCGGCAACACCTCGGAGCGGTAGCCGTCCGCGAAAGGAGCGCCCAGATCGCGCTCGATATGTCGCACCGCGCCGCTGACCAGCGCATCAGCCGGACGATCGATGCGCCGCAGCCGGTCGTCATCGTCGAAGCCGACATGTTCTTCGAAGATGTCGCCATCTCTCACGGTGAAGCGCGTGGCCGGCAGCGCATCGATGACTTCGTTGGCGAACAGCACACCGCACCAGTCCGCCTCGGGCGGGCGGTCGAGCCAGCGCACGCGGGCATTGATCTCCGGCGGAAGATTGGCCAGCAGCCGCTCGCGCTGACGCTCGCGCAGGTCGGCACTCGGTTCGAGAATCAGGTAATGGCGCGGCAGGGTGTTGCTCGCCCCCAGCGCCTTGATCGCCGCTTCGGCAAAGGCGCCGCTGCCACCGCCGAGCTCAAGAAAATCCGCCTCCTCACCCAACGACGCCAGTACAGGCTGCACCGCGTTGACGACGCAGCGGGCAAACATCTCGCCAAGCTCCGGCGCCGTGACGAAGTCGCCGGCAGCACCAAACTTGGTC
>Ga0302313_10003582_pt1 | contig 10132 bp, 9 predicted proteins | sample III_Palsa_N2_2_FD_200454 | JGI IMG/M metagenome (GOLD analysis project Ga0302313, IMG submission 200454) | Peat permafrost microbial communities from Stordalen Mire near Abisko, Sweden - III_Palsa_N2_2 | ecosystem: Environmental > Terrestrial > Soil > Palsa > Peat permafrost | place: Sweden...
GGTGGCGTGGCTACGGATACGATCGACCGCGATGCGAGCGGTGTTCCTTTGCCGAAGCTCGATGCTACGGGCAAGCCTGTGCCGTATCACATCAGCTATCCGGAGCATGACGCCAGCGGGAACTTCTTGACGCATCAATCGGCGAAGTCGGTGGTTAGCCCGCACAGCATGAGCTGGGTGTTCATCCAGGCTACGGTTGCGATCCTGATCCTGGTTGGGTTTGAGTCGGTGACCGCGATGGCTGGAGAGGCCAAGAATGCGAAGCGGGATATTCCGATTGCGGTGCTGGTGTCGCTGCTGGTGCAGGGCGTGCTGTTCTATTTCTTTGAATACTTTGCAGCCAATTATTTCCTGAACAGCGGCTACACGATGCAGAGCGCAACGGGCTCCGCGGCACCCATCGGCGACATGATGGTGATCGTTGGCGATGCGCTATTCGGGCAGGGACATGGGCGCATCTTTATGCTGTGCGAGGCGTTTACGGTGTTCCTCGCGCTGATCGGCACGACGCTTTCCTGCATGAATACCGGCGCGCGCGTGACGTATGCCATGGGCAAAGATGGCGAAGTGCGCGGCCACTTTGGCCTGCTGCATAACAAGAAGCTGACGCCGCATCGCGCGATCTGGACGCTGGCGGTGATCTCGGCTGTGATTGGCTGCGTAGCGGTTTGCATGGCCTTTGGAGATGCCGGTGCACCAACCAATGCTGCGATTCAGGCGATCCCGCACGGCTTCTGGTCGAGCTTCGGGTATACAACGCATGACAAGATGGCGGCCTTGCCGAACTCGTTGCTGACCGTGACATTGGCCTGCAACTTTGGCACGTTTATCCTGTATGCCTTGAGTTGTACGCTGTGCATGGTTGCGTATCACAAGCATCCGAAGTTCAACTTCGTTCGCCATCTGCTGATTCCGGGGTTTGGGTTGTTTGCGAACCTGGGTTGCATGGCGTTCTATGTGATCGGGCCGTTCAAGGGGTATGGGACGCCACATGAGCCGTTGTTGGCGCTCGGCATCGCTGCGGTGTGGGCGGCTTATGGCGGCTACTACTTCCTGACGACCGGCAAAGCGGCGGGGCGAACCCCGCTTATGCAGACCCGGGTTGCTTCGACGCATAGCTGATCGCCAGCGGATGATTGGCGCGATAGCCCCTTGAGGCGTTAGATTTGGCTATGCTCGATCTCGAGTTTGCTGAACGTACGGACACCGGTCGGGTGCGGGAGCACAACGAGGACTCCCTCGGTCACGTGCTTCCCGCCTCGCAGTCGCAGGTTCAGTCGCAGGGCTGGGTCTTTGTGCTGGCGGATGGTGTCGGTGGGCATGAGCATGGGGAAGTGGCGTCGCAGCTTGCGGTGGACTCGGTGGTTGCGGGCTTTCGCAAGATTCCGCCAGGAGTAATGCACGCTTCCTTGCTGCCGCGGCTGGTGCAGGAGGCCAATGCAGCGGTCTTTGAGAAGGGACACGACAAGCAGGGCAAGCAGATGGGCACGACGCTGGTGGTGTGTGCCCTGCGCTTTGATTCGGCAGTGATCTCGCATGTAGGCGACTCGCGGTGCTATCTGTTTCGCAACGGCACGGGCGCGCCGCTGACTCGCGATCACACGATGGCCAGTGAACAGTTCCGCATGAACCTGCTCTCGGAGTCGGAGGCGGCGGAGAGCGAAAGCAAGCATGTGCTTACGCGCTGCCTGGGCGTCGATATGTTTGTCGCTGCTGATACGAGCACGGTGAACATTATCCCCGGAGATGTTTTGCTGTTGTGCTCGGATGGACTGCATGGCCTGATATCGACGGCGACGATGGAACGGCTTCTTGCGAAGCACAGCGATTTGAATGCGGCGGCAGAGGCGTTGGTAGCTGCGGCCAATGATAAGGGCGGGCATGATAATGTCAGCGTGCAACTCATTCGAGTTCTTTCGGTGGAGAGAATGGGTTTGTACCGCGGACGGCCGTATCGGATGCTCTGATGCATGTTCCCAACACGGCAATCCAGGCCGGAGACCAACTGGACCATTACCGTCTCGACAACGTGGTTGCGCTCAGTGGCATGTCCACCGTCTTTCGCGCGACTGACCTCGAGACGGGGCAGCAGGTTGCCATCAAAGTGCCGCACCCGGAGATGGAAAGCGACCCGGTCCTTTATGACCGCTTCCAGCGAGAGCAGGATATCGGCACGCGTATGCAGCATCCCGGCGTGATGAAGGTGCTGCCGAACCCGGACCGCTCGCAGGTCTACATGGTGATGGAGTGGCTGGATGGGCGACTGCTGCGCACAATTATGAACGAGGAAAAGCCACTGCCGGTGGAGCGTGCGGTTCGCATCACGGTCGGCATCTGCGAGGCGCTGGAGTACATCCACTCAGAAGGTGTGGTACACCGCGACCTGAAGCCCGAGAATGTGATGGTCGATGCCAACGACAATATCCGGCTGATTGATTTTGGCATCGCGGCCAATGCAGGAGCGCGGCGGCTGACGTTTGCTAACTTCTCGCAAAGCATGGGCACACCCGATTACATCTCGCCCGAGCAGGTGCGCGGCAAGCGCGGCGATGAGCGAAGCGATGTTTACTCCATGGGCGTGATGCTCTACGAGATGCTGACCGGGCAGGTTCCGTTTACGGGGCCGAACCCGTTTGCGGTAATGAACGACCGCCTGCTGAACCAGCCCGTGCCGCCGACCACGTTGAACCCGGCAATCACGCCGGAGATGCAGGAGATTCTCTATCGCGCGATGGAGCGGGAGCCAAAGAACCGCTATGCCAGCGCGCGTGAGTTCGCGCATGACCTGCAGCATCCAGAGACGGTGGGTGTGACGGAGCGAGTGGCCGAGGCGAACTGGGAGAAGCGGCAATCTCCGGGCCGCCGAAGGATGCTGTTCTATGCGCTACTTGTCTTATTGCCGCTGGCGGTTTTTGTTCTTTTGCTGATTGTGGCGCGGAGGCATTAGCGCGGCAGAAACTCGTCGCCGTGAACGACGAACTCGGGGTAGGCTCCAGCACCCAACTCGCGAACATCCATACCTTGACGATCGCCGTCAGCATCAACGCGTTGCGTCGCGAAGCGGTTGATGAGCAGATTCAGGCCGTGGATCAAGGGCAGCATAAAGCCCAGCAGGGCCGCGATTCCGACGATCTGCGCCATGATCTGGCCGCTCCTTGGAAGCGAGGAGATGCTGCTAAAAAATCCTGCTGCCAGCAAGCCCCAAAGTCCCGCACCGGCGTGGACGGAGATGGCTCCGCCGGGATCGTCGATGTGGAGCTTTAGCTCCAGGAGCTCGACGAGATACATCACTCCAGCGCCCGCCACGGCGCCAGTGGCGATAGCGGCGGCGGGGGAGAGGAAGACGCAACCCGCGCTGCCAGCAACGAGCCCTGCAACCCAGCCGTTGGCGATCAGTGAGGCGTCCGGTTTGCCATAGCGCAGCCGCGTGGTGAGGACCGTTGCCAGGCAGGAAGCCGAGGCGGCCAGCACTGTGTTGAGAAGTATCTTGGGAACCAGCACTATGCCGGCGCCATAGAACAACATGGCTGCGGCGGAGTTGAGCGCGATCCAACCGACGAGCGCGAGAAGGCAGCCGAAGAGCACGAGAACGATGTTGTGGCCGGGAATGGCGGCGGCCATGCCATCTTCGTGGAACTTGCCGCGGCGGGGCCCGAGGATCCAGGCGATGCTGAGCGCGGTAAAGCCGCCAATCACTTGGATTGTGCCGCTGCCGCCGGCATCCAGAAAGCCTGCGCCGAGGCCGAAGTTTAGTCCGAGATGCGAGAGCCAGCCGCCGTTCCACACCCAGTGTGCGAATAGCGGGAAGGTGATAGCCGCGAGCAGCCCAGTTGAGGCGCAGGCTGGCGCAAGCCGCCAGCGGTCAGACCCAGTGCTAAGGGGGATGATGGCCGCCAGACCAGCCGCAAACATCTGAAAACAGAGCAGCAGGCCGCCGGTCGAACCATCGAAACGAACGCCGCGAGCAAACAGAGGCTCGGCTCCGGCCCAGTCCCACGCTGTACTGCCGTGGCCGATGAGGTGGGTTGCGCCGCCGTTGACGCCCGCGAGGGAGAAGCCAACGATGACGAAGGCCAGCGAAGTCACCGCGAGGACGCAGAGAGTGGAGACCATCGTGTGCGCCGCACTGCGCGAACGTCCCAGTCCCTGGTGCATCAGGGTTAGGCCTGCGGCGGCGAACGGAACGAGCAAGATGCAGAGTAGGCAAAGAACAAAGCTCATCCGGCGTTCCTTTGCGTCTGTGCGTAGTCACGCGCTACCAGCGTGAGGCCAAGGAACTCCAGCGCGATGCCTGCGAAGACGAAGCAATATTGCTGAACGGGCTGCCGCAGCAGTGCGATTGCCGTTACAGCAATCACGCCTCCAAAGACCAATAGCAGCATGCCAATGAGTTTCATCTGAGTGCCTTCAGGCTAACAGGAATTATCGCTTGCGAGGAGAAGTAGCCGTGCAGATAGGCTGATAAGATCAGGGCATCCCGTCAATCAGGAGTGTCCCAGATGAACCAACTCAATCGATTCGTGTCGTTGCCGATAGGAGCGTTTACCGTGCTGGCGCTGGCTGCTCTTCTTGAGGTCTTCGGCGATGCCTGTTTCCAGTCCGGCCTCTATCGCTCCACTGGCACCACACGGGCCGGTTGGTTTGTGGCGGGCACACTGGTGCTGGCGTCCTATGGACTCTTCGTCAATATTCCACAATGGGACTTCGGCAAACTGCTCGGCGTGTATGTGGCGCTGTTTTTCGTGGTCGCGCAAATTGTGGCAAAGGTGCGGTTTCATCAGTCGCCGACAATGCCAATCTATGCCGGCGGCGTGCTGATCGTGGCCGGCGGCCTGGTGATTACCTTCTGGAAGGCTTAGGAACGACACGGCAGCCTTACAATCGTAGAGATGGATCTGAAAGAAAAATCCGAACTGCTGCATGAAACGGTCGCCTCTCTCGGATCGCTTCTGGTGGCCTATTCGGGCGGAACGGACTCTGCTTTTCTGGCGTATGCGGCTCACCGGGCGCTGGGCGACCGCATGTTGGCTGTGATCGCGGACTCGGCCTCGCTGCCACGCAAGGAGCTTGCTGCCGCGCTTGCATTCACCGCGCAGCATGGCATCTCGACGCATATTTTGCAGACCGCAGAACTCGAAAAGCCGGACTATATTCGCAATGATTCGCAGCGTTGTTTCCACTGCAAGGATGAGCTTTTTACGCAGATGGAAACGGCACGACTACAACTTGGGTTTGCCCACCTTGCGTACGGAATGAACCTCGACGACCGCGGAGAGTTTCGGCCCGGCCAGAAGGCGGCGTCGCTGCATGGTGCGTTGGCGCCGCTGGTAACAGCTCAGTTGAGCAAGGCGGAGATTCGCACGCTCGCCCGTGAAGCAGGTTTGTCGCTTGCGGATAAACCCGCCAGCGCCTGCCTCTCTTCGCGCATCGAGTATGGCCGCCCCGTGACCGTGGAGAACCTCAACCAGGTGGAGCAAGCGGAAGACGCACTGCACACGCTCGGCTTCCCGCAAGTACGTGTACGGCATCATGGCGATCTAGCGCGCATTGAGATTGCCCGCGAAGATTTACCGCGAGCGTTGTCAGTAGAGATGTTGGATCGCATGACAGCGGCACTGCGAGCCGTTGGTTTTTTATACGTGACGCTTGATGCGCAAGGCTATCGCTCAGGGTCGATGAATGATGTGTTGCCGGTGTCAGCCGTGCTTTCGGCACGATAGAACATAGAGAAGAAAAAAGGGTGTTATGCGGATTGCTTATCTTGATTGCTTTGCCGGAATTGCCGGCGACATGTTTCTGGGCGCGTTGATTGATGCGGGCGTTCCGTCGCAGGTGCTCCATGATGCGACGACCGCGCTAAATCTCAACGCAAGCCTCAAGATCGAGACGGTAGATCGCAGCGGAATCTCCTGCACCAAGGTGCATGTGCTCGAAGGAGCTACGCTGGCCGAGGCACATTCGCACGAGCACGAGACGCAAACCCATCAGCAACCTTTGCGGGATGAGGCCTACACACAGCAGCCAAAGACACAGCATCTGCACAAGGGCGGCCACGCACACACGCATGACCATGAACCGCATACGCACGAACATTCCCACGGACGCTCATTGAGCATGATTCGGACGTTGATCCAAGCCGCGCCGCTGGCAGAGCCGGTGAAGCTCACCGCCATCCGCGCCTTCGAGCTCCTGGGCGTTTCGGAGGCGAAGATCCACAACGTCCCAGTGGAGAAGATCCACTTCCACGAGGTCGGCGCGGTCGATGCAATCGTCGATATAGTCGCCGCCAGCGCAGGCATTCATCACCTGCAAATCGGTGCATGGTACTGCTCGCCGCTGAACGTTGGTGGAGGCATGGTGGAGTGCGCACACGGGACCTTTCCTGTGCCTGCACCCGCAACGGCGGACCTGCTGCGTGGCATCCCGACATACTCGGCCCACATACAGAAGGAGCTTGTAACGCCGACAGGCGCCGCTCTGCTTCGCGCACTCGACCCCATTGTCGGACCGCAACCCGCGATGAAGGTGGAAGCCATCGGCTACGGCGCAGGCACTCGCAACCCGAAGGACTTTCCGAACGTGCTGCGGCTGAGCATCGGAGAGTCCAGCGACGCAGCCCTCGAACAAACCGTCACAGTCCTCGAAACAGCGCTCGACGATCTCTCGCCACAGGTACTCGCTTACGTCACGGAAGCCGCACTGGCGCAGGGCGCGCTCGACGTAATGCTGACGCCGGTGATTATGAAGAAGGGCCGTCCAGGCACACTGCTCACAGTGCTCTGCAACGAGTCGGAGAGCGCAGCGTTGCAGAAGCTCATCCTCAGCGAGACGAGCACACTCGGCATACGCATCCGCCAGGATCGCCGCACCACTCTTGATCGCAGCCACAGCATCGTCAAGACAGAGTACGGCGAGATTCGCATGAAGATTGGCTCGCTAGCCGGAGAAGAACTAAACGCCGCACCGGAGTTCGAAGACTGCCGCACCGCGGCGCTACAGCACAACGTGCCGGTAAAAAAAATCCAGCAGGCAGCAGTGGTTGCCTACCGGCAGAAGCCATGACATCCCATTCGCTCCTCGAAATCCTCGCCGAAGTAGAACGCGGCTCGCTGACACCGGCTGCCGCCGCCGACCGCCTGAAGTCGTTGCCGTTCGAGGACCTCGGCCACACACGCGTCGATCACCACCGCAGCCTCCGCACTGGCTTGCCCGAGGTGATCTACGCAGCAGGGAAGACACCCTCGCAAACATCCGAGATCTTCGCGAGCCTCGCGGCCAGCGGCGTTGACGTGCTGGCGACCCGTGTAGACGCAACCACCGCGGCCTCACTACTCGCACAACATCCAGCCGCCACCCACAACGCAACCGCCCGCACGATCAGTCTCAATCAAGCATCGAAAGAAACCCGCGGACACATAGCCGTAGTCTGCGCTGGCACCAGCGATCTCCCCATCGCGGAAGAAGCCGCCGCAACCGCCGAGACCTTCCACACCCGAGTCACGCGTCTCTACGACGTTGGCGTCGCAGGAATCCACCGCCTGCTCGCAGTCCGCGAAGACCTCGCCGCAGCCGACGCGGTCATCGTATGCGCCGGCATGGAAGGCGCGCTGCCATCTGTCGTTGGAGGCCTCGTCGGAGTTCCGGTAATTGCGGTGCCGACGTCCGTAGGCTACGGTGCATCGTTCGGTGGCGTCACAGCGCTGCTGGGCATGCTGAACTCATGCAGCCCAAACGTCACCGTCGTCAACATCGATAACGGATTCGGCGCAGCCTATACCGCTGTGCTGATCGCCCGCGCCGCCCACCCGCAAGCCTGACTTACGCGCTCTCTTCGGCCGCCTGCTGCTTTTGTTCGACAGCCGTCGGCTCATGCACCACGCGCAGAATATCGTCGTTATGGCGCAAATGCTCCATCAACTCTTCTGTTGGCAGATCGAACACCCGCTCGCTGCCTCCGCGCAGGAACACCTGTGACTGCTTGCCCTGCGGCACGATCATGTCGATTGATTCCGTATTAAGAACGACACCCTGGATGACAACGAATCTCATAAAACCTCCGGCCTATCGTTTGGATGCCGCCCGAGGCAGATTTACTGGCCGCCGCCGATTCTGCCCAGCCCCAGGCCAATCGCATACGTCACAACGCCCTCGATAGCGCCGATCACGGTCATCTCCAAACCGCTGCTCCACCACGAGCGGATCGTCACCAGCGACTTCGCCGCGCCCACCGCAAAGTGCGCCAACAGCGATATGATCGCCGCCGCAATAATCGCCGGAATCCCCGCCATAAAGAAGAAGGGAATTATCGGGATCAGCGCACCAATCGCCGTAGAAAGCGCGCCCGAAACCGCCGACACCATCGGCTTGCTCAGGCCTTCTTCGGTAGTGTTCAGCCGCTCACGAGCCAGCGCCCGCACCAGATGCTCCTTGTCCTTCGCAAGGTGTTCGACGAACCGTTCCGCATCATCCGCCGGCAGCCCACGAATCTGATAGCTAAGCGCCAGCACCTCGCGCGCCTCGGACTCATTCGACTCCACCGTCTCGCGCTCGCGCGCAAACTCGGCCTCATAAATCTCGCGCTCGCTCTTCGCCGCCAGATACGCGCCCGACCCCATCGAAAGCGCGCTGGCAATCATCCCAGCCAGTCCCGCGATCAGCACAAAGTGGCTGTTGCCCAGCGTTGCGCCAGAGACCCCCGAAACGATCCCAAAGATCGACCCAAGCCCATCGTTGATCCCATAAATCGCATCGCCTACCCAGCTCGCCGTCTCCGGATTGCCCTTGCGCCGCGCCCGCAGCAGGTCCTCCAACGCCAGACGCGCATCCTCGGGCGACAGATCCGGCAGCCGCTGCGAGCGCACCAGCTCATGCAGCGTTTTATAGTGCTCCCGCTCATCGGCGATAACCTCGTGCAGAATTGCATTGCTGGCCTCATCGCCAAGCTCTTTTAGCTGCTTGCCATAGTGCGCAATGTCGCGGCTCTCGTCGATCTCAAGCCGCCGCAGCGCCAGGTCCGGCCCGCCGACACGCGCGGCAAGGTCATCAGCCTGCCCAGCGTCCGTACCGGTATAGACAGGCTCCGCGCCTCCCAGGGCGAGTATGCGACCAGCCCATAGATCGGCGTGGTGCTTTTCGGCGGCAGAAAGCCCACGCAGGGCGCTCTGACGCAGCGGGTCCGTCTCGCGTTCGGAGAGCGTCTTGTAGGTGTAATAACCCTCCATCTCGGTCTGCCAGTTGGCTGCGAGCGCTTCGAGCAGCTTCGATCTCTTATTGGTTGCCATACAAGACAGAAATAGCACAACAGCCCCAGAATCGGCAGCCCGAATTAGACTAAGAGTGTGAGTACCCTCATCGCATCGCCGACCGACATCCGCCGCAAGGTCGAAGCCTCCGAGCGGATTACCGCCGCCGACGCTCTCTGGCTCTGGCAGAACGCCTCCGACGAAGAGCTCCGCGAGCTCGCAACCATGGTCCGCGCTCGCTTCCACGCCCCCGGCACGTGTACGTACATGGTCATGCGCATCGTCAACTACACCAACGTCTGCGTCGCGCAATGCGACTACTGCGCCTTCTACAAACTCCCCGGCCAGCCCGGCGGATACGTCCTCAGCCAGGCAGACGTCTTCGCCAAACTCGACGAGCTGCTCGTCCTCGGCGGCGATCTGGCGGCGTTCAACGGCGGCTTCAACCCGCATCTTCCACTCGACTACTACTGCGACCTCTTCGCCGCCATCCGCGCCCGCTACGGCGACACCCTGGAGTTCTACGCCCTCACCATCGCCGAGTTCATGTACCTCGCCGACCACGCCAGGCTCGACTACGCCGCCACAGCCCAGCGCTTCAAGCAGGCAGGCGTCCGCTGGATCACCGGCGGCGGCTCGGAGATTCTCACCGAGGACTTCCGCCGTCGCCACAGCAAGTTCAAGTACACCGTCGCGCAGTACTTCCAGGCGCAGGCCGCCATCGTAGCCTCGGGCCTCAAGACCACCGCAACCATGGTCATCGGCTTCGACGAATCCATCGCCGAGCGCATCGAGCACCTCGAACGGACGCGCCAGTTCCAAGACCAAACCGGCGGCCTCGCCAGCTTCCTCTGCTGGACCTACAAGCCCTACTTCACCCAGATCGGCGG
>Ga0302313_10003593_pt1 | contig 10100 bp, 6 predicted proteins | sample III_Palsa_N2_2_FD_200454 | JGI IMG/M metagenome (GOLD analysis project Ga0302313, IMG submission 200454) | Peat permafrost microbial communities from Stordalen Mire near Abisko, Sweden - III_Palsa_N2_2 | ecosystem: Environmental > Terrestrial > Soil > Palsa > Peat permafrost | place: Sweden...
ACACCACCACCGCCTACACCACCAAATTCCTCAAGTAGCCAAGGCCTCTCTTTGCCTGCTACTCCTCTCGTCTGCGGTCATTTAGCCCACACTCGCTTTGGGCCGTGGCCCTTGGACAATACGCAAGGCAATGGCCTTCAGTCCCTTGAATCGTTCCAACCAAAAGAGGAACGTGGCGGATGCTTAAAAGCCACCTGGAAGGCACACGGGCCTCCCTGTGTCATTAGGGCTCTGTACCTCGCGGCTTCAGCCACCGGGCACTCTTTGGGTACGTTGCGACTTTCTTAGCGCTCACCTTAGTCCCCATTCTCCCCCCATGTCCACAGCATCGCCGAGCACTCACCTGGTCAACCCCAAAACGCGCGACGGCCCGGAGAGAGTCTCCGGGCCGTCGTGGTTAGAGGGTTGTAGTCTCCGGTTTAGTTGACCGTAACACTCAGGGTTGCGGTTGCCGTCACAGCGGGCATGGCCGAAGTGGCGCCATCACCTATGGAGATCAGCGTCACAGTGTACGGACCGACCGGTGTTGTGTACTTCGAGCTATCGTTTCCGCCGCTGCAACCATTCACCGCCATCATCCCGCAGAACAGGACTGCCAGCAGCATCAGTTGCCGTCCGCGGAGCGTCAGCCGCTTGCGGCCGAAGAACAGCAGACCTGCCATCAACATAGCTGGTATCCAGACCAGACCCGCGTGAACGGGGCTGGAAGTTCCCTGGGCATTCAGCGCTGTGATAGTCAGCGTCGTAGTCTGTGTTCCGTTCACCCCGCTAAAGGTGAACTGCTGGTAAGCGTTGAACGGGCAGAACGTGTTCGCCGGCAGCCCCGAGCAGCTCAACGAGCCGATCCCCGCGTAGTTGCCGAAGGACGTCGCCGTCACCGTCACCGTTGCCGACCCATTGTGAGGCAGCGTGATTGTGGTCGGTGTGACCGCGATCGTATAGCCCGGCGTCAGCGAAGTGATAGTGAAGTTGCCAGTGGTGGACGAGGTGTAGAAGTTCGCATCACCCGAGTACACCGCGACGATCGTGCTCTTGCCGATCACCGACAGCGTTGCTCCAGGAAGCGAAGCCACACCATTGATCACGGTCGCAGTTCCAATCAGATTGGCCGCTGTGGCCGACCCGACATAGAAGCTGACCGAGCCGCCGATCTGTGTAATCGTTGGCTGCACAGGCGTTACCACTGCCGACAGCGTGAACGGTACCCCGGTCCCGACATTAGTAGTCGAACTCGTGATCGACAACGTCGTCAGGCCAATAGCAACCGACAGCGTGTTGGAGTTGGCCGCGGCGTAGTTCGCATCGCCGGGGTAGGTCTCAGAGAGAATATGGTTGCCGGGGGCCAGCGCCGTGGTCGTAAACACAGCGTCGTAGTCCTCGTAGTTGGGCAGGTAGGTCGGTACAGCCGTACCCAGCACCTTGGCCGCGGCGCCGTTGGCCGCATCCAGGAACTGAATGCTGCCGGTCGGTGCCGGATTAGCCGCCTTCGCAACCGCCGGAGACAGGGTCAACAGTCCCGACATCGCATAGCCGCCCACACCCGAATTGCCGCTGGTTTGTGCCGACAGGTTCAGCGTGGGGGTGTTCTGACCGATGACGATACTGACCGCCGCACTCGTCGAGCTGGAGAGGGTAGCCGTGCCGCCATAGGTTGCCGTGATGACATGCGTGCCGGCAGTGAACGTCCCATAATTCAGGGTCGCTGTGTTCGCCGTTCCGACAGTTCCCGTTCCAATCGAGATGCCGCTATCGAAGAACGTCACCGTACCGCTGGTAGCCGTAGCCACAGTCGCCACAAGGGGAACAGTGTTCAGCACCTTATAGGCAGTTGCCAACGGGCTGACGGTGGTTGTCGTCGTCGTTCCGGTGCCAACCGTTACAGTCGCCGCCGTCGAGGTCGCCGCGTTGTAGTACGGGCTGCCCGCGAAGGTCGCAGTGATGCTGTTCGCGCCCGTGTGGGTAATAGCTGTTGTGGTAAAGGTCACCGTACCGTTCGCCATTGTTCCGGTGCCAAGTACCGTGTTGGTGGTCGTATCGGTAAAGGTCACCGTACCCGCTGCCGGAATGCCACCCACCGTTGGATCGATGGTAGCAATCGTGGCAACCAGTACCGCGGTGCCGCCCGAGGTAATGTCCGGCGTGCTGGCCGTCAGTGTGACCTTCTGCGTCACCGGCCCAACCACGAAGGTGATGGGAGCCGCCGAAGCCGCGTTGAACGTCGTGTCACCCGAGTAGGAGATAGTCGCCGTATAAGTACCAGGAGCGAGTACCGGATACGTCGACGCAATATCGTATTGCGTCAGGCCCAGACCAGCGTCGAAGTAGCCGCCGCCAGGATAGAACTGCGTTCCGATAGTCGTTCCATTCGGATCGACACCCGTTGAGTAAGGCGTCAGTGCCGCGCCATTGTTCAGGTTCACAGTCAGCGTGCCCGTTGGTACGCCGTAACCCGAACCAGGAGGCAGGATGCCCATGTTGATATAGACGTTGGTGCCATAGGCAAACGATCCAGTAGGTGTCAGCGCCGTCCCGACCAGCGAATCGGACTGAGCCACTACGGTAGGCGTTGCCTGAGAGACAGTGACCGTCACGCACGGCGAGTTGCTGCCGCCGTACGTTGTATCGCCTTCATAATGAGCATAGACGCAGTACGTGCCGCCCGGAAGCCCGGTAAACGTCCCGGTACCCGTGCCACCCGAAAGCGTCACCCAGCCAAGACCGCCATAGAGCGCCTGCGCGATGATGCCCACGTCGCCCGTCGGGGTTCCTGTTCCCGACACCGGCGTGACCGTTACGCTGACGTTATAGTTCCCGCCCGGCGTGCCGCCCGTAACCGGCGTAATCGTGAACGCCGTCGTCGTCGCGTTGAAGTTGATCGCGCTCCACGTGGTCGCCAGGTTGGCTACGTCCGGCGAGTCGAGACCGACCGCCAGATCATACTGAGGACCGGCATTCCAGCCGATCTCCTGCCCATTGGCAACTGTCGCCGTCCTCGTTGCCGGAACGTCGGTGTTACCCGCCTGGCTATCGTGGAACGAGCAACCCGCCGTCGCCACATAGTTCGAAGCAACGCAGGCCGTCAGGCTCTGCTTCGCGGCCGCTTGATAATAGTAGTAGTTCGGATTGCCCTGACGTCCGCCGTTCATCTGGTTGATCAGCGCCTGTGCGCCGGCCATGGTCGGTGAAGCCACCGACGTTCCACCGACGATGCCGAAGCCCGCCAGCGAACCGTTCGCATTCAATGTGCAGGAGCCTTCCGAGCAAAGCACCGTGCCATCGTGATAGACCGACGCATTCAGCGCAACGTCCGGCAGTAGGCGGTGAGGTCCGGCAACCTGGAAGTTCGTCGCCGGAATGGCAGCTTCATACGATCCAGCCGGAGGAGTCGGATCGCCCGTCGGAACGCCGGGGCCAACCTGCCAACTCGGACGCTGGTAGTAAAGGCTCACGCCGCTACCGCCGCCTGTCAGGCCTCCATAAGCGCCAGTTCCAAAGATGCTCTCATTCCACGGCTGGTCAGGCACAAAGCTCAACGCGCTCTCATACGGAGCCGCCGTATTGTAGGTCGACCAATACTGCGTCGCACCTGGCGTGGCGTATGACGTGCCTTCGTTGAACTGCGTTCCACCCACAGCCACGTTGTACGGCGTCGATCCCAGGCCGTTTACGCTGTAGCCTTCGTTCTGGTTCGCGGTGCTCGTCGTGCTGTAGTAGCCGCCGCACGTATCCGGCCCATCGTCACCGGTGGAGATAAAGAACGATTGCCCCTGCGCCGCGCCCTGCTCATACACATAAGCAAAGAACGCGTTGTCGGTGCCCAACTCATACTCGCACTCGCCATAGCTCATGCTGAAGATGTCCGCCGCGTTATCTTCGATCACATACTCAACAGCCGAGTCCACACCGCCACCGTAGTAGCTGTTGCCCGACGTGTAGAAGATCTGATTCGCCAAAGGCGCCATCGCGCCCGATACCTCAAGATCGAGGTCCGATTCCGTATCGTCCGGAATGATGCCGGGGTCCGTACCCACCTGCACCCGCGTGTAGTTGTTGACTGGCAAACCGTAGATGCTGCGATACACCTGGATGTCGCTCAACAGCACGTCCGTCTGCCCAATGATGCCGAGCGTCTGGCCCTGGCCCTGGATGCCCTTGGCAAACAGCGGGGCCGTGTCGTAGATGACCGCAAGATCCGAGCCGCCGACAAAGTGTCCGCTGGGGAAGTTCGTGCTGGCCGGGAAGCTGGTGTTCGATCCAAACGGAACGGACGAAGTCACATTACCCTTGTTGTCTACCGTCACCTTCAGGGCCTTCGCATCGGTGTGCGGGTTGAAGTCGTTTAGCCGGTTCGGCCCAACCACCACCTGCGACAACGCCGTAGGAATCGAGATGTCCTTCGAGTTCGACGAGTGCATCACGCCATTGATCATGTACTGATGCATCTCGGTATGGAACGCCGCTTCAACCTGTCCTGACGTTCCGCTGAACGTAATGATGCGGCCGCCCTTGGCGACCGAGTTCACCGTGAAGCCCGAGTCCTGCAACCAGCCCGAGACCGTAGCGATATCCGCCGGCGCCACACCGAAGTATGCGCCGAAGGTCTCCGGTGTCATCCATTGGTGGTAGTTGGCGTGGGTCTTGTCCTGCTGCTCATCCAGCAGCGTATGCAGCGCATACTCCTGCTCGTCGGTCGGCTTCAGCACCAGCATCATGTGGCTCAACTGCGTGCTCGCCGGCAACCGGCCCATATCCTTCAGGCCGTCCACAACAGGAGCGTGTGAGGCCTTAACTGGAGTCAACTTCGTGTTGTCGATCTTGTCCGTGATCCGTACCTGAGGACCCACGTTGATCTTCGGGTTGTAGGTCTTCGGGCTAGCTGCGAGGGCCGGTAAAGCGAGAGCAGCGAAGAGGCTAAGGGTCGTGCAGAGACGCTTCACAAAAGGGGACACGATTGGGGCTCCTTGAAATAGTTGAACAATTTTTCTATTAGCTAGGTCGCTAGCTTGTCGGGGGCTAGTAGCTAACCGGTGGGACGCGTACACGCGAAGACTTGCCAGTCAATAGAACCGTTCAACTGGACTTTCCGCGAAAATGGTGCAGAAAAGCGCAAGAAGTGCAACGGTTGGTGCTAGGTGGATGGGTGTAACGCTACGTTGACACTTCCCCCCTGTCAAGGAATTCCATCGCTGGACGCTTATAAAAATTTCTTATCACGGGAATTTTTGTGACACTCTCCTGCGGCGGCAGCCGCGCTTCCACTCCATTAGGACTACGGATGAGAAAATAGAAATTGATGAAGCCGCGCATCGCCATCCCGGTCCCCACGAGCCTTAACCTCGACTACAACACCCGATCCTGGCCCGCCTACGCAGCGGCCGTCACCGCATCCGGCGGCGAACCCATAAAGATCGACCTAGGCCTCACACCCACGCAAGTCCTTGAAATAGCAGCCACTTGCCAGGGAATCTGCCTCCCCGGAAGCCCGGCGGACGTCGACCCCCTCCGCTACGGCGCCGAAGTCGACCCCGCTTCCAGCCCCGCCGACCCAGCGCGCGAAGCCGTGGACTTTCTGCTCCTCGAAGACGCCGCCGCCAACGCCAAGCCCGTCCTCGGCATCTGCTTCGGCGTCCAGTCCCTTAACGTATGGCGCGGCGGCTCCCTGGTTCAGGACCTCACACCCATGCCGGTCAACCACTCCGCCGGCGCAAAAGTAGCCATCGCCCACACAGCCTTAGTCGCCGAGAACTCCCTCCTGGCCTCAATTCTTGACCCCGCAGAAGCTCCCAACACAGACGGCTTCCTCCGCCTCCCAGTCAATACCAGCCACCATCAATCCGTCTCCGCACCTGGCGACGGACTGCGCATCGTAGCCCGCTGCCCCGACGACGGCGTAGTCGAAGCAGTAGAAAACGACCCCACCTGGCGCAACCCCGGCGTCGACCGCCCCCAATTCCTCCTGGGAATCCAATGGCACCCCGAGCGCAGCTACGACATCAGCGCCACCTCCCGCTCCCTCTTCGACCACCTGATCTCTGAAGCCACCAAAATCCCCGTCGCGAACCAACTCAGTTAACCCCCTGAATCCTGCGCCCTAAACCCTCGCTCTTATGCCCACCCTCACCTCAACCCGCCTCGCCGCCCTCCTCCAGCCATACCTTGGCACAGAAGTAGTTGATAACAATAATCTTATCGAGCAACTAGGCCTCTACCTCGACCTTCTTCTTCGCTGGAACGCCCGCACCAACCTCACTGCCATCCGCGAACCCGAAGCCATCGTCACTCGCCACTTCGGCGAGAGCCTCTTCGCCGCCCGCATCCTAAGCTCCCGCCTGCCAGCCAACGCAACCCTGTTGGACTTCGGCTCCGGGGCAGGCTTTCCCGGCCTTCCCATTCAGCTCTACCGCCCCGATCTACAGGTAACCCTGGCTGAATCCCAGAACAAAAAAGCCACCTTTCTCCGCGAAGCCGTTCGCACCCTTGGCCTGTCCACCGGGGTCTGGGCCGCCCGCGCCGAGACCATGCCCGCCGACCGCCAGTTTGATTGCGTAACCCTCCGCGCCGTAGACAAGATGGACACCGCCATAGCCGCCGCAACCACCCGTGTCTCCCCTACCGGCCTGGTAGCCATTCTGGCCGGCGAAACCCCGGACAACTCCCATCCGGCCCCCCTCACCAATTGGCCTCAGGAATCCTACCCCCTACCGGAAAGCACCAACCGCAGCCTCCATCTCTACCTCCACCCCACCCCCTAATCCAAATTGTTCCACGTGGAACAATTGCGCCGCACATCCCCAAGCTGGCTCCAAAACTAAAATGTTCCACGTGGAACATTCTTGCGTGGGCAATAAATTGGGTAAACCCATGTCTCGCATGGGAATCGGTGCACGAAGCGCCACAAAAGCCTCAAGCTTCCTCCATTGTTCCACGTGGAACAATCGCCCTCGACCGCCTAAGCCTTTACTTTCACCATTTAGCTGGCCTCCAGCCAAAAGCGGCATCCAACCGTAAATGCTAAACAGTACCTTGGCCCGTTTCTCACTCTTCGCGTTAGCTCTAACGCCTCTCTCAGCCTTCGCTCTCCCCGGAGAAGCAAGATCCGTTATCATCCACTGCGGCCAACCCACCAGCGATCAGGAAGATATAAGCCCTGTCACTGGGCTTACACAACGAAACCTGACCTACAACAACATCATCCTGCACTTCCAGCCCATGCAAAATGGCTGGAGCTTCACCACGGCCTGGCGCGGACATCTCCCCCTCACCAGAAACGAAACGGAAGCCGCCATGCCTTGCTTTCGTGATGCAGTGACGCAGGTTGCGGCTGCACCACAGCCAGTCATCGACCCCACTATCGCCGCAGACGAAGCCACGTTGCCGCTTGGCATTCACTTCGGTCCAGCCTTCCTTTGGCTCCTCTTAGCCCTTGGCATCATCCTCGTTATCTTCCTTGCAATCCCCCGAAACAGGCAGAGGCGCCGCAAATTCCTCCCTATGGAAAGCCGTCCATTCCGTCGCCCTCAAGTCTTCGGCATCCCATTCCGTCGCAAACCCCAGGCCCCAAAGCCAACACGTCCCTAGACGCAGCCATCTGGAAAGTTCGACCATTCTTCTGGTTGGCAGGAGTTAGATTGTTCCACGTGGAACAATCTCTCTATCCAATCACCGTAAAAACACGCCCTTCGACCGTAGCCCCCACCGTCTTCAACCGTACTTCCGACCGTGCATTTAAGCAGCAATTCTTCACTTAGCCAATTGTTCCACGTGGAACAATTGGCACCATACCCTTGAAATTCGCCCGTAAGTTGCTCATTCCCCGTAAAAATGTTCCACGTGGAACATTTCCTCCGCTCCCAAAGACCCAAATTGTTCCACGTGGAACATTCCGTGTCCGTCAGAAACGCGGTCACACGGTCCGTCACGGTCGTCAGTCCCCAAAACACAAGCCTCACGACCCAAATTGTTCCACGTGGAACATTCTCAATCTGCTACGCTAAACCCACTGCCATGGCTGAACCGACCGCACCACCCCAGACACCCCCCGAAAAGACCTCAAAAATCATTGCTGTCGTCAATCAGAAGGGCGGCGTCGGTAAAACCACCACCGCCATCAATCTTGCCGCAGCCCTGGCGCTCGATGGCATCCGCACCCTCCTCGTCGATTGCGACCCCCAGGCCAACACCACCGGCGGCCTCGGCCTCCTGCGCGACGAGGCCAGAATCTCGGTTTACGATGTCGTTCTTGGCCAGAAAACCGCCAAAGAGGCCATTCTTCCCACCGAAGTTGAGAACCTCAGCCTCCTGCCCGGCTCCAAGAACATGATTGGCGCCAACCTCGAACTCGTCACCGCCGACCGCCGCGAGTTCCGCCTCCGCGAAGCCCTCGATCCCATCCGCGCCGACTACGACTTCATCCTTCTCGATTGCCCCCCAGCCCTCGATCTCCTCACCCTCAACGCTCTCGTCGCCTCCGACGGCCTCCTCGTCCCCATGCAGGCAGAGTACTTCGCCCTCGAAGGCATCTCCGAGCTCATGTCCACCCTCGACCGCGTCGCCGCAGCCTTCAACCCAGGCCTCACCCTCGAAGGCGTCCTCCTTACCATGTTCGACGACCGAACCATCCTCTCCCAGCAGGTTCGCGCCAACCTGCAGGAGTTCTTCACTGACAAGCTGTTTACCACCGTGATTCCTCGCAACATCCGTCTCGCCGAAGCCCCCAGCCACGGCAAACCCTGCGTCGTCTACGATCCCCGCAGCCGCGGTGCCGAAGCCTATTTTGAGCTCGCCCACGAACTCCTCGTACGCAACGGCCGCAGAACCGCCAATCAGCGCCCCCGCAAGCGCCTCATCGTCGATCCCATCCCCCCGCCGCGTGACATCGCAGCGGCGGCGGAAGAACCAAAGAAAAAGTCCAAAATATGGCCCTTTGGCCGCAATACTCCCATTTCAGTAGTCCCGAAAGAATAGGAAGCCCATGTCTACCAACGATCCCAAGCGCCGCGCGCTCGGCCGAGGCCTCGAGTCTCTCCTGCCCTCCAAACCCTCCGCCCCAGCCGCGCCACCACCTCCGCCCCCAGCCCCAACAGGTAAACCCTTTGAGATCGATGTCACCCTCATCGATCGCAACCCCTTCCAGACCCGCACCAACTTCGACGAAGCCAAGCTCACCGAGCTCGCCAACTCCATCGCTGTCTCAGGCGTAATCCAGCCCATCGCCGTCCGCCCGGGCAAAGAAGGCCGTTTTACCCTCATCACTGGCGAACGCCGCCTCATCGCCAGCAAGAAAGCCGGCCTGAAGACCATCCCCGCAGTCGTCCGCGAGGTCTCCGACGTCCAGGCGATGGAAATGACGATCGTCGAGAACCTTCAGCGCGCCGATCTCAACCCGATTGAGCAAGCCAACGCCTACCAGCGCCTCGGCCAGGACTTCCACATGACCCAGGAGCAGATCGCCATCCGCACTGGCCAGCCCCGCGCCTCAATCGCTAACTTCCTTCGTTTGTTGAAGTTGCCGGAAAGCACCCAGAAGAACGTCGAGCTAGGCTACCTCAGCTTCGGCCACGCCCGCGCCCTCCTAGCGCTGGAGTCCCACGAAGCCATCCTCGTCGCCACGCAGCGCGTTTTGTCCCTCCATCTCTCTGTCCGCGCCACAGAAACCATGGTCCAAGGCCTCCTCGACCCGGAAATCAAGGACAAAGACAACAAACCAAAGCTCTTCGTAGACCCCAACGTCCGCGAAGCCGAGGACCAGCTCCGCCGCTCTTTAGGCCTTAAAGTCACCATCGAAGACAAAAAAGGCAAAGGCAAGGTCATCATCGAGTACTCCGGAATAGAAGACTTCGACGCCATCCTCACTGCCCTCAGCAATCAGGCAAAGGGCTAACCATGTTCAAGGCAAGCCCCTTCGAATACCGCTTCCGATTCGTCATTCACGGCCTCATCTATATCCTTGGCTTCATCGCTCCCTGGGTCTATATCCCCTTTATAGCAAACAACTTACACCTCACCAGCGACTCCACCCTGCTGGTCCTGCCCCTTAGCCTCGCGCGCATCGGCTGGCTGCCGGCGTACAGCCGCACCACCGGCTACGTGATGCTAGCAAT
>Ga0302313_10003598_pt1 | contig 10092 bp, 6 predicted proteins | sample III_Palsa_N2_2_FD_200454 | JGI IMG/M metagenome (GOLD analysis project Ga0302313, IMG submission 200454) | Peat permafrost microbial communities from Stordalen Mire near Abisko, Sweden - III_Palsa_N2_2 | ecosystem: Environmental > Terrestrial > Soil > Palsa > Peat permafrost | place: Sweden...
TCAGAGCCGCCTCCAGCGCCGCCAGCAACGTGGGGGCCATGATTGGCTTGGCCAGGTGGCCGTCGGCGCCCGCTTCGGCGGACGCCGTCAGGTGTTCGCCCTGTACGTTGGCGCTGACGACGATGATGGGGGTGCGGGGCGCGCCGGTCTGCTTCTCATGTTCGCGGATCAGCGAAATGGCGGTGAAGCCGTCCATCACCGGCATCTGCAGGTCCATCAGCACCGCGTCGAACGGTTCGGCCTTATAGGCGTCCACGGCGAGGGCGCCGTTCTCGACGCTGACCAGATCGGCGCCCACCGAACCCAGGATCAGCTCGATCACCTGTCGATTGCCCGGATGGTCATCGACCACCAGCACGCGCAACGCGCCTTCCGCCGGTTCGGCGTCAGCTGGCGCGGGCGCAGCCGCGACTTCCTCGGTGATCTGGCCGGCGGACGTCGCGGGCGCGACCTCCGGTTCCGCAACTTCGGCCCGCGGTTCCGCCGCCGGTAGCGGCACGATGAGCGTGAAGGTCGCGCCCTGCCCCGGCGCGCCCTCGGCCGAGACCTCTCCGCCCATGGCCCGAGCCATGTCGCGGGCGAGGCAGAGGCCAAGGCCGGTGCCGCCGAACTGGCGGGTCATGGAACCATCGACCTGGCTGAAGGGCTCAAACATTTTGGCGAGGCCGGCGGGATCAAATCCGACGCCGGTGTCACAAACCTTGAACCGGTGCGCGCCGCCATCGGGCGTGAGCCCAACGCTGAGCGACACCTCGCCCTTGGCCGTAAACTTGACGGCGTTGGACAACAGGTTGTCCAGGATCTGGCCGATCCGGCGGCTGTCGCCGGACACCCAGCCCAGCGCGCCCTCATCGGCTTCGAGGTGGAACGCCAGGCCCTTGGCCTTCGCTTCCGCAGCCACTCCGGCGCACAGCGCGCGAACGCTCGCGGCCAGGCTGAACGGCTCGGCGGCGATGGCGATTTTGCCCGCGCCCAGCTCCACCATGTCCAGCACGTCGTTGAGAATATGCTGCAGCGTCGCGCCCGAGGTCTCGATCAGGCCAACCATCTGTTGCTGACGCCCATCCAGCGGCGTGGTCTTCAGCAGACCGGCGACGCCGAGCACGCCGTTCAGCGGCGTGCGCACCTCGTGGTTCATGTTGGCGAGGAAGGTGGACTTGGCCCGGTTGGCGGCCTCGGCCACGTCGCGGGCCTGCCGCAGGCTGGCTTCCCGTTCGACGATCTCGCCGGCCATGGCGTTGAACACCAGACCCAGCCGGGCGATTTCGTCGTCGCCGCTCGCCGTCACGCGCGCGGTCTCTCCGCGCTGAAGGCCGCGCGCCGCCTCCGCCAGGGCCGAGATCGGCCGTGTGAGCGTGCGGGCGAGCAGCCAACTGGCCGCGATCAGCATGAGCAGGCCAACGACGCCGATCGTCAGGATGTTCACGACCAGCGACCCGTATGGCGCCAGCGCGGCCTTGAGCGGGCACCGAAGCAGAAGGACGAGATGCTGGCCGCCATCAAGCAGTGGCAGCCGGCGCACCAGGCCGATCGCGCCGCCATCTGGGCCGGAAATCTTCGCGGCCTTGACATCGGTCGTCTTCAGCGACTGCGAGACCAACGCGGCGAGCGTTGCGGTGGTCTTGGGGTGGCGTCTGTCCATCAGGCTGACCCAGGCGCCATCGGGCGCCTGTTGCAGGATATCGGCGGTCAGCGGCAGGCCGGAGAGCTTGGTCAGCCCGCTCATGGCGTCGGGGCCGAGCGGGGTGGCGAACACCACCCAACCGGCCGGCGTCGGGGTCAGGACCGGCGCGCTGGCGGCCTCATAGACCACGCCGTTTCGGACGAAGACGCCTGACGCGGAGTCGCCGGACTGCACCGTCGCCACAACGGCCGCCGGCAAGTCGCCGTCCTGGCCGGGGTCGGCGGCCATAACGCGTCCATCGGGTGTGACCACGAAGGCCAGGCTGATCCCGAACCGCGACGCCAGATTGCCCAGCGCCGAGCGGGCCGTGGCGGTGTCATGGGTGCCGACCGCGGCGCGAAAGCCGAAGTCGTGGGCCAGGATATCGGCCTCGTCGGCCATCTTGCGATAGCGGACGTCGGACAGATTGTCGAACACCACGCCGCTGGCGACCAGGTCGCTGGTGACCATGTGTTCAACGTTGCGGGTGGTCGCCGCATAAACGGCGATCGCGATCACGCTCAGTCCGACGGCGAACAAGGCGCCGTACAAGACAGTCAGTTTGGTCCGTAGGTTGTGAAACACGCCGCGCCGCGCCTGCCGTCTGTTCCTTTGCAATCCAGCAAACCCTTATCGCGTAAGGCCTAAGCCAAAGATAACGCGGGTCGCATACGGGTCTGCGTCGACCACAAAAGTCTCGCAAGGCGTTGCGCCATGGGGACGGTGGCGGCATCCTCGGCTAAACAATCTCAAACAGGGGAAACACAGATGAAGACGATGTTGCGGCTGCTTGCGGCCCTGGTGGCGCTGGCCTGCGCCGGCGCGGCGCGCGCGGACGCGGTCGCCGCCAAGGTCGAGAGCGGCGTCCTGGCCGGCCAGGCCTCCGGCGACGTGGCGGTCTATCGTGACGTCCCCTATGCCGCCCCGCCCGTCGGCGCCTTGCGTTGGAAGCCGCCTCGGCGGCCCCTGCCCTGGACCGGCGCGCGCGACGCCGGCGCCAATGGCCCGTCCTGCATGCAGGTGATGAACGCTGGCGGCCGACCCAATGGCGGCGGCGCCAGCGGGCCGGTCAGCGAGGACTGCCTTACCTTGAACGTGTTCGCGCCAAAGGGCGCCGTGCACGCGCCGGTGATGGTCTGGATCCACGGCGGCGCCAATACGGTCGGCGCCGGGTCGATCTACGACGGCTCCGCCTTCGCCAAGGACGGGATCGTCTATGTGGCGATCAACTACCGCATGGGGCCGTTCGGCTTCTTCGCCCACCCGTCGCTGACCAAGGAGGCGTCGGCGCAGCAGCCGCTGGCCAACTATGCGCTGATGGACCAGATCGCCGCGCTGAAGTGGGTCAAGCGCAACGCCAAGGCCTTCGGGGGCGACCCGGGCAACGTCACCGTGTTTGGCGAAAGCGCCGGGGCCATCGACATCGTCGCCCTGCTGGGAACGCCGGCCTCCGAAGGCCTGTTCTACCGCGCGATCATGGAAAGCAACATCGGCTGGGGCGGCGCCATGCCGCTGACCAAGCAGGAGGCCAACGGCGCGACCATCGCGACCAACCTTGGCCTGCCGGGCGCGGCCGCAACGGTGGATCAGCTCCGCGCCGTCCCCGCCGAAAAGCTGCTCGCCGCCGGCGCCATTCGTGGGCTCGCCGGCACGACGATTGACGGACGGATGATCACCCAGTCCGCCTATGACGCCTTCGCGGCCGGCCACGGCGGCGATGTCCCGATCATCATCGGCACCAACAGCTTCGAGGCCTCGCTGATCGCCGGCGCGCCGGGGGTGACGGCGCAGCAGGAGACCGATTTCGTCAACGGACTTGCCGGGGCGCCGGCGCGCTGGATCGCGGGCAAGTTCAACGCCAAGGGCTCGCCGGCCTGGCTCTACTTCTTCTCCTATGTTCGCACCGCCAGCCGGGCGAATGCGCCGGGGGCGCCTCATGCGTCCGAGATTCCGTTCGTCTACGACTGGTTCTCATTTTTCGGATCGCCGTCGGCCGAAGACGAGGCCGAGGCCAAACTGATGCACTCCTGCTGGGTCGCCTTCGCCAAGACCGGCGCCCCGGCCTGCGCTGCCGGACCCAAATGGCCGACCTATTCCTCGGACGCCGACCAGCTGATGGAGTTCGGGGTTGGGGGAGACGCCGTTCGAACCAACCTGCGCAAGCCGGAACTCGACGCGGCCGAGCAGCGCCAGGCGCAGGCGAAACCTTGAGCCGGATCAAATCGGCCGGCCCAGCGTTGCGCTAGAATTGGTGGCGCTGGGAGCCCTGCATGGCTGATGAGATACGTTCGCCCGGTCCAAAATGGCCGTCGTTTGGCGAGGTGCTGGCCGCGCCGGGCAAGTTTCTGCAGATCCTCGGCCCCGGCCTGATCACCGGCGCCTCGGACGACGATCCCAGCGGTATCGCCACCTATTCCCAGGCCGGCGCCCAGTTCGGCTATGGCCTCGGTTGGACGCTGCTCTTCAGCTGGCCGCTGATGTGCGCCATCCAGGAAATCAGCGCGCGCATCGGCCGCGTTACCGGGCGCGGCGTCGCCGGGGTCATCCGCCGGCATTTTCCGGCGCCGGTGCTCTACGTCCTGGTGCTGCTGTTGATCGTCGCCAACGTGATCAACCTCGGCGCCGACCTGGGCGCCATGGGCGCGGCGCTGCAACTTGTCGTCGGCGGCCAGGTCTGGATATACATCGGGGCATTCGGGCTGGTTTCGATGCTGCTGGAGGTCTTCGCCCGCTACAGCCAATATGTGATCTGGCTGAAGTGGCTGACCCTGTCGCTGTTCGCCTATGTCGGCGTCGCCTTCGTCGTGCAATTGCCGTGGGCCAGCGTCGGCTATCACCTGATCGTGCCGAATATCTCCTTCAAGGCGGACTATCTGACGACGGTGGTCGCCATCCTGGGCACCACCATCAGCCCGTACCTGTTCTTCTGGCAAGCCGAGGAAGAGGCCGACGAGACCCACGAACGCACCGACGCCAAACCGCTCGAGCGCGACCACGCCAGCGCCAAGAAGGAGTTCAAGCGCATCCGGATCGACACCTACCTGGGTATGTTCTTCTCCAATGCGGTGGCGATCTTCATCGTCATCACCACCGCCGCGACCCTGAACGCTCACGGGGTCACCGATGTGCAGACATCGTCCCAGGCCGCGCTGGCGCTCAAACCCATCGCCGGTCCGTTCGTGTTCGTGGTGTTCGCCTTAGGGATAGTCGGCACCGGCCTTCTGGCTGTACCAGTTCTGGCCGGATCGGCGGCCTACGCCGTCGGCGAGGCGGCCGGCTGGCACGTGGGCCTGGCCCGCAAGGTGGGCCGCGCGCCAAGGTTCTACGCCCTCATCGCCGCGGCTTTCGGGGTCGGCGTGCTGCTCAATTTCGTCCACATCGATCCGATCAAGGCGCTGTTCTGGAGCGCGGTGATCAATGGCGTCGTCGCCGTGCCGGTGATGGTGATGATGATGATCCTCGCCAGCCGCAAATCGGTGATGGGACCTTTCACCATAGGTCCGGGATTGAAAATCGTCGGCTGGATCGCGACCCTGGTCATGCTGGCCGCCGCCATCGGCATGTTCGCCACCTGGGGTCAGCAGGGTTAGGCAAGCCCGCTAAAGCGAGACACATCCCGGTCCGGTGGGCAACAGCACCGACTGCTGGTGATACTGCGCCTGATAGGCGGCGCGGATCGCATCCAGCTTCGCCAGATCGTCCGCCCCGCCGTGCAGGACGATCATCACCAGTTTGGGCTGCTCGCCAATGGCCGAACCGGCCGGCGGCGTCCAGCGACCCCTGGCGTTCACCACGGTCAACCCATCCGGAAACCGGGGGCTGACTTCGCGAGTTAGGAACCGTCTGAATTCCGATTCGCTCACGCTGGGCGCGCCCTGGGCGACCCGACCGAACAACAGTTCCGCGGTCGGCTTCTGTGAAGACGTCGAGCAGTTGGACGCAAGTTCCCCAGGCTGGCGCGCGCATCCCGCCAGCATCAAGGCGGCCAATCCCACGATCGGCAAGACGCGTCTGTTCAGTGTCAGCACAGTCGTCAGCCCGTGATTCATCCACCCGAGGTCATAGTCTAGCAGATGAATCGGGCGCCGTGCGATAGACAACGCCTGTGCGGAATCCGCGCCTCGCGCGTCTATTCCCCCACCAACTCCCGACCGATCAGATAGCGCCTGATTTCATTGGTCCCGGCGCCGATGTCATAGAGTTTGGCGTCGCGCAGCAGGCGCTCCACCGGATAATCCTTGGTATAGCCCGCGCCGCCGAGAGCCTGGATCGCCTCCAGGGTGACGCGGACCGCATTTTCCGACGCCAACAGGATCGCGCCCGCCGCATCGAAACGCGTGGTCCGGCCCGCGTCGCAGGCCCTGGCCACCGCGTAAACGTAGGCCCGCGCCGAGTTCAGCGCCACATACATGTCGGCGACCTTGCCCTGCATCAGCTGGAAGGTCCCGATCGGTTTTCCGAACTGCTTGCGCTCACGGACATAGGGCAGCACCGAATCCAGCGCCGCCTGCATGATCCCCAGCGGCCCGGCGGCCAGCACCGCGCGTTCATAGTCCAGACCGCTCATCAACACGCCCGCGCCGCCGTTCTCCGGGCCGATGACGTTTTCCTCAGGCACCTCGCAGTCCTCGAACACCAGTTCGCCGGTGTCCGAGCCCCGCATGCCGAGCTTGTCCAGCTTCTGAGCGCAGTGGAAACCCTTGAAATCCTTCTCGATCAGGAAGGCGGTGACGCCCCGGCTCGCGCCTTCAGGGTCGGTCTTGGCATAGACCACCAGGGTGTCGGCGTGCGGGGCGTTGGTGATCCAGAACTTGGTTCCGTTCAGCACATAGCGGTCGCCCCTGCGGTCGGCGCGCAGCTTCATGGAGATGACGTCAGACCCTGACCCGGCCTCGCTCATGGCCAGGGCGCCCACGTGCTCGCCACTGATCAGCTTGGGAAGGTAGCGCTGCTTCTGCTCGGGCGAGCCCCAGCGGCGGATCTGATTGACGCACAGGTTGGAGTGGGCGCCGTAGGACAGGCCCACCGAGGCGGACGCCCGCGACACCTCCTCCATCGCCACCACGTGCTCGAGGTAGCCGAGGCCGAGACCGCCGTAGTCCTCCTCCACCGTAATGCCATGCAGACCCAGCTCGCCCATCTTCGGCCAGAGCTGGCGGGGAAAATTGTTGCTGCGATCGATCTCGGCCGCCAGCGGCGCGATCTCGTCGGCGGCGAAGCGGCTGGTGGTCTCGCGGATCGCATCGGCGGTCTCACCGAGGGCGAAATCAAAAGAAGGGCCGTGGTTGGGGATCATGCGATCCGCTTACCACGGCCCTCCGGCAGGCGCGAAATTTTTGAAAAGGCGAAGCGCCTATTCTTCCCACTCTCCGAGCTTGGAAAGCAGCGAGTAGACCGCCCAACCGACGCAGGCGAAGCCGACCAGGGCAAAGCCGACGCCGACAGTGATCGGGTTGACGATCCCGCCGCCGGAGCGGGCGTTGAACGCCCAGGTAGCCGCCGCGGCGAAAATGACCAGTCCGACGAAGGCCAGGATCAGATAGGGCGCGAACCCCAGCTTGGCCGGTTCGACCGCGGCGCCATCGAAGTCCGGCTCGTGATGTTCTTCGCGGAAGATCGGGCCCTGGAACAGATCCGCGGACGCCGGCGCGGGTTCGTGCTCCTGTTCGTGTTCCGGTTCGGCTTGCGGATAGGAGATGGGATCAGGCAGCCAGCGGGACTGCACCACCGGGCGTTCGAACAGCATCGGTTCGGACGCCTCGACGGGCGCCGGCTCGGCGATGGCGTGCTCGACCACAGGTTCGGGCGGGGCCGGCAGATCGAGGTCGCTGCGCGCCTCGGCCCCGGCGGCGATGCTCGGCGCCATGGCTTCAAATCGGGCGGACAGGGCTTGAGTCGCGTCGGCCATCTGGTGCGGCAGCGGCGCGGCCAGGATCTGTTCGTGCGCGGGCGCGGGTTCAGGCGCGAAGACCACGGCGCTCGCGGCCGCGACGGCGAGCACGGGCGCGATCGGGGCGGCCTCGGCGGCGAGCGGATCCTCCCGGACCACGGTCGCGGTCGAGCCCACCAGACTGGCCTTCAGATCGATCGGCTTTTCTCTCGGGATCGCGCGGCAGACATCATCGTCGATGCGGGGCGGCAGCACCGGTGACGGCGCCGCGACCCAGCCGTCGGCCGGGGTCAGGAACAGCGCCTTTTCGGCGGCCCGGCGGCGCACCAGGGCGTCGACAACGAACTCCTGGCCCTCGAACTCGGCCTTGCGCCACATTTCCAGCGACCAGGCCGCCTGCAGCATCGAGCCTTCGTTGATCCGGCGCAGCACGGTGGAGCCACGGAAGGCAGGAACGCCGACGTTGAAGGCGAAGCACACCAGCGAGTCGAACTGGTTCTGGGTGATTGGCGTGAACACCAGGTCGTTCACGGCGCCCACGACATCGATCAGGTCGTATTGAAGCAGGGCCGAAGCGTCGGCCTCCGAGATGGTCACGCCCGGGCGCGCCGACTTGGTGTGGCCGTAACCGACCGTCCAACGCCCGTCCGGCAACCGCGCGGACTCGCTGCGGAAGCCCTCGAAGTCCTTCAGGAGATCGATCCCGGCGCGGGAGACCTTAAAGCGAGGGTTCATCGGACTCTTGACCCAGTTTGAGACAGGGGCGGATACGCCCGAGGTTCAACTGGCAAGATAGGCGCCGGATGCGACGGACAAACCTGTCAGGCGATTTTTGGTCGCCCTAATGGTGCAGCAGGATCAGCGTCGCCAGCCCGAGGAAGCTGAAGAAGCCGACGCAGTCGGTCACGGTGGTCAGGAACACCACCGAAGAGGCGGCCGGATCGAACCCCATCTTGTCCAAGCCCAGCGGGATCAGCATGCCGGCGATGGCCGCGACAATCAGATTGATCACCATCGCCAGGCCGGCGATCAGCGCCATGATCGGGCTGTGGAACCAGAATTCCGTCACCGCCCCCATCACCACTGCAAAGGCCACGCCGTTCATCACCCCCACGGCGATCTCACGCCAGACGGCGGCGAGCAGATTGGCGGCGTTCAATTCCCGGGTGGCAAGAGCCCTGACCACCACCGTGACCGTTTGCGTGCCGGCGTTGCCGCCCATGGAGGCGGCGATGGGATTGATCACCGCCAGCGCCGCCAGCTTGGCGATGGAGTCCTGAAACACGCCGATGACGCTGGAGGCTAGGATCGCCGTGCCGAGATTGATCAGCAGCCACCAGAACCGGGAGCGGGTGACGCCCATGATGGTGTCGCTGCGTCCGCGGTCGGACACCCCGGCCAGGGCCAGCATGTCCTCCTCGCTCTCGTCCTGGATGACGCCGACGATGTCGTCGACCGTGATCTGGCCCACCAGCCGCCCGCCGACCTCGACCACCGGCGCGGAGATCAGGTGGTATTTGTCGAAGATGTAGGCGACTTCCTCCTGGTCCATCTCGACCGGGATTTCGGTGACCGGCTCCATGATCTTCGACAACAGCGCGTCGGGCGAACTGCGCAGCAGAAGGCTCAGCGGCGCGGCGCCCAGGGGCTTGTTCGACGGGTCCACAACATAGACGTCGAAGAACAGCTCCGGCAGATCGTCGCCGCCGGCCTGGATGTGCTGGATAGCCTGGCCCACGGTCCAGAATTGCGGCGCGGCCAGCACTTCGCGCTGCATCAGGCGTCCCGCGGTCTCGTCCGCGTAGGACAGGGCGCTCTCGATCGAGATCCGGTGGGCCGGCGACATGGCCGCCAGCACCTGGCCACGCCGGTCCGCCTCCAGATCGTCGACCACGTCGGCGGCGTCGTCCGACTCCATCTCGCCGATGGCCTTGGCGAGGTTTTCCGGCGCTACCAGTTCGAGCACGTCCTCGCGCAGCGGGCCGTCGAGCTCGGACAGGGTTTCCGACAGCTCGTCGGCGGTCAGCAGCGGGACGATCACTTCCCGATAGCCCCGCGAAAGGAAGCCCAACAGGTCCGCCAGGTCGGCCGGGTGCAGCGCCTCGATCAACACCCGCAGCCGCGCCAGGTTGCCCAGGTCGGCCGCGTCCACCACCATCTCGACGAAGGCGGGGTTCAGCGCATAGTCGTCGCTGAGGGCGAGATCTTCCAGGTCCTCGACGGGCAAGTCTTCGGCGGGCGCAGGCGTACCGGCCGTGAGGCCGTCGTTCGCTGGGGTCATTGGACCGTCTCCCGCTTACGTCGCCTCGGCGCTGCCCATCCTTTAATTCACTGGTGCGGTCGAGAAGACTCGAACTTCCACGGGTTGCCCCACAGCGACCTCAACGCTGCGCGTCTACCAATTCCGCCACGACCGCGCGTGGTGAGGCGCGGGGGTTAGCAAACACGCACCGGTTTGTGAAGGGCGGGCGAAAATGAACCGTCCGCCGTCTGATTGCGTCGGCGGGCTTTACCGTCATTAATGCCGCGCGGCGGCGCG
>Ga0302313_10003600_pt1 | contig 10084 bp, 9 predicted proteins | sample III_Palsa_N2_2_FD_200454 | JGI IMG/M metagenome (GOLD analysis project Ga0302313, IMG submission 200454) | Peat permafrost microbial communities from Stordalen Mire near Abisko, Sweden - III_Palsa_N2_2 | ecosystem: Environmental > Terrestrial > Soil > Palsa > Peat permafrost | place: Sweden...
GAATTTTGAAGGAAACAGCATAGCGATGGGCAAGAAACTGGGCGGGAAAACGGGCTTAATTATCGGGGTCCTGGCGATCTTTATCTATGGAATCTTCTTCGGGTCGGATCTGCCGAAGCGGGCGCCCTTGAAGACGCTTTTGACCAACAATATTCACCTTGGACTCGATCTGAGCGGCGGCACGCACCTGGTAATGCAGGTGCACGTGGACGAAGCCGTGAACTCGGCTACCGACCGCGACACGCAGCGGCTGACCGAGGCGCTGGCGACTGACGGCGCAAAGGCGACCAAGCTGGACCCGAAGCATCCGGAGGTCATTACGGTGACCGGCGGGACGACCGCGCAGCAAAGCGACATCCATAACATCATCACCGGCAACGAGTACGCGAGCTATGACGTGACGTCGGCTTCCGGTGGCGGCTATGCGATGACGATGAAGCAGTCGGCGATACGGGACATCAAGGACCGCACGCTGGAGACTTCGATCAGCACGATCCGCGAGCGCATCGACAAGCTGGGCACGTTTGAGCCGCTGATCGAGAAGTATGGCCTGGGCGAGGACGAAATCGTGCTGGAACTGCCCGGCATCAGCGATCCCGCGCAGGTGCAACGTCTGATTGAAGCGACACCGAAGCTGGAGATTCATCCGGTGGTGGGGACGACGGGCTATCCGGACCTGGCGCAGGCGACGACGGCCGCGGGCGGGACCGTTCCTCCCGATGAAGAGATATTTCCGGGGTCGAGCGGCATGGGCGGACCGGACCAGTTTTACGTGCTGAAGCGTGGCTCTGTGGTGGAAGGTACGGACTTCCGCGACGCGCAGCCGAGCCAGGATGAGAATGGCCGTCCGGACATGACGTTCAACCTGACGACCGACGCCGGCGATCGCTTTTACAAGTACACCGATGCCAACAAGGGCAGCATGATGGCGATTACGCTGGATAACCGCGTGATTGAAGCAGCGAACATCGAGAGCGCGATTCGCGACTCAGGCCGGATTACGGGTGGATTTACGCAGGACCAGGTGGAGCAGCTTTCGGCGAAGCTTCGCAGCGGATCGCTGCCTGCGTCGATCACGCCGATTGAGACGCGGACGATCGGGCCTTCGCTGGGTGCGGCGAGTATTCACTCGGGCGTGATGGCGGCGATTGCCGGCATGGTCGTGGTGATGGTCTTCATGCTCGTCTACTACCGCGGGGCCGGTGTGAATGCCGACCTGGCGCTGGTGCTGAACCTGATCATCCTGCTGGGCTTTATGGCGTTCTCGGGTGCGACGCTGTCGTTGCCGGGCATTGCGGGCGTCATTCTCACCATCGGTATGGGTGTCGACTCGAACGTGCTGATCTTCGAGCGCATTCGTGAAGAACTGCGGCTGGGCAAGACCGCCGCGGCTGCCGTGCAGGATGGTTTCGCGCATGCGTGGACGACCATCTTCGATACGCACGTCACGACGGTGGTCTCGGCGGGCATCCTGTTCATCTTCGGAACCGGGCCGGTGAAGGGTTTCGCAACGACACTGACTATCGGTTTGCTGGCGAATGTCTTTACGGCGGTGTTTGTTTCGCGGACGATCTTTGACTACCTGCTGAGTAAGAAGGAACGCGGCGCGGCGCTGTCGATTTAGGGATTAGGGCACAGGGATTAGGGATTAGAAAACGGCCTGAGAGGCTGAAGGAAAGAACACAGTGGAACTGTTTCGCAACGCAAATATCGATTGGCTGGGGAAGAAGTGGTACTTCCTTGGATTTTCTTTGATCTTCTCCGTCGCTGGAATATGCAGCATGCTTTTCTGGCATGGCATCCCGCGCGGCGTGGACTTCAAGGGCGGCACGCAGATTACGGTGCAGTTTACCTCGACGCCGAATGAGGACCACATCCGTGCGGCGCTGGACGCGGCGCACATCAAGGATGCGAAGATCCAGGGCATCTCCGAGGTTGGCGGCGGCGCCGGCAACAAGGAGATCATTTCTCTGCCGCAGTCGACCGCGCAGGACTCGGCGCATGACCAGGGCCGTGCTGCGGTGGAAGGCGCGCTGAGCGCGAATTATCACGACTCCGGCTTCAGCATTCAGCAGATCGACATCGTTGGCCCGACGGCAGGCGCGCAGCTGACGCACCAGGCCTTCCTGGCGACGCTGTACTCGCTGCTGGGGATGCTGATCTACCTGTGGTTCCGTTTCGAGCTGATCTACGGCGTGGCGGCTGTGGTTGCAGTGTTCCACGACACGCTGATCACGATCGGCTTCTTCTCGCTGACCAACCAGGAAATCACGCTGACGGTCATTGCGGCCATCCTGACGCTGGTGGGCTACTCGATGAACGACACGATCGTGGTTTTCGACCGTATTCGCGAGAATCTGGCGTCGAGCCGGCGTGAGAATTTGTCGGATGTGGTCAACCGCAGCATCAATCAGACGCTGAGCCGAACAGTCATCGCTTCAGGGCTGACGTTCCTCACGGTGCTCTGCCTGTATGTGTTCGGTGGCGAGGTGCTGCATGGCTTCTCGTTTGCACTGGTGGTCGGCATTTTGATTGGAACGTACTCGTCGATTGCGGTTGCGGCGCCTATGCTGGTGGCTTATCAGGACTGGCGTGCGAAGCGCGGCAAGAAGGTATCGCTTCCGGCGGCTCGCGGCGCTCGCCGATAGAGCTTCGACCCGAAATTCTGGGGCTTTGGTTTGGGAAATTCTTCGGCTTGCCGAGGAGGATCCTGGGCCAAAGCCCTTTGTTCGTCTTGACAGGGTTCCCGGGTAATTTCGCACAAAAAATGAGGCAGTCAGGGGCAATGGCCGATTTTCATTCCATTTTGTAGCGGCGGCCTTGGCCGAAAGTCAGTATTTTGGGGTAGGATGACCACACACGCTCTCCGTTTTGCATGAAGCCGTGATGTTTGCGGACCTTCAAAACCTAAAAATTTTTAGCTCTGAGAAATACCCGGGAACATTCCCGAACTCCGTGGTGTCTAACCGAAGTATCTCTCTCGCGCGAGACCGAGGTCGCTTATGTTTGAAGATTCATTGATGGAATCCGGTGGTCAGATCAAGACCAAGTCCAAGTATTGGATGATCGTTTCCGCGGCGTTTTGGGGCACACTGCTGCTGATCACGATTTTGATTCCGCTGATCTACCCCGAGGCCCTGCCTAAGAACTCGCTGGCTGCGTCCATCGCTGCGCCGCCACCACCGCCACCGCCTCCGCCACCACCTCCGCCGCCTGCGGCTCCGGTGCCGAAGGTGAAGATGGTCTCCGAAATTGACCAGGGCCTGCACGCGCCGACCAAGATTCCCAAGGACATCAAGATGATCAAGGAAGAGGCTGCGCCTCCTCCGGCGAGCATGGGTGTGATGGGTTCGGGTATGGCTGGCGGAACCGCTGGCGGTGTCATGGGCGGTATGCTCGGCGGCTCGGGCAACGGCCCGGCGATTGTGGTCGCCAAGCCCAAGCCAGTTGGCCCGGCGCGTATCTCGGGCGGTGTTATTGCGGGTAACATCCTGCAGAAGACACAGCCGGTCTATCCGCCGATTGCCCGCGCCGCGCACCAGGGCGGAACGGTTGTACTGCATGCGATCATCTCCAAATCGGGTACGATCGAGAGCCTGAGTGTCGTCAGCGGACCTGCGATGTTGCAGGGTGCTGCACTCGACGCTGTGAAGACATGGCGCTATAAGCCCTATCTTCTGAACGGCGAGCCCACCGAAGTCGATACGACAATTATGGTGAACTTCAACCTGAATGGCGGCTGATATACGGCCGTTACGCATCCTACTATCTTGCTGTTGGCTGCCATGCCAATGAGCTAGCTAACCAGACGTCCGGTTTTAGAAATCAAATTTTATTTTTACAAGTTCACCAGGAGGAAAGAATTTCGTGATTCTCGCTCATCTCACCACCTTCGCCCATCCCCACGTTGCTTCGCTGGCCCTGTACTTCCAGGATGCTGCTCCCGCAGTCGGTTTCAGCGCCACCCAGCTTTGGACGAACATGGGCTTGTTCGCCAAGACCATCGTCGTCATTCTGTTCATCTTCTCGATCTGGTCGCTGGCTGTGATCATCGACCGCGCTCTCTACTTCTCGGCCGCCCGCAAGCAGTCGCGTGAGTTCGCGCCGAAGGTTGCCGGCGCGCTCAAGGAAGGCCGTCTGGACGAGGCGATCAAGGTTGCCGACCGCTCCAAGAAGTCGCACCTTGCTGAGGTTGTTACGGCTGGTCTGACCGAGTTCCGCTCGTTCGGTTCGGGCGGCGCGATCACCGAAGAGCAGATCGAAAGCTCCAAGCGCGCTCTCGAGCGTTCGGAAGCGATCGTTCACGCCAAACTGAAGAAGGGTCTCGGCGGTCTCGCCACCATCGGTTCCACAGCGCCGTTCGTCGGCCTGCTAGGAACGGTTATGGGCATTCTGAACGCCTTCCAGGTTATCGCTGCGACGAAGAGCTCGGGTCTCGGCGCGGTTGCCGGCGGTATCTCGGAAGCTCTGGTTACGACCGCGTTCGGTCTGCTGGTAGCTATCCCCGCCGTTATGACGTTCAACTACTTCACCAACAAGGTAGAAGCGTTCGACGTTGAAATGGACAACAGCTCCTCGGAGCTTGTGGACTACTTCATCAAGCAGTCGCACCGCTAAACGCCTGGCCGCGCAGATGGCGCGGCTGTAGCCAACGCAGTACCCGCGGGAATCACGCTGAAGTTCTCCGGACGCCGAAGCGAACGGCGTCCGGAGCTTTCAGCATAGATTTCCGGCAATGACCGCAGACCACGGGGGCATGACCCCGGACGGAGCAGATTTTATGGCGATTTCAAAGCGGGAAGAAGGCAAGAAGGTCAACTCGAACATCAACGTGACGCCGATGGTGGACGTTATGCTGGTGCTCCTGATCATCTTCATGGTCATCACCCCCATGCTGAACAACAAAGTGAACGTGGATCTGCCGAAGGTAACCGCCGCGATCGTGATGGACAACGCTAACAAGGAAGATGCGATCACCGTTGCCGTAACACGCGATGGATCGACGTTCCTGGGCGGCGACAAGATCGCGCTATCGGACCTCGGTACAAGAGTTGCCGATCTTGAAGCCAAGAAGACCGATCCTTCCGCCGACAAAGCTGTTTACCTGCGCGCGGATGAGCGTTCGAACTATGGCAAGGTCATGGACACGATCGATGCGATCCGGACGGCAGGCGTGAGCCAGCTGAACCTGCTCACCGATATGAATTCGGAAAACTAATTTGCAGCTGGGCGGCGTGACTGTGTTGCGCCATAATTGCCCGGCAGCGCAGTAACAGAAGTGCAGCAGAAAAAGGAGTAGCGCTATGGGAATGAGTGGTGGTGGTGGAGGCGGCGGCCCAGTATCGGAGATGAACGTTACGCCGATGATCGACGTGTTGCTGGTGCTGCTAATTATCTTCATGGTCATTCAACCGACGACGCCCAAGGGCCTGGAGGCCCTCGTGCCGCAGCCGCCGAAGAACCACGACACACCTCCGCCAGACAACGACCGTACGATCGTTGTCCAAGTGCTCGCGGGCGCGGTGCCGACCTACAAGATCAACGACCAGGCCTTTGCCAAGAGCGATCTGACTTCGGAGCTGACCAAGATCTTTTCGACCCGGCAGGAGAAGGTTATGTTCGTCAAAGGCGATGCTGATCTGAACTTCTCGAGTGTCGCGGAAGTGATCGGGTTCGGCCATGCCGCTGATGTGACCAACATCGGTATCATCACGCCGCAGGTTGCAGCCGGACACTAAGGCAGCAAGCAGCGGGTAGGAAATAGGAAGTACAAAAGCTCCATCGTTGCGACGTAGCTTGTCGCGAGGATGGAGCTTTTGTTTGTGTGTGAAGAGGGACTCCGATTTATGGCCGGCGGTGTCTAAGTAGTAGAAGCGGATTTTCGCTTTGGGTCTCGCGGCCCGGTAACGGCAATGCAGGATCGAGTGCTCGCACACTGAATTTCATTTCTGAGGTGCGAGTCATGGCTTTCTCTGCAGGTTCTTCATCCGGCACTTCTCCCGAAATCAATGTCACGCCGCTCATCGACGTGCTGTTGGTCCTGCTCATTATTTTTATGGTGATCGGCCCTGCGCTGCCGCATGGGCTGAACGGCTCAATCCCGCAGGCCGCGGATAAGGCGGCAGGTGAGAGCCAGCCAGCTGTGATGGTGCGGATTCTGGCTGGGCCGCGGTATCGCATCGGAGAGCAGGAATCGTCGTTTGCTGAGCTGCGGCCGCGGTTGCAGCAGATGTTTGCTTTACGGCAGGACCGCAGCGAAGACCGCACGCTGTATGTGGAAGCAGATCGGTCGCTGAGCTATCAGGATGTAGCTATGGTGGCAGGGGAAGGAAGAGCAGCGGGTGCAGAGGCGATAGCGTTGGTTAGTAGGGAACAGCGAACAGCGAACAGGGAATAGGGAGTAGGGAGTAGGAAAGCGCCTCATCTTTGAGGGTGAGGCGCTTTTTTACTTGGTTTCGGCTGCAGCCTTGAATAGTTGTTCGGAGTGCTCATGTGCTTCGCGGGACCGTTCCTGCGCGAGCTTGGACTGCTCATGTGCCGCTAGATGGTCGTTCTGATTGTGCGAGGCTGCGGCGGCTTCATGAGCGTGCGCGGCCTGCATGTGGCGTTCGGCTGCGGCGGAATGTTGCGTTGTGGGCATGGTCGTTCTCCTTCAGGAGGTTGGATGCGGGGAGAGAGTGAATAGTGAGTAGTGAATAGTGAATGAAAAACAAAGCGCCTCATCGCTGGACGAGGCGCCTTATTCACTATTCACTACTCACTAGTAGTTGTAGTTGACTTCTTCTTCTTCCTCGACACCGTAGCGGCGGAGAAGATTGGGCAGGTTCTGCGAGAAGGCCGAGCGAGGCATCACCGTGTCGCAACCGGCTTCAACAGCCTTGGCCTTCAGGTCGCCCTGCAGGTGCGAGAGGAAACCGATGATCGACACCGAGCGCTTCAGCTTGGTCTTGAACTTCGGAATCAGCGTCAGCGGCTTCACGTTTGCATTGTTCAGGTCGAACACGATCAACGCGGGTTTGTTGGTCTCTTCGCCGTTCATGAGCTCGGCGATCGCATCCTTGTCGTTCTTCATAAAGGCGACCTTCACGCCGAGTTTGCGTGCCGTCTCCTGGATCTTGGCGATAAAGAAAAGCTCTTCAATGAAGAAGTAGATGTGCGTTTGCGCGTCTTCCGGGATCGGAATGGGCCGCGGCATCGAGTAGTCGATGGGTTGCGAATCGCCGTGGTGACGATGGCCTCCGCGGCGACCGCCTGAACCGTTTACCTGGATGGTGGACGGCGGTCCATCGCCGCCATTGCCGTTTACATCGCGGTAGCTATGGTCCATCGGGCCCACGAAGCCGCGCTCTTTGCGCTGCTGGCCGCCTTTGTTCTTGCGCTTGAAGTTGCCGCCATTGCCATTCCCGAAGTTGTCGGCGCGATAGCCGTTGCTGAAGCCGCCACCACCGTTTGAGCTGGCTTGAGAGGTATCGGCGCGGAAGTCATTGCCGGGATTTTCGTTGCGACCCGGGCGGCGTTCGCGGTCGCGGAACTTCTTCTTCCAGCGTTTGCCGCCCTGACCCTGGCCTTGACCAGGTTGCTGCTGCTGCCCGCCGGCGGTGTTCTGTCCGCCCTGCTGCTTGCGGGGCTGCTGGGCTGTGGCTGCCAGCGCGAGGCTTTCGCCTTCCATCACGAAGGGAACCGCAGCAGGCTGCGGGCTATCGCCGCTGTCTGACGAAGTTTCGGCGCCGGCCGGGCCAGCCACCTTGTTCTTCCGCTTGCGGCGGCGGCGGCGGCTGCTTTTGCTTTGGCCCATGCCGGGAGGCACGGAAGAACCATTGCCGCCGTCGTTACTGTCGCCATCGTTGTTGTCGAAATCGCTGTTTCCGAAATCGCCACCGTCGAACTGCTCGGTCGCATGGTGCGACGAGGTTTCCACTACATTCTGCTCTGACATGGTGCTGTTGTTTCCCCTTGCGATTGGGTGCCTGAGGCTTGCTGCTCCAAATCATGATCCCTGCACGAGTCTGTGAATCCGGCTCCCTTGCGGGGAGACAGACAGCAGACAGCCAGTGGGTAATGCTTTGGAGACAGTCTCAAGCGTTGACTCGAATAAAGGCCTGAAAATCGTTGCCTGGTAGGGCTCCAGCGTGGAAGCGTCTAATAATTTCTGCGCTTCGGAACGGTATCCTTACCGGCCCGCCCGCCAGCCAGGCGAACGGAATTGTGCACTGCATTGCTGCTTCTGGCTCCTGATCGCGGAGCCGTGCGGCATTGAAAAGAGCTCGTCCAAACACACTGGCCCGGGCTCGAAATCTTTACATTCTCAAAAAAATCCTGCGGTAGTCTCGGTTGCTTCGCTGTTTTGCTCCGGCGTTACCCGTTTTTCTATACCAGCTGCGAATTATTACCGGTGATCCATTCCTTTTTCAATACCGGTTATCGTCTCGTATCAGCGCAACCTGGAACTAATTTGTTCCGGCTGGCTTTTCGCGGTGGTTGCCCGTAGCGGAAGGGTCAACTCGCATAACCCGAGGGATTAACCTCCGGCGTTCCTGCCTCATCCTCCGGCCAACGCCGGATACCCTCTGGAGGAAGCCTAAACCACAATCAACAAGCTTGATACTACGCCCGGAAGCGCATCGGATGCAAGCAGTACTTTCAATCAAATAGACCTCAAAATATGGCTTGCCGGCAAATCCTGTCGTTCTATTTGCCGGAAAGCCACCTGGAAAAGCCGAAGGCCATCTCCCCTCCCCGGAAGACGGCCTCGCGCTCCTAACGGCCATCACTGGCCTCCAATAATTGGCTCATCCTCTATAGGAGAACCGTTCGGGAGATGGCGCACCTCTTGCGGTGCTGCTTCATGCTCTGGTTCCGAACATCCTTGCGACTCGTTTCGTATCGGGCTCTTCAGATTGCTGGAGCTCCGACTTCGTGCGTCGAGCACTTCGAACGCAGATACATAGAGCAATTCTGATACCAAACTCCTGTTCGCCGCTTTCTCCATTGTTTCGAGGCATTTCGCGGATGAGCGCCCGAGAAACGCCTCCCAAACAATCCAAAAACCGGAGATTCAAGGTGTGGCGTTCCGTTTTTCAGAAGAAGCCGCAGCCTGATTTTGAAGACCTAAGGGGCGCAGAGCGAATTGACCCACCCGGACGGCTCTCCTATAATCGGCACAGCCAATCCACAACGGACGGCAGCCAACCGAACTCCGCGTCCGCGACCCTTCCGCCTTATTACGGGGAGTCTAAGCAGACGGCACCTTTCGGGTGCGCACAATCGATTTCTCCCATCTCGTAAGGAGCCTCAAACACCGCATGAACCGCACCCTTGTTATTGCTACCGTGCTGGCCTCTGGCCTGGCCACTATCACCCTTGTTGCGCAGACTGCTCCGGCAGCCGCTGCCCCAGCCCCCGCAGCCGCTGCACCAGCTCCTCCGCCGCCACCGCAGGCTATCCCGGCAAAGGTTGCCATCATCGCCTTTGAACAGGTTGCCGGCGGCACCAATGAAGGCCAGAAGCTGGTTGCCGATCTGCGCAAGAAGTATGAGACCAAGAACACGGAGCTGCAGAGCCGCGCCACTGAGCTTGAGTCGCTGAAGAAGCAGCTCCAGGCTTTGCCACCGTCCACCCCCGATGAAGAGCGTGCCAAGCGCATGAAGGACATCGACCTGAAGGACAAGCGCCTCCAGCAGGATGCGCAGGACCTGCAACAGGAAGAGCAGGGCGACTTCCAGGACGGCTTCGGCAAGCTGATGCAGAAGGTCGGTCCCGTAGCTGTGAAGTATGCGCAGGAGAACGGCTTCACGTTGCTGCTGAACACCGGCAGCGGCCAGCAGCAGGAGCTTCCGACCGTGCTGTGGTGGAACCAGGCAACCGATGTCTCGCAGGCTGTGGTCAACGCCTACAACGTGGCTTCGGGCATTGCGGCTCCTCCGCCATCAGCTCCGACCCCGACGGTTCACCACACCGCTCCTTCGACGACAACGACCCCGAAGAAGCAGTAGTTCGGATCAGTTAAGACAAACAGCAACGGAGGCCTTCGGGCCTCCGTTGCTGTTTCTTGTGGCGTATGAATTGGCTACCAGGTAAATCCACC
>Ga0302313_10003606_pt1 | contig 10070 bp, 9 predicted proteins | sample III_Palsa_N2_2_FD_200454 | JGI IMG/M metagenome (GOLD analysis project Ga0302313, IMG submission 200454) | Peat permafrost microbial communities from Stordalen Mire near Abisko, Sweden - III_Palsa_N2_2 | ecosystem: Environmental > Terrestrial > Soil > Palsa > Peat permafrost | place: Sweden...
ATCGGCGAGAACGTGCTGGAGTGCATCCAGGGCGACTTGGACCTGGAGATCGACGCGGTGCGCGATCTGCGCGAGGCCATCGGCTATAGCGAAGGCGTGGCCGATTACGTCAGCCGCGACATGTTCAAGGCCATCCTGCACGACGAGGAAGAGCACATCGACTGGCTGGAAACCCAGTTCAGCCTGATCAAGGACATCGGCGCCGAGCGGTACCTGCAGAACAAAGCCAAGAGCTGAGGCTCGCCGCGGCGCGCGCCAGCTGGGCACGCGCCGCAATCGCTGCCAGAGGGCGCGCGTTCCTTGACGCCCTCGTTGCGCCGGGGCTATACCTTGGGTTTTCCTCGGGACGACCCGCATGGTGTCACGACCCCCGCCGCGTTTCGTGGTGCGCCGGCACGACGACGTCAGTGCGAAGCGGCTCCAACTCTGGTTGGCTGCCGCCTGGATCGGCAGCCTGCTGGTGACGGGCCTTTTGGTGGGGCTGCTGAGCCACCACGCCGACCCGGTCGCCGTGGATCACCGGCAGCAGCGCGCGCTGAATGCGCAAATCGAGAATCTGAAGCAGCAGCTGGCGAACGCGCAGCGCGATGCGCAGGTCAACGATGTGGCCACCAAGTCGCTACGCGTGACCCTGACCCAGCGCGAAGAGGAAATCAGCGGCCTGCGCGCCAATCTCGGCTTCTACTCGCGGCTGGTCGGCGGCGATACGCAGCACCAGGGCCTGAAGCTGCAGGAAGCGAAGCTGGAGCCGATCTCCGGCTCGCACGGCTGGAATCTGATGCTGAGCCTTATGCAAGCGGCCAAGCGTAACGACGAAATCACCGGCACTGTCACGGTGAGCGTGGAAGGCCTGCGCGACAATAAGGTGGTGCAGCTGGACTGGGCCGCGCTGGGCAATGTGGCGGAAAAGGATGGCCTGCCGTTCCGCCTGATGTACTTTGAGCAGCTGCACGGCACGATCGTGCTGCCGGCGAATTTTCGCCCGATGCGTCTGCATATCGGCATTCAGACAGCAGGCGAAGCGTCCGTTATGCAAACCGTGTCCTGGGAAGATGCGCTCAGTGGCAATATCATCACCGCTCAGGGGGATCACGATGCTCAACCGTAAACGCAACGAACGCAGCCCGACCAGTCAGGACACCAGCCTGATCGCGCACGGCACGGTCATCCGCGGCGACCTGCGCTTTAGCGGCGCGCTGCATCTGGACGGACGCATCGAGGGCGCCGTGCTCGGCGAGGGCGACGATGCCGTTTTCACCCTTAGCGAGCACGGCCACGTGCAGGGCGAAATTCGCGTGCCGCACGCGGTGATCAACGGCCATGTCACCGGCGACGTTTACGTGAGCGTGCGGCTGGAGCTGGCGGCGCAGGCGCGCATCGACGGCGATCTGCGTTACCACACGATGGAAATGGCCGCCGGCGCCCAGGTCAACGGGCGCATCGCGCGCCAGGCCGACGAGGCCACGCGCGAGTTGCCCGCCCCCGAGGCATTGAATGAAGGTGTAACGGCATAGGGCGTATGCTTGCACCCGTCCGCCACGGCCCCCATTGAAAGACCATGGAAACCTTGCTCACCATCCCCGACTATCGCAGCAGCGGCGAACCGCTGCTGTTTACCGCTGCCGCCGCCCACAAGGTGCACGAGCTGATTGCCGAAGAGGGCAATCCGGCGTTGAAACTGCGCGTGTACATCACCGGCGGCGGCTGCTCGGGTTTCCAGTACGGCTTCACCTTCGACGAGGCGCAGGCCGAAGACGATTTTGCGCTGGAGCGCGAAGGCGTGACGCTGCTGTGCGATCCGCTCTCGCTGCAGTACCTGACTGGCGCGCAGATCGACTACGCCGAGAACCTCAGCGGCTCGCAGTTCGTCATCAGCAACCCGAACGCCAAGACCACCTGCGGCTGCGGCTCATCGTTCTCCACCTGAGCGGATTGTCTTGATGGATCGGGACACACCGCCGCACCAGAACACGTTTGCTGGACTCAGCCTGGTACTCAACCGGGCGGCCGAGCGGCGCGACGATGGCGAATGGATCGCAGCACAAGCCAGCGCGCCGGATGTTCGCTACGTGTTGCTGGACGCCGCGGGCGAAGCGTTCATGCATCGCGACCGCGAAGCGTTGCGCTGGCTCGACCAGCGCGAGTACGAAAGGCTCCGCCTCGGCCTACCGGTCAGCTTTCTCGGCCTGATCGATACGACGCCGCATTTTTTGCTGGTGCTGGACGAAACCGCGTCAGTCGACCGCCTCGAAGCCGCACTCGACGCCCGGCGCATGAGCCTGCGCGCGGCCGGCCTGCAGCTGGCGGCCGTCGAAGCCGGTTTATTCGCCTACGCCAAAGGCCTCGCGCACTGGCAGCGCGAGATGCGCTACTGCAACCGCTGCGGCGCATCGCTCGAACTGGTCGCCGCGGGGCACCGCGCCCGCTGCACCAACCCGGACGGCGCCCATATGCATTTTCCGCGCACCGACGCCGCGGTGATCATGCTGGTGGAATACGAGGGTGCCTGTCTGCTGGGCCGCCAGGCGGTCTGGCCGCCGGGGCGTTATTCCACCTTGGCCGGTTTCGTGGAACCGGGCGAGTCGCTGGAGGACGCGGTGCGCCGCGAAGTGGCGGAGGAATCCGGCGTCATCGTCGATGACATTCAGTACCACTCGTCGCAACCGTGGCCGATGCCGGCCTCGCTGATGGTGGGCTTTATCGCCACCGCCTCATCGCCACACATCACGCTGCGCGACCGCGAACTGGAAGACGCGCGCTGGTTCACGCCGCAGCAAATCGTCGACGGCCTGACCGACGGCAGCTTTCTCCCCTCGATGGCACTGTCGGTGTCCTACCAGCTGCTGGCGCATTGGCTGAAGCAGCGCGCGGGGCTCGATCTGGATGTATTGGTCGCTGACGCGGGTTGATTGCTTCGAGTAAGGCGCTGAGTTTTATTCCGCTACTTCTGGCCGCTGGCGCCTTATCACTCGCATACAATGCGCACTCGCTTCGCGAGTTTGTCTTCATGGCTATCCGACTGCTTACCGCTCTCATTGCTCTTGGCCTGCTGCACGTAATGCCGCAACTGGCGCGCTGGCGTCGCGATGGGCTGTTTCGGCGCTGGGTCGCACAGTTGGCCGACACCAGCGGCAGCGGCCGCGTGGCGCTGGCGCTGCTGCCACTGCTGGCGCTCTGCCTGCTGCTGTCGTGGCTGTTCGATCATCCGCCGCTGGGCGAGCTGCTGGGCCTGCTGTTTTCGCTGGTCGTGCTGCTGTTCTGCTTTGGCCCGCGCGAGTTCGAAGTCGATATCGAAGCGATCCTGAAAGCGCCCGATGGCGCCAGCCGGCAGGCCGCCGCACAGCAGCTGGTCGACGATGGCGGCGCGGTGATCTGGACCGCGCCTGCGCTGGGCGAAGCGGTGGCGTACGCCGCGCTTCGCCGCCGGTTTGCGGTGCTGCTGTGGTTTTTTCTGCTCGGTCCGTTTGGCGCACTGCTTTATCGTTTGGCGCAGACGCTGGCGCGCGACGAGTCGCTGGCGCTCGATGCCAGCAGCCGCACGGCCGCGCGTTATCTGGCCAACGCGCTGGACTGGCTGCCCGCGCAGCTGCTGACCTTTACGCTCGCCGTGGTGGGTCACTGGGAAGCGGTCATCGGCGCGTGGCGCCGCTGGCACAGCCAGGCGGCACCCACCAGCTGGTACAGCGCAGAGCCGGGCTTTCTCGGCGCCGCGGCGCAGGCCGACATCCTCAGCGATATCGAAGCGGGCGACGGCTATTTCGAAGAGCGCAGCGAACCGCTGACGGAACTGCTTCGATTGCGCGGCGCCCTGCTGCGCGCCCTGCTGGCGTGGCTGAGCGCCGTGGCCCTGGTTGTGATTGGCGGCTGGCTAAGCTGACGGGGGATGGAGCGACGGCGCGTCAGGCCATCGTTCCGCGCAGTTCACCCACACGTTGCTCCAGTGCAGCGGCCGTCACGGTGGTTGGCGCGATCGGCGGATCGATCACCAGCTCCACGCGCGCGCGAAATCGTCGCGGCAACCGCGAGCGGTGCAGCATCGAGTCGCGCTTGCTCCAGACGCTGCCCCACAGCCCGCGCAAGGCCATCGGCACGACCGGCACCGGCCGACGCGCGAGGATTTTTTCCACGCCGGTGCGGAACGTGGCGATCTGGCCATCGCGCGTCAGCGCACCTTCCGGAAAAACGCAAACCACCTCACCGTCGGCCAATGCTTCGTCGATAGCGTCATAGGCTTTCTGCAGCAGCGTCGGGTCTTCCTTGTGGCCGGCGATCGGGATGGCTTTTGCCGTGCGGAACACGAAACGCAGCAGCGGGATATTGAAAATCTTGTAGTACATGACGAAACGCGCCGGCCGCCGCAGATTGGCCATCAGCAGCAGCGGATCCATAAAGCTGACGTGGTTGCACACCAGCAGCACGGCGCCTTCCTCGGGAATGTTCTGCGTACCGTCCACGCGAACCCGGTACAAGGCATTCACCAGTACCCAGGTGATAAAGCGCATTACGAATTCGGGCACCAGGGTGAAAATGTACAGCGCCACCAGCGCATTCAATATCGCGCTGGCGAGAAAGATCTGCGGTATGCCGAGGCCCAGCGCGCCCATGCCCAGGCCGAAGCCGGCGGCGCAGACGATAAACAAGGCGTTGAGGATATTGTTGCCGGCGATCACGCGGGACAGCCGATCGCGCGGCGTGCGGCTCTGGATGAAGGCGAACAGCGGCACCACGTAGAAACCCGCGAAAACGCCGATCAGGGTCAGATCCATCGCGATGCGCCAGCTGCCGGCAGCCTGCAAGAACGCCAGCCAGTTCAAGCCCTGCGTCGGCGCCAGACCCGAGCGTGCGAAGAACAGGTCGATACCGAACGCTGTCAGACCGAACGCGCCCAGCGGCACCAGGCCGACTTCCACGCGCTTACCCGACATTTTTTCGCACAGCAGCGAGCCGGCGCCGGTGCCGATGGAGAACAGCGTCAGCCCCAGAATGTTGACTGACCCGTCGCCGCCGAGATTGAGCTTGGTATAGCTCGGCAGCTGCGCCACCAACACGGTGCCGAAAAACCAAAACCAGGAAATGCCGAGCACGGCGTTGAACACGCCGCGATCCTGCTTGGTGATGCGCAACACGCGCGCCGTCTCGGTGAACGGGTTCCAGTTGAACTTCAGCCCTGGCGCGGTGGCCGGAGCGGCGGGAATGCTGCGGCTGGCAAGGTAGCCCACGATCGCGACCGTGATGGTCGCGGCGCCGGCGAGCACCGGCCCCAGATGCGGGATTTGCATCAACGAGCTGCCGGCGATCAGTCCGATCAGCACGGCCAGCTGCGTGCCCATCTCGATCAGGCCGTTGCCGCCCACCAGCTCACCGGGCTTGAGCGCCTGCGGCAGGATCGCGTACTTGATTGGCCCGAAGGTTGTGGAGTGCATGCCCATGAGGAACAGCACAATCAGCAGCAGCATCGTGTTGTGCGTATAGAAACCTATCGCGGCCAGCACCATGGCCGCGATCTCGAACAGTTTGACGTAGCGGACGATCCGGGTCTTTTCGAACTTCTCGGCCAGCTGTCCGGCGGTGGCCGAAAAAAGGAAAAACGGGATGATGAAGAGTGCCGGTGCCAAGTTCGTGTAAAGCGACACCGTGTGATCGTCCAGGCCCATCTGGAAGGCCACCAGCATCACCAGGGCGTTGCGAAATACGTTGTCGTTGAACGCGCCCAGCGCCTGGGTCCAGAAGAACGGGGCGAACCGGCGCTTGCCCAGCAGGGTGAATTGGCTCATTTCGTTCCTTGGCGTAGCCCGGAGGCTGTCAACCGCGCTCACGCTGGCGCGTTGCCGAAGGTTAGCTTACGAAACTCCCAAGAAAGAAACTGCGCGTACGTTGGGCAGCATCATGCGATGCGGCGCCGGTCGTTCAAAAAATACGCATCGGTCGAAATCTGGAGCGTTATTCGTCGATATTTACCAGTGAAGTCAATGACGTAAAGATGTGTAAATGTTTGCGACAAAGGCGTAACGTGCTCACATCTTCCGCTAAAAGCAGCACAAAATACGCGTAACGTCTCCGGTTGAATGTTTCGGACCGATGTCCGACCTCTAGCCTCGTAACTTTTTACACCCTCCGCCACGGCCATTATCATCATGAATATGCAGCCTTCCTATACGCCGACACCTACGCCAGGAGGCACTTTTTCTGACCGCATCAAGCTGCTGATCCAGCGGGTTGGCAGCGCCACCGAAATAGCCCGCATGTGCGGGTTTTCCGAAGGCGTGGTGCGCAGCTGGCGCGACGGTAATACGGATCCTTCGCGCGCACGCTGCGTGACGCTCGCACGCACGCTGGGTATCTCGCTGGTGTGGCTGGTGGCCGGCGAAGGCGCGATCCAAGCCGATCCGTCGACCACCACGCCGGACGACCAGTACAGCTCCGAGGTCGTGTCGACGCAGCGACCGAAGCTTCGACTGGGGGGCGCGTCGGTCAGCATGCTGCCGGCGCATGACAACGGCGTGGACTCGCAGCGGCTCAACACCGCCATGAAAATTCTGCAATCCGAGCTGGAGCTGGCGGACAGCCCACTGACGCTGGCCGACAACACGGACATGCTGGCTGATCTGTATGAAATCCTCGGTCCCGGCGGTATCAATGTCGATACCACGGCAATGCTGACGTTCAATCATCGGCTGGCCAAGCGGATTCGCGAAGGTCGAAGCAATCAGGTGGCATGAAGCACCGTTTAAATACTTACACATGCGACCCATAAAAAAGCAGCCTCACGGCTGCTTTTTTATGGGTAGTTGCTGAGGCACTCAGAGCAGCGAGATATCCGCGATGGCGCCGAACTGCGCCTTCAACTGGCCAAGCAGGGCCAGCCGGTTGGCGCGCACGGCCGGGTTTTCTGCATTCACCAGCACGCTCTCGAAAAACACGTCCACCGGGGCCAGCAGCCGCGACAGTCGATCCAGCACAGCCGTATAGTCGCCGGCCTCCAGAAACGGTGTTGTCTCGCGCTGCGCTGAGGCAAGCGCCTCGGCCAGATCGCGCTCCGCCTCGGATTCGAAATGCGCCGGGTCGACCGTGCGGGGAATGGCTAATGCACCAGGCTCCTCGGCCTGCTTGCGAAGAATATTCCCTACACGCTTGTTGGCTGCCGCCAGACTCGCGGCTTCCGGCCGCAAACCAAACTCGGCCACGGCGCGCAAGCGCCGATCGAAATCCGGCAGGCCGCCCGGCTGCACAGCCAGCACCGCTTCGAACGGCGCGCTGGTGAAGCCCTGGTCGGCGTAGTAACCGCGCAAACGGTCTATCACGAAGTCGTAGAGCTCGCCGGCCAGCGCAGCGCGACGCGGGCCGGCTTCCAACACGGCCGGAGCGCCGTCCTTGCCCGGCTTGAGGCCTGCCGCAAGTGCAGCGTCGGGCAGCAGCTCCAGCGCTTCGACGAAGCTGCTGCGCAGGTCGATCTCGAGGCCGCCTTCGATCAACGTACGCGCCATGCCCAGCGCGGCTCGACGCAGCGCAAACGGATCCTTGTTGCCGCTGGGCTTCATGCCGACGGCAAAAATGCCGGCCAGCGTGTCGAGCCTTTCCGCCACGGCCAGCACCCGACCCACCGCATCGGGTGCGATCGCGTCGCCGCCAAAGCGCGGCTGATAAAAACTATCCAGCGCCTCGGCCACCTCGGCCGTTTCACCGTCGTGGCGGGCGTAGTAGCGGCCCATGACGCCCTGCAGTTCGGGAAACTCGCCGACCATGCGCGTCAGCAGATCGCATTTGCTCAGCGACGCTGCACGCGTCGCCTGGCCGGCGTCGACACCGACGCGATTGGCGATGATCCTCGCCAGCTCGGCCACGCGGATGGTTTTATCCCACACGCTGCCGAGGGACTGCTGATAGGTGACGGTCTTCAGCTGCGCCATCTGCGCAGCGAGCGGCGTTTTCAGATCCGCGTCCCAGAAAAACTTGGCGTCGGCGAAGCGCGGACGGATCACCCGCTCGTAGCCTTTGCGAATCTCGGCCGGATCGCTGCTGTGGATGTTGGCGATGCCGATGAAATGCTCGGTCAGCTTGCCCGCGGTATCGAACACTGGGACGAACTTCTGATTCGTCTCCATCGTCGTCACCAGCGCCTCGGGCGGTACCGCGAGAAATTCGCGCTCGAAGGTGCAGGCGATAGCGACCGGCCACTCGGTGAGGTTGGCGATCTCGTTCAAGAGCTCGTCCGTGACGCGCGGCACGCCACCGGTCTGCGCCGTCACCGCGGCAATTTCATCGCGGATGCGCTGGCGACGCTCCTGCGGGTCGGCCAGCACCTTGGCCACACGCATGGCGTCGAGCCAGCTGTCGGCATCCGCCACCTGCACCGCGCTGGGATGCATGAAGCGGTGGCCGTGCGAGGCACGCCCGCTCGTCAGCCCCAGAATCTCGCCGTTGATAACGTCGGCACCATGCAGCATCACCAGCCAGTGCGCGGGGCGCACAAAGCTGTAGTCGTGACCGGCCCAGCGCATCGGCCGCGGAATCGGCAGGCCTTTCAGCGCTTCATCGACGATTTCCGGCAGCAGCGCCGCCAGTGGCTGGGCCGGCTTGACCGTACGCCAGACATACCAGCCGCCCTTGTCGGTTTCGAGTTTTTCGAGCTGCGCCACATCGACGCCGCAGGACTGCGCAAAACCCAGGAGCGCTTTGGACGGCTGACCGTCCTTGTCGAGCGCGGCACCGAGCGCAGGCCCCCGACGCTCGACGGATTGCTCCGCCTGCGCCGCAGCGACGTTTGGAATATGCACGGCCAGACGGCGCGGCGACGCATACGCCGCGGCCTGATCGAGATCGCCGGCGATACCGCGCTTGGCCAGACCGTCGCTGATACCGCGCAGAAACGCTGCAGACAGTTCATCCAGCGCCTTCGGCGGCAGCTCTTCGGTGCCCAGCTCGATCAGGAGTGATTTGGTGGCGCTCATGCGGCCTGCTCCTTCGGCTGTTTCAGACCGGGAAAGCCGAGCTTCTCGCGCTGCGCCACGTAGGTTTCGGCCACGCTGCGCGACAGCGTACGCACCCGCAGGATGTAGCGCTGGCGTTCGGTGACGCTGATCGCACGGCGCGCGTCGAGCAGGTTGAAGGTGTGGCTGGCTTTCATGACCTGCTCGTAGGCCGGCAGCGGCAGGTTGGCCGCGATCAGCTGATTGGCGCTGGCTTCGCAGACGTCGAACCAGTGCAGCAGTTCGGCCACGTTGGCCTGTTCGAAGTTGTAGGTGCTCTGCTCGACTTCGTTCTGATGGAACACATCCCCGTAGGTCACCACGCCGTGGGGCGCGTGCGTCCAGACGATGTCGTAGATGCTGTCCACATTCTGCAGATACATCACCAGGCGTTCGAGGCCGTAGGTGATTTCGCCCGTTACCGGCCGGCACTCGAGCCCACCGGCCTGCTGGAAGTAGGTGAACTGGGTGACTTCCATCCCGTTGAGCCAGACTTCCCAGCCAAGCCCCCAGGCGCCAAGCGTCGGCGACTCCCAGTTGTCTTCGACGAAGCGCAGATCGTGCACCAGCGGATCGATGCCGAGCTCCTTCAGCGAGCCGATATACAGTTCCAGAATATTTTCCGGATTCGGCTTGAGCATGACCTGGTACTGGTAGTAATGCTGCAGGCGATTCGGATTGTCGCCATAACGCCCGTCGGTCGGCCGACGGCACGGCTGCACGTACGCCGCTGCCCATGGCTCGGGGCCAAGCGAGCGCAAAAACGTGGCCGGATGAAATGTGCCGGCGCCGACTTCGAGATCGAGCGGCTGCAGCAGCACACAACCCTGCGCCGCCCAGTAGCGGTTGAGCGTCTGAATGACGTCCTGAAAAGTGCGCGCGGACATGGTTTTCCGTGACCGTGGATAAAGCGTATTAGTATAGCTGCAGCTGCTTTTTCACCGGGCGCTTTCACTGGATCGCGCGTCAACCGGGACACTATCGGAGTCACGCGCGATGGCCGTATCACCGCAAATCGCATCCCTGCTCGGCCGCCGTGGCCGCCTCGAACTGGACGAGATGCTGGCCGCGCTGGTCGTCGACGGTTATCTGCTCGCCGACGAC